>Ga0114922_10001197_pt1 | contig 24786 bp, 15 predicted proteins | sample AartaG_FD_100975 | JGI IMG/M metagenome (GOLD analysis project Ga0114922, IMG submission 100975) | Deep subsurface microbial communities from Aarhus Bay to uncover new lineages of life (NeLLi) - Aarhus_00045 metaG | ecosystem: Environmental > Aquatic > Marine > Oceanic > Sediment | place... | reverse complement strand
GGAGGGAAACTCTTTGAAAAGAGTTTCCCCCCACACCCCTCTTCAGAAACTTTTCACGGCCGGGCCGGCAGCCGGCTCGGCCTTGTGTAAGAGTCCAAGAGTTGAGGGGGGGCGAGGACCTTCAGAAGCCCTTCGGCTGTGAAAAGTCTTTGGAAAGGGGTCTGGGGGAGAACCTTTCTTCAGAAAGGTTTCCCCCAGCACAGGGGCCACCTGAGAAGGCGGCGCGGCGAAGCCGCCTGAGAAGGCGGGGAGACGTTCGTCGACGAGACCAGGGCTTGGACCAAGATCTCTAATCGCACCCGATCCGATGAAGCTGGGCATTTTTGGCTTGACATAGCCCGGCGCTTGGTTACAATAAATGACATTGTGAGCACCACCTGCCCTGACAGGGACCCCCTATGCGTACTGAGTCGTTCCACCACGAGTTTCCAATAAATGAGCACTACCTGTTTTTCAACCACGCCGCCACGTCGCCCATTCCGCGAGTGGCTGTCGAAGCGCTCCAAGAGTACGCGCGCGATGCCTCGCAAAATGCACTGATGAACAGCCGAGCGTGGACGAAGGCCGGGTCGGCACGGAAGCTCTTTGCCGCAAAGATCCGATGCGAAGAATCGGAAGCCGCCCTGACAAAGAACACGACCGCCGGCATATCGATCGTGGCCAACGGCCTGGACTGGCGGCCGGGCGACAACGTTGTGCTCGCGAACATCGAGTTTCCGTCAAACGTGTACCCCTGGTGGGCCCAGGAGCAGCGTGGCGTCGAGCTGAAATGGGTAACGCCTGTGGGCAGCCGCTTGAAGCTCGAAGACTACTGCGCCGCAGTCGACGACCGCACGCGGGTGGTGGCAGTGAGCCACGTGCAGTTTTGCACCGGTTTCAGGGCCAACCTCGACGCGCTGGGAAAGTTCTGCAAGGAGCACGACATACTGCTGGTGGTCGATGCCATACAGTCGTGCGGGGCACTGCCCATCGACGTCAAGAAATCGCAGATCAGCGCCCTTGCCTGCGGAGTTCACAAGTGGCTGCTCAGCCCGCCCGGACTGGGCCTGTTCTATTGTGAGAAGCAGCTCTGCGAGAAGCTGAAGGTGTGGTCGCCGGGGGCAGGCAGCGTGGTCAGGCCCGGCGAGTACACTAATTACGACCTGACCTACCCCGAAGGCACAACACGTTTCTCCAGCGGCAGCACAAGCGTGATAGCGGCTTGCGCCCTCGAGGCCGTGCTGAAAATGATGGCCGAGATCGGCGAAGATCAGATACAGGCCCGGATAAAGCACATCACCGACCATCTCTGTGCGGGCCTGCTCGAGCGCGGCTATAGCGTATTCAGTTCGCGCGACGACGGTGAATGGTCGGGCATCGTAGTGTTCGAACACGAAAAACATGCGGCCAAAGAAGTCACTGACAAGCTCGCAAAGCACAACATTATTACCTGTGTGCGGGACGGGCGCGTCAGGGTTGCGCCTCATTTTTACAATACGGAAGAACAGATCGACACCCTGCTCGCGACACTGCCGTAACCACGAAAGCACAGCGGAAAAATCCGGCCCCGGGCCAGGGTGCGACACAGTATTATGGTTCCCGTGAATGGACGGCAACTGAAGAGAAGGCGGAAGGCGGAAGAAGATCACCGCACCAGCCTCCGCTAAAGCTACGGCGGGCCTGTCCGCCAAAGCCCGGCGACGGCGGGAAGGCGCAAAGGACGCAGAGAACACAAGGATGAAGGATGAAGTTGGGCCTTGGACTCTTAATCTTTTCATTGATCATTGGACATTGGTCATTGAACATTGCCGCAGTGTTTCTCGTGCTCGAAATGGCCGTGTTTGGCGTTTTCGGTGTTTCGCGTTTTCCGTGTTTGGCATTTTCCTAGCCCGAAGGGCGATAGTCTGTAGCCACGGGCGTAAGCCCGTGGAAAAGATCCCATAACCCCAGAGCCCCCGCAGGGGGCGGCAGAACAATTCGAGGACAACGAGAACGACGAGGAATCGAGGATGAATCATGGCTCACCGTCGACTGATGACTGAGCGACCGAACGGAGGTGTTGCACACCAACCAAAAACCATATCTCGTTGTCGCATCCCCGGGCCATCCCGGCCCGCGAAGTAGGAACGAAAGGTCAGTTGTAGTATGATCGAAAAACAAAGGGCTCGACTGCTCGAGATTCTGAAAAAGAAGGCCGTGCTGTACGGCGACTTTGTACTCGCCTCCGGAAAACGTAGCGGCTACTATATCGATGGCCGCTTAGTGACCCTGGAACCCGAAGGGGCCTATCTCACGGCCCGGCTGATTCTCGATGTGTTGAAGGATGAGCCGGTCGACGCCATCGGCGGGCCGTCGCTGGGGGCCGACCCGATAGTGGGCGCCACGATCGCCGCCAGTTATCTTGCCGGCAGGCCGCTGCTGGGATTCCTGGTACGCAAATCCGAAAAAACCCACGGCATGCAGAAGAGGATCGAGGGGCCGCTGCGCGAAGGCCATCGCGTGGCCATGGTCGAAGATGTTGTGACTACCGGAAAGTCGGTGCTCGATGCCATTCAACAGGTCGAGGCGATTGGCGCAAAGGTCGTTAAGGTGGTCGCCCTGATCGACCGGCTCAAAGGGGCCGGCGATCTCTTCGAAGACGAAGGCTACAGCTTTTTGGCCCTTTTCACTCGTAAAGACATCGGAATAGGCAACAGCGCCAAATAGCGGAGGCGGCAGCACGATGGCCAAGCTAGGGACGGCCGTTATCGGCGCGGGAACCTTTGGAAGCATCCATGCGCAGGCGTACGCGGAGAGCGACGCCTGCGATCTCTTGTACGTTTGCGACGTGCACGAAGCTGCCGCTCACAAGGTGGCAGAACAGTTGGGCGCCATTGCCACCACGTCGGTGGAGGAGGTCGCCGCCGACAACAAGGTGCAGGCCGTGAGCATCGCCACGCCCGATTTCGCTCACCTGCAGCCCGCCCTGCTGCTGATCGCCGCGGGCAAGCATATCCTGTGCGAAAAACCACTCGCCACCAGGCTCGAAGACGCCCGCCGAATCTTCCTCGACGCCGAGAAGGCCGGGGTAACGCTGATGGTGGACTTTCACAACCGCTTCAATCCCGCCTGCCTCGAGGTGAAGCGGCGCATTGGGCAGCTCGGCCCGCCGGTCTACGGCAGCATCTGCCTGAGCAACCCCAGTATCGTCCCCGCCTCGCTGCTGTCGTGGGCGTCGAAGAGCGGGCCGGAATGGTTCCTCCTGCCCCACGTCGTTGACCTCGCCCGGTGGTACGCCGGCGGCGAGCCGGTGGCTGTGAGCGCCGTGCGACACGATGGGATCCTGAAAGCCAAGGGCATCGACGCCGCCGATTCGATCCAGGCGCTCCTCGATTTCGACGGCTGCTCGATCGAGGTCGAATCGAGCTGGATTCTGCCGGAGTCGTGGCCGTCTTTGATCGAGTTCGAGTGCAAGATCGTCTGCGAAAGAGGCCGCGCAAGCTTCAGCCTGCACAACCAGGGCGTTACGATCAACACCGACGACGAGTGCAAGTATCCCTTCATCGGCGGCAGCTACGATGCCAACGGCCAGGAGACAGGCTTCTTCCGCCTGCCGATCAGGCATTTCATCGAGTGCGTGAGTCAGGGAAGGCCACCGGTTGTGAACGGCCGCGACGGCCTGATGGGCACGATGATCATCGAGGCGATTCTCATGTCCGCCGCCGAACGCCGCCGCGTCCCCCTCGCCGAACTCATGCAGCCCTCCGAGATCGAGATGGAGAAGATAGAAGAAGACCAGGGGATGATCGAATAGAGGGCATGATGCCCGCGCCCAAGTCACGGAGCGTGGCATCCCCGGCGTTTGTGCTCCTATTTACAACCCACCCGTCATTGTTCTCATTCCAGCCGCAGGCCGGATTCCTGCTCCACCTGCTTGAGGGCATCGACGAGCGAGGCGTCCTTCAGGTCGAGCGAAATCGCCATCAGGATCAGTGCTATTGCTTTCATGCCATGTTCCTATTGCGGTGCTGTTGCCTTCCTCAGTTCTTTTCTTCCTGCTCCCTTTGCAACCTCTCGATCCGAAGAATCTTGTGTGCGAGAAAGCTTACCCACCCGGGATCGTTCCCCAGCTCTCTCAAGGCGGCTTTCAGTTCCGCTGACAGGGGGGGCAGCTTCCAGCTTTCCAGTAGCCTTTCCAGCTCGGGCCTCAGGTCATTATCCCTCAGAGAACGAACGACAAAGGCTTCCGCTCCCGGAGCCTGAAGCGCCTGAACGGCACAGGGTGCAAGCGCCTTGCGTAGTTCGCGAGGCAGACCCTCATACCTTTCTGCCAGGGTGGCATACAGCTTAGTCCGGGGGCTGGCGGCAGGAAGCTCACTGGCTGCAACAGCGCGTAATCTCGGGTCCGTGTCTTCGTCAAGCACGAGGGCCTCAATCACGTCGGCGGCTTTTGCACCCGCGGCAGCAACGTAGAGAGGCAGGCTACTCACTCTCTGCTCGAGTGGTTGATCCGGGCTCGCCAGCATCATGCCGAGGTCAGCGGCTTTGTCGGCCCAGGGTGGAGCGGGCTGGCCACTATCCTCGAGCGCAGCCAGATTCCTCCTGACAGCGCGGGCCAATACATAGGGGAGCTGGCGTTTAAATCTTGATTCCTCCTCCCCTGCAACTTCTGTGAGGGTATCGATCAGTTGGCCGAACTGATCGGAACAAAGACCCAGTAGTGTCAACGCTTCCGTGCGGAGTCGGCTCCGCTCATACTCGTTGCCCAGCCTGCTCATGATGTATCGTTCGAATCCCGGCGAGACGATCATCGGATGCTCCATGAACGAGCGAAGCGCCCTCACCTCAATATCCGGGAGCAGAGCGCCTGCCATGAACACCTTCTCTAACTCAGCTACCGCGGGGCCTGCGACGCCTTCGTCCTCAAGTGTCGCCATGCCGCACAGGACAACGGCCTGATCTTCCGGGTAGCCCTTTTCCATGATAGCCCGGCGGGCAGTCCCCATTGCCTGGCCCAGCGCTCCGTCGTCCTGAATGCCGGCTCGATCCCATTGCCGGTAGAGAGAGCCGAGAACCGCGGCGGCTCGTGGGCCGTGTGTCTTGTGATTCGCGTAGCCAAGAGCGCGAAGCACCACACCATGGGCAGCGCGGGGCATGTCTGGCCAAGAGATTAACTGCTCGTCCAGCGGGCCGCGGGGCCCGAGCACGCCTTCCAGAAGCATCAGACCTGCGGCAATTTCGCTGTCTGTGGCTGCCTCGCCGAAGCATCTGTCGAGCATGGCTCCGATAACGCCGAGAGAGTTCATCATCACTTCCCGGCCGCCGAAAAGGGCGCGCCTATCCACGCGGAAAAAGGCGCGGTTATCCACGATGAACGCTCCCATTGTTTTGGCTGCCAGCACCCGCGCCGCCGGATCATCGCTGGTGCCTATACTGCGCAGGCGGTCTGCAATTGCCTTGCACTCGAACTCCTTCAAGAAGCTGTTCTGGCGAAACCCATGGTTCATCAGCAAGCCGCAGAAGGCTTCCGGTTCTGAGTCGCAAATCATGGTCAGCAGCAGTGGGCGATTGTGTTTGAGCCACCAAGGCGCTGTTTGGTGGAAGAAGTTCTGGAGTGCCTCGTTTTTCGAGCCCAGAACCGCATCCAGCAGTATCATCTGGCCCTGTGTCCACAGTTCCCGGTCGTCTGTCTCAACACCGCGGCGTTCTATCTCAACATCGCGGTGTTTCATGGCCGCCACAAGGAGCGCCCTGGTCGACGCGGCCTCCGGATTCCGTTTCGCTTGTTCCTGGAAGATCGCGACACATTCATCGAAGGGAAGCACCAGACATACAACGAAGGATGACAGGGCGCTTTCCGCAAATGTGGGAGCGCGAAGAGATGTGCGCACGACACCCAGCAACCGGCCCGGAAGCTCCTGTTTGCGCTGAGGGCCGTAGAAGAACAGCCCGAGCAACGCCGCGATGCGGCCCGCCTCGTCGTCCGATTTCAGGGCCTCGAGGAGGCGCGCTTCAGCATCTTTCCTTTGTAATGTCCCGTTCGCAAGAATGCCGGCAAGCCTCGGCCAGAGATATCCAGAACTGCTCAGGCCCGCAATTGCATCGAGGTCGAGCCTCGGCGCCTGTCGCACCAGCCTCGACAATGCCATGTAGAGCGCCCCGGTTCCCAGCGCCTGGTGGGAGCGGCTGCCGGATAACAACAGACTGCCCATGTCGACGGAAGAATCTGTGCTTCTCCCCTCCAGGAGCGGGAGAAGTGCGTCGACCGACCTCTTCAACCACGGGTCTTTTTCCAAATCCACCATCTCCAGGGCATGTTCCATTTTCGCAGGGTCCTTCCGCCCGGTCCGACAAATGGAGAATAGACCCAGCGCCCTCACAATTGGGTTCTTGTCGGTCAGGAGCCCTTCTCCGAGCGCTCTGAGTTCGGTCGGCGTCACCGGCGTCCATCTCCTGTTCGCCCAAGAGCTCCACGCCACAAAACGCACAGCGGCGTTGTCGTCCGCCCGGAGCGCTTCGAGGACCGGCGGTGCGGCGCTCTCAGGCCTTTCAGGTCGCCTGAGCAATGCACACAGGTGAGCCGCTGCGAGTCGGACTGCCGGTGCGGGGTCATTTGCTCCCGCAGCGACGGCGCTTTCCAGATGGGACTTCCGCTTATCACTGTACGCCGCTCGGAGAAAAAGGCCGCACGCCCGGACGATATGGTCCCCATCCGTGAGCATCTCAGATCCCATCTTGTGAATCCACTCCTCGATATCATAACTTCTCGGCCACAGCCGAAGGCCCTCAGGCTTTCTTAATCCCATGTTTGGAACGCGAATAACGCGAAGTACGACACTGGCACGGACGTCTGGATCGTAGGCACTAATCATTCGTTTAGCTGCTGCAATCCAAGCGTCCCAGTCTTTCGCGTTCCAGTTCCTGTTCATATCGAAATAGAACGCTGCACTGAAAACATCGATAGCGGCCCCCGCCAGTGCCCGGTCATCGGCATCGGTCCAGCCCGGCACGCGGACTTCATCCCCGTGCTGCTCGGCGGCTTCGAGTTTCTTCTCCAGCCGGGCAAACGTCCGCAGGGCCCGTCCGAACATCTTTGCCATGCCCATGTCGCTCGCCGCCGGTACGATGGCCGCCATGGTGTCGGACGTCTGGATGAACTCCAGCCCGCGCGGGCGGAGGATGAGCCGCAAGACCTCCCCCGCAGGCACGTTCTCGACCTTGAGCGTTACGGGCTTTGCGTTCTCGACAAGCTCCTGGGCATACGCCAACTGCAGGCCGGATTCCTGCTCCACCTGTTTGAGCGCATCCACCAACGAGGCGTCCTTCAGGTCGAGCGAAATCGCCATCAGGATCAGTGCTATTGCTTTCATGCTGTTCTCCTACTTCCGTAGCGTGACGTCGTGGTCCGTCACCGAGTGCCTCAGATCACACGCCAGGGCAAGCGACTCGATGAGTTCCCGCATCGGCTGGTCGGCAACGGTTACGTTTACGCGTATCTCCGTTATCTGCGGCGGGGCGTCGAAACGGTAGGTGCTGTTGCTGCTGATCCAGTCGAGCACTTCGCCCAAGGGGCGCCCTTCGAAGCGCTGGGCGTCGCGTGCCCACGCCACCGCGGGGTTGGGATCGGCCGTGGTCTTGGCAGGCGGCCCTCCCTCCGGTGCCGCCGCCGACTCCCCCCGCGTGAGTTCGATCTGCTCGTCGCCCGACCCCACTGCAACGCGCCCGGCGATGACGTCGACGCTCGTCGCGCGATTATTCCTGTCCACACCAAACGATGTACCGATTACCCGCACCTCGATGCCTGCCAGGACGATGAAGTCGCCGGGGGCCTCGGCGACGCGCAGGAAGATGCGGCCGGATTCGAGGCCGAGCCGCGCCCGCTCGCCTTCCGGCGTCTTGTGCAGCTTCAGGCGTGTTCCCTTGTCGAGGCGCACTGTGCTTCCGTCGGCGAGGGCGATGTCGGCGCGGCGCACCGGCGCGAGCTCGTCCCCGGCAAAGAGCGCTGCCTCCCGGGCCAGCGTGATGGTCTTTCCGTTTCGTTGTACGTTGATGCTGGGGGACGCTACCGCCCCGAGCTGGACGGCTACGGTGCCGGCTCTTTCGGCTGAATCAGGTGCCTCGGGGAACAGAAGGAGGCGAATGACCACTGCGAGGCACAGGCAGGCGGCAGCGGCCGGGAGCGCGAAACGCAACAGGCGCTTTGGTCGCGCGGGGGTCGGTGCTTTTGCCTTGGCCGGCAGCGCCTTTCTGGCCGCGTCGGTTATGGCCCGCGTTGTCTCCGGGCGCGGCTGGGGCCCTTCGTAGCAGAGCAGAAGATTTTCGACGTCGCGGTCATTCATGACTTAACAACTCCCGCAGTTTGCGGATAGCTGCGCGGTAGCGAGTGACAACGGTCCCGCCGGGCAGACCGAGTGCGAATGCCGTTTCACTGAATGTGAGCCCGCCCTGAGTATGCAGCAGGACCACTTCACGTTGTTCGTCGGGGAGCCGCGCCAGGGCGCCGTTGAGCCTCAGGCGGGTCTCTTCGGCCTCGAGGCCGGCATCCGCATGCTGCTGTGGATTGCTTCGCAGTCGCGCGAACACTTCGTAGTCGCGTGCGAACGTATCGGCCCGATTTCTGTCGCGACGCATATTCGTTATGCTGTTTCGCGCGCTTGCAAACAGATACGCCTTCACGTTTGTATTCCCGGGCAGGCGGGGGCATCGTCTTGCGAATGCGACGAATACCCGCTGCAGCACTTCTTCGGCGTCGTTACGATCTCCGAGCATACCGAGGGCGTAGGCCAGCAGGGCCTTCGCGTGACGCCCGTAGAGCGTCTCGAAAGCGTTGAGGTCGCCGGCCTGATACTCAACCAGCAGGTGTTGATCCGTCGGGCCCTGGGTCATTTTCACTTCATAGAGTAAGACACCGCTCGGGCGGTTTTGCATTGGTCTTTTTCAAATGTGAAGTCGATGCAGGCAGGAATCATGATAAGAGAGATCTACCGGCAAGGCAAGAAGAAAAGAGGCGGCAATTGTTCTGCCGCCCCTGCGGGGGCTCTGCAGGGGGGGGGAATCGTTTTCCACGGGCTGACGCCCGTGGCTACAGACTATCGCCCTTTGGGCTGAACAGCCAAGCCCGAAATAGATTCCGTCTGTGCACGCCGAACACATACTTCGGGCTCGTCGCCCACCTCTTGGCGGGTTTCGTCGTCGATATCTCACGCAGGTGCGTAGCCCCCGCATTCATTTCTTATGCCTGCTGTTGAGGCGCAGGATTGCCTGCTTGACGTGAGGTGCAATCTCGGGGTCGGCTTGCAGGTCCCTCAAAGCTGCCATGAGCGCCGGCGTGGGGGGAAGCTCCAACGAGCCGAGCCGGTGGACGATCTGCCTTTTCATTTTCGGATCTCTGAGAAACCGGACGGCAAACGCCTCGGCACCCGTGAGCTGCGGCGAGCGGATGGCGGAGCCTGCCAGCGAGTTGCGCACGTCGAAGGGCAACGTGTCGTACTTCTCCGCCAGCACAACAAAGAGCCTTGTCGCAGGGCTTACTTCCGTGAGACGCAGCGCGGCAGTGCTGCGCAAACGTGTGGGCAGTGTTTCGTCCAACAGGGCGGCTTCGATCATCTCGGCGGCGCGCCGGCCGGCGGCCACGACGTAGAGGTCCATGGCCCGCCCCCTGCGCCACACCGGCTTTGTGGCATCCAGAGCGACCATCCGGCCGAGCTCGGCGGCTTTCCGTATCCACGATGCATTCGGGCCGCCCATGCCTTCTCGCCCGGTCTGCGCTCCTCGGACCAGCCGCTGCACGGGAGAATAGAAATCGAGGGTCCAGCGGTTCTTTGCGACAACTTCTTTCAGTGTGTCGATGAGCGGCGCGCGCTGGTCGGGGCAGCCCGCCACCACGCGGATAAGTCGAAGTCGAAACGACGGCCACTCGTTCGGATCGGCGATTCTCGCAAGGAGGTACTGCTTGAATTCGGACGAGATGAACTCGGTGCGGTTGCCGATCAGGAAAGCCGTCTGATGACGCCGGCCGGCCGGCATGTTGCCCTCGAGAATGCGCTTCTCGAGTTCCGCGACGGCTGGTCGGGCCACCTCTTCTTGTTTCGACGCCACCAATCCGCGGAGGACGGCAACCTGATCTTCGGGCGTGCCTTCGTCCACGATCCTGCGGCGCGCCGCATCCATCGCCTTGAGCAATTCCGGGTCCTTTTGGATCGTGAGCGCCAGACGGCCGCGACTGCCTTGCAGAAGCAAAGAGCCCAGCACCGCCGCGGCCTGCGCTCCGTGGGTATCGTCGTTGGCATAATCAAGCGCGCGGATGGCTGCCTTTCGGGCTACTGGGGGCAGAACTTTGGCGCGGTGGAGCGCCTGCCACCCCTCGGGGGGCTGACGTGTGACGTCGAAGACTTCCCGCAGTACCTCGTCGGGAGGGTGCGCTAACGATACCGTGCCCCAGGCCATCGGGCCGCTATCCCCAACGACGCCCTGCAGGAGCGTCAGGCCCGACGCGATGTCTTCGTCTGTTTGCCCCCGGTTTATGCACTGGTCGAGCATCCGGCCGATAAGATTCATTACCTCGATCCTTGCGCCCACAACAAATACATCGTCGGAATAAAACTGCCCTCCCGTTTTAAGCCACGGGTCGGAATCGGATCGACCGGGGTAGGCTCTGCGGTCGTAGGTGATGAGATCGGTGAGCGCCGCCACGGCCAGCCGGCGCGCCACGGGGTCCTCACCGTCGAACATCGTCTTGAGTCGGTGGAGGATCGCGCGCATGACGGAGCCCACGGGGCTGATCCAATATCCGTGCGTCCGCGATCTCATGAATCCTTTTGTGAGGATACTGCGAAACACCTGCGGGTCGGTGTCATAGACCAGGCACAGCAGCAGCGGCTTGTTTTCCAGGAAAAACTTGTGCTTCTTCATTCTGTCGACGAAATACATCTGCAGGCCCGGGTCGTTCGGCTCCACGGCCGTGTCGAACAGCGACACCTGGCGCCGGATGCCCAGTTCGGCGTCTTCCGGCGCGAGATCTTCGCGCGAAGAAAACTGCGCGAGCAGCAGTTTGGTCGACGGCGCGCGAGGATCGCGCTTTGCTTCCTTTTCGAACAGGGCGAGCAGCTCATCGAAAGAGAGAACCCGTGGCATTGCCCGCGCGGCGAGGGCGCTCTCGGCGAAAACGGGCGCGCCCAGCAACGCCACAACGGCCTTCTTCAGATCCGGCGAGGGTGATTTCTGAGGCAATGCGACGCAGTCGAGCAATGCGGCGATGCGCGTCGCCTCGTCGCCCGACTGCAGGGCTCCCACGAGGCGTCCTCGGGCAGCGGCGGGATCGTCTTTGCCCTTCGGGTCGCGCCCGAAAAGCCCCGACCACAGGCGCTCGAAGTTCTGCCGCCTGTGTCTTTGTCTTTCGCCGTACAGAAACCATCGGGCCACGAGGGTAGCGGCGGGCTCGCGGATGCCGAACGATCCCGGTAGGCGTCTGCTTAATGCCGCGGGCTCGGCGGGTCGATCTTCCAAGGTCAAGAGCGGAAGAAAGGCGTCAGCCAATGCCTTCAATCGCGGATCTTTCTCGAGGTCGAGTTTGCGCAACAGTTCATCCATCTGCGTGGTGTGTCTCTTCCATACCAGGCACACGCGGATTAACCCCAGAGACCTCACAATCGGGTTCTTGTCGGCGAGCAGCCCGTCTTCAACTTCCCTGCGTAGTGCGGCGTTGGGCGGTTCGTGAATCAGGCGAAGCCACGACATCCACGCGGCCAAACGCACCGCGGCGCTGTCGTCCTTGCGTAGCGATTCAAGGTCGGCGAAATCGCGCACGAACGCGGCGGCGTATCTTACCTCGGGGGCGGGGTCTTCAGATGCGGCGTCGGTCATACTTGCCATGAGTGGCGCCCACCCGGCTCCGACCAAGAATCGCAGTCGCAAGAGCGCGTAAAGCCAGCAGGCGCGCACAAGTGGGTCGGGGTCGTCCATCGAGCCGGAGATTGTTTGCACGATGCGGGCGACGTGTTCGGGCGGTGGCGCCTGACGGTATTTCCACGCCACGGCGACGGCCGCACCCAGGCCGGCCCGCACGTCCGGGTCGGGGCTCTTGATCAGTTGCTCGACTTCGCCCAGGGGGGGCATGAGCTTATCGGGCGGGCCGCGATGCCCGCCGGGATACAGCGCCTGGGGCTCCCAGTTGAGCTCGGAATAGAGCCCGAGGCCGTGGAGGTCCGTGACCGCCCGGGCCAGCGCGCGGTCGTCGGCCGCCGTCCAGCCCGGCACTCGGACTTCGTCGCCATGTTGCTCGGCGGCTTCGAGTTTTCTCGCGAGGCGGGCGAGCGTCCGCAATGCGCGGCCGGCTGCCTTGGCCACACCGATATCGCTTGCAGCGGCGACGACTTCCGCCTCAGTATCGGATGAGTGGACGACCTCGAGTCCTCGCGGGCGCAACATGCGATGCAGGACGTCCGACGCCGGTTCGTTCTCCGTCTTTAACGTAACGGGTTTCGCGGCCTCGACGAGATTCTCTGGGACAGTGAGCTTGAGGCCGGACGCTTCCCCCACCTGTTTGAGAGCCTCGGTGAGGGGCGCGTCTTCCAGATTGATCGTCACCGGGCGCGCCGCGGGCCCTTCTGCGGCCCGAGCGGCGCCGATGCCCATGATCGCAATCAGCACCAGAGACAGCCCCACCTTTTTCATTTCGTTCTCCTTGCAAGGCCGGTCCTCGCGATCCGCGAGCCTGTCAGGAAGCGCAGTGCGGACATGAGAACAATCATATAGGGAATGATCCGGAGAGGCAAGAAGAAAAAGATTCGGAGTGCGGGGCGAAATGAAATGGGGGCGGCCAGGCCGCCCCCGGATTATTGAAAGCTGCGGCAACTTCCTCACAGAACCGGCAGGTATTCCTGTAGTTCGAACTGCGTGACCTGGGTGCGATACCTGTCCCACTCGAGCTTCTTGTTTTCGATGAAGTTGGTGAACACGTGGTCGCCGAGGGCTCTTCGCACCAGCTCACTTTTTTCGGTGATCTTGATGGCCTCCCAGAGGTCCTCCGGCAGTGTGCCGATACCCAGTTCTTCGCGCTCGTCTTGGGTCATTTCGTAGATGTTTCGCTCGACCGGTTCCGGAAGCTCGTATTTTTTCTCCACGCCTTCGAGGCCGGCGGCGAGCATCACGGCAAAGGCAAGGTACGGATTGCACGCCGGGTCGGGCGAACGCAGCTCGACGCGCGTTGCTTTCTCCTTGCCGGGCTTGTACATCGGCACGCGAACCATATCGGAACGGTTGCGCCGTGCCCATGAGATGTAAACCGGGGCCTCGTAGCCGGGCACGAGGCGCTTGTAGGAGTTGACCCACTGGTTGAGCACGAGTGTGATTTCCGGTGCATGTTTCATCAGGCCGGCGATGTAGTGCTTGCACATGTCCGACAGGTGGTATGTGTCTTCGGGGTCGAAGAACGCATTGCTGTCGCCATTGAACAACGACTGGTGCGTGTGCATGCCGCTGCCGTTTTCGTCAGCCATCGGCTTGGGCATGAAGCTGGCGTAAACGCCGTGCTGCATGGCCACTTCCTTGACCACGAGGCGATAGGTCATTGCGTTGTCGGCCATGGTGAGGGCGTCGCAGTATTTGAGGTCGATTTCGTGCTGGCTCGGGGCGGCTTCGTGGTGGCTGTACTCGACGGTGATGCCAAGTTTCTGGAGCGTAAGCACCGTGTCGCGCCGCAGATCGCTTGCCACGTCCAAGGGCGTCAGGTCAAAGTACCCGCCATGGTCCAGAGGCTTGGTGCCCTTGGAGTCTTCAAAATAGAAGTACTCCAGTTCGGGGCCGACGTAGAAGGTATAGCCCATGTCGGAGGCGCGCTTGAGGTTCCTCTTGAGCACGTAACGGGGGTCGCCTACAAATGGGGAGCCATCGGGCTGACGGATATCGGCAAACATTCTTGCCACGTTGCGCTCATCGGACCCCCGCCACGGGAGAATGCAGAAGGTGCTGGGATCGGGGAAAGCCATCATGTCGCTCTCGTCAATTCGAGCAAAGCCTTCGATCGACGATCCGTCGAAGCCCATTCCCTCTTCCAGGGCCTCTTCGAGCTCTTCAACCGTGATGGCGAAGCTCTTCAGGAAGCCCAGGATGTCGGTAAACCACAGGCGAATGAACTTGACGTCGTGCTCTTTCGCCATCCTCAACACATACTGCTTGTCCTTCGACTCAGTCATTTCGTGACCTCCAAGACCGTGGCTGCAATTTGAACGCCGATCCCTATTCAATACTCCGCGTAATTATACCGCCTTATGTTACAGCAATGTTTCGTGTGGGTAAATTCGCTCGCCTTTCTTTATGCCCGGAACCTGTATCCCACGTTTCGGACGGTTTCGATGTGCTCGGCCGCGGCCAGCCCGAGCTTTTCTCGCAGGCGCCGGATGTGAACGTCCACCGTTCGCGTGCCGCCGTAGTAGTCGTATCCCCACACGTGGTTGAGGAGGGAATTGCGAGAGTGGACCGCAGACGGGTGCGATACCAGGAATCGCAGGAGTTCATATTCCTTGAATGTCAGTTGGATGGGCTCGCCCTCGACGGTTACTTCATACGTGGCGAGGTTGATCGCCAGGTCTCCGGCGGCGAGTATATCTTCGGCGGAGGGCTGACCGTCGCGCCACATGGCCAGATCCATCCTCGTGGCCATCTCCACAGGTGCAAATGGCGCAAAAACGACGTCGCTGACCTTCCAGTCGGCCTCGACGTGCCGCGCGTTGTGCTCATCGATCACGGCTATCACCTTTATCTCGCTGAGGCCGTCGTGACCCGCAAGCGTAGACGTCAGCTCGCCGATTTCGACCCACCCAGAGCCGGGCTCGATGAAAACGAACTGCGGCTGGCGGGAGCAGACGAACTCAAGCCAGTCGTCGTGCCGTTTAGGCACGAGCAACGTGCAGCCCGCCTCGGCCAGGCCTTGCACCACAACTTGCCGCAGGTTGTCGCGGTTGATGAAGATGGCTACCTTGTACACTGTTGCTCCTCTTGATTATATTATAGCGCAGCAGGAGGGCTGTCTCAAGATAGTTATCGTTGATCTTTTTCCCAGCGCTCAGTATGCGTACAATCTGCCGTACGGCCGGTGTGAAGACCTCCACAATGGCACGCTCGACCGGGATACCGACGCTGTCTGTGATAACGGCCGCGGCCGCCCCGGCCGGAAATGGAAAACGGGACCCAAAAGACGCCGTATATATTGTAGATGGGCGCATGGTAAAGAAAGTACATATTGCGTATCCCTTCAGGCGGAAGAAAACCTTGCAACCATGTCCCCATCAATTACGTCTAATTACATAGGCGCAGCGGTTTTTTGTATTTGCAATCAAGGCGCCGGTGCGCTACACTGTATCAGGGAGGTCTTTCTTGCGCTTTTCGGAGTGTAACGTGACTGTTGAATACATCTCGACCAAGCTGGCGGATTTGCGGGCGGCCCTGCGCAGGCTGATAATTGCCATCGGCCTGCTGCGGGTGCTCTTGATGGCCTTAGGCGTGGTCATCGCCGCGTACGTCCTCGATTGGTACGTGCATCTGCCGCCTGTTACGAGGATATCGGCGATGATAGCGGGCGGAGGAATACTGCTCGCGGCGATCTACCAGTATATGGTCCGGCCACTGGGAGCTTCCCTGTCCGACGATTCGCTGGCCCTGCTGGTCGAGAAACGCCACCCGCAATTTAACGACCGCCTCATCAGTGCCGTGCAGCTTTCGCGGGAGAAAGACAACCCGCAAACGGCGCGGTTCAATTCTCCGGGCCTCGTGCGCCGAATCGTTGCCGACGCAAACGACATGGCGGCGACCGCGGATTTCGGAAGCGTTCTTCGGGCGGCGCAGCTCAGAAGGCTTATTGCGGCCGGGATGGTCTGTTTTGTTTTAGCGGGCGCCTATGTAAGCCTGAAGCGCGATCTTGTAGGCGTGTTCCTGACCCGAATGGCCTACCCGTATTCTGATATCGAATGGCCGCGAAAGACCACCCTCACACTGCCCGGCCGCGACAAGACGAGCTACGTTGCCAAGGGCGACGACGTAGCCGTGGATGTTCTGTGCGAGGGGCACGTGCCGTCGCGCGTTACGCTGCATCATAGATTCGCATCCGCAGGGCGCGGCAAGCGAAGGATGAAGAAGACCGGCGAGAGGGTATTTCGCGCGCACTTTTCCGCAGTTGCAGAGGGTTTTTCGTTTTACCTCGAGGGCGGAGATCACACAACCGACGTTTACAGCGTGAAAGTCATTGATCGGCCGCACGTGCAGACGATCGACGTTGCATACGAGTTTCCCGAATACACCGGGATGGTCGCCTACAAGCAAACGAGCGGCCAGGGCGACGTTACGGGAGTGGTCGGTACAAAGGTGAGCCTCGTGGCCCGGACCAACAAGCCCGTCAGGCCCGACGGTGCCAGGATCGTTTTCGACAACGACTCCGAGCTGCCAATGAGGATCGCCACTGATGAGGCGACCGCCAACGGCGGCAGCGCGCTCGCCGGTGAGTTCGACCTCAAGCCGGGGCCCGGCACTTACAAGATCGAAGTGGTCGACCTCGACGGCCTGTCGGATACGAATCCTGTGACGTATCGGCTGCGCGTGCTGACCGACAACCCCCCGGTGGTGCGCGTGATCGAGCCGAAGGGCAACCGCGAGGTAACGCCCAACGCAACGATCAACGTCGTTGTGGAGAGCACCGACGAACGCGACTTCGGCGGGATCCGCGAAACCCGCTTCAGCATGAAAAACGGTGAAGAGGGCCCGGGGCTCGCAGAGCCCTTTGCCGACACGACGCCCGGATCGACAACCACGCGCAACGCCGGCTCGTGGGAGCTCGCGCGTCTTGCCCCGAAAGAAGGCGACGTAATAACCTGCTTCGTCGAAGCGGAGGATTACAACGATATCTCGGGCCCGGGGATCGGCCGATCCGATGCTTTTTACCTTACGGTCATCAGCCCGGCCCAACTCGCGGCCAAACTGGACAACAAGCTCAAGCAGGTGAAGAAGGACATCGACGACATTCGCAAGATCCAGGACCAGGTCAAGGCGAAAACCGATGAGCTCATCGACTCGCTGCGGGCGGACGAAGAGCTGACCGGCGACGCGGCCCGCCAACTCAACAGCATGGCCGCGCTCCAAAAAGACCTGGGAAAACGAACCGCCCGTACCGCCGAGAGCTTCTCGGAAATCGCGAAAGAGATGACGCAAAACAAGATCGGCGCCCCCGAGGACGTGGAACGGCTGGAGTCTTTCAGGAAGGTGCTCGATAACATCGGCAAACAACAGATGCCGGCGGCCGCCGCAAAGCTCGCGAAAGCCCAGAAGAATGACGACGCCACAAGCGGCTTACAGGATGCATCGGTGATGCAGGCCGACATCCTCGACGACCTGGGTTCGCTCCTGAAACGAATGAGCAAGACCGAAGACCTCGACGAGCTGATCCGCCAGGCGGGCAGGCTTGTGCTCAAGCAGAAAAGCATAAACCAGCGTACCAGGAACATCGGCATCCGCACGCTCGGGCAGACGCCGGACGAAATGGTAAACGAGGACAAGGCGATCATTCGCAGCCTCGAGCGCGACCAGTTGTCGGCTCACGAGGAGATGAAGAACCTGGAATCGGGGATGAGCCGCTTCGTGAAAAACACGAGCGACAAGGACCCTGCCGCGGCTGCGGCGGTGCAAAAAGCTTTTGAAGAGGCCGCCCGGGATCAGATTCGCAAGAAAATGCGGGACATTTCGGGCAGGCTCGGCAAGATGAGTCCGGCGGCAGTTGTGCCGGTGCAGGAAGAAGTATACCCCGATCTTCAGAAACTGGTGGACAATCTCAATGAGGCCAAGCGCAAGCAGTACGCCGACATAGAGCAACTCAAAAAGGAGATGGAGGCGGCCGCCGCCAAGATTGAAAAGCTGATCCGCGATCAGGAGGCCCAGAAGAGAGCCTCCGATCCGCAGCGCTCAGACGCCCTCCAAAAGGCCCGGCAACAGCTCGACGAGATGATCAGGAAGCAGGAAGATCTCAACAAGAACACCGAGGGCCAGGCCGAGAAAGCGCAGCCTGCAGCCGGTCTGGCCACTGAGCAGCAGTCGCTGGCCAAAGCGGCGCGCCAATTGGCGGAGCAACTGGAGAAGGTGGGCAAGGCCGCCGCGGAAGAGACCGCCAGGGCCGCCGAAGCGATGGACGAGGCACGCGAAATCCTGGAGAAAAGCCCTCCGGCGGCTGCGCGCGCTTCGCAAGCCACGGCCACAGACCGCCTCAAGAAGGCAAAAGAGCTGCTCGACAAGCTCGCCGAGGAGCAGGAAGCGGAGAAGCTTGCGAAGGAACAGGAGCGAATAAAGCGAGAGACCGAAGAGCTGACCCGCAAATTGGAGGACCTGTCGGAGCAAAGCAAGGCGCTCAACGAGAAGCTCGCCGAGCAGGCCGAGGGGGCGTCGTCGAGCACGTCGCAGGCGGGGCAGCGAATGGGTGAGGCGGAAGAGAAACTCAAGCAAGACGACCGCCAGGGTGCAGGCGGCGAGCAAGAGAGCGCAATCCGGCATCTCCAAGAGGCAAAGAAAAAGCTCGCTAAAGCGCTGGAAGAGCTCGCGAAGAAAGAGCGAGAAAAAAAGCTCTTCGAGATCGGGAAGTTACTGGCCGGGATGCTCGGCAGGCAGCGCGAGGTGAACGTCGAGACGGTCCAGATAAACCGGGCGGTCGCAAAGGAACGAAAACTGCCGCGGACGTGGCTGCTCAAACTCCGGCAGACCGCCGCGAAACAAGGCGGGCTGAAAGAGAACGCCGGCGTTGTGCTCAAGAAGCTGTCAGACGAGGATAGCGTTGTGTTCTCGTATGCTATGGCGGATGTGTTCACAGATATGTCCGATGCCGAGAAACGGCTCTCGGACGAGGATACCGGCTGGGTGACACAGCAGATTCAAAAGGACATCGAGCGGACCTTGTCGGAGTTGGTCGAGGCGCTCGAGCAGGAATACGAGGAAGCAAAGCGGGGGGGCGGAGGGGGAGGCGGCGGAGGGGGCGGCGCGGGCGGGAAGGAGCCGCCGCTGGTGCCGCCGCTGGCCCAGTTGAAAATGCTGAGGATACTCGAGGCAAACATATTTGAGACCACGAAGCGATATGAAGAAGAGAAAGCACTCGGCAACATGAATCCCGTTTTGCTGAAGAAGCGGACCGAGCGACTGGGCGAGAAACAGGAGAACGTTTCGAAAACAGTGCGCAAACTGGCACGTGAGTTCGACGAGATGCAGGAGGAGACGCAATGAAGAACACGCTCATTATGCTGGCTGTCGTGTGTATTGGCTTTGGCGTGTGCGCGGCCGAGGAGCCTGTGAAAGTGACCAAGAAGGACCTAGAGAGCCTCAAGCCCAAAGAGGTACAGCCCAAGGAGCCGAACCCTCTGGACAAGGTTGCCGATGAGATGATCGAGGCCCAGGTAAGGCTCAAACGCGGCCGCACCGACACTGAAACACAGCAGAGCCAGGTGGATGCGATCCGGATTCTCGACAAACTCATCGAGATCGCAAAACAGCAACAGCAACAACAGCAACAGCAGCAACAGCAAGAGGAACGAGAAAAGCAACAACGTCAGGATTCGAAAACAAAGCCTCAAAACAGCCGGCAGGAGGCTCAGCAGGAGGGCATGCAGCGCGCTCAGCGGTCGCAGGACGGCGGCACGGGCGGCAAGGCGGCAACGGGCGACGCACCAAGCGGAGAGAAGGGAATAGAGTGGGGCAACCTGCCCCCTCGTGCCCGCGAGGAGTACGAACAGATACTCAAGGAAGATTTTCCCGAGGCTTACAAGAGGCTGCTTGAGCAATACTACCAGAATCTATCTGATTGACACTGATTGAGCCCCAGGAAAAGGGTGCGACACAGTATTATGGTCCCCGTGGATCGATGGCAACGGCGGCCCAAGAGGGCCGCTCGACGAACGAAGACGTTCCTCGAGACGGAAACGGCATAGCGGCACCGTCTCGGAAAGGCGGCGCGGCGAAGGCCGCCTGAGAAGGCGGGGAGACGTTCGTCGAGGTACACGCGCTGGCGCCGCTGTCATGGGAAACGGGACGGTTCTGGCGACGAGGAGGACGATGCGCGGCCGGGGGCATGTAGGGGCGGCTCGCGAGCCGCCCTTGAGCCCAAAGGGCGATAGTCTGTAGCCACGGGCGTGAGCCCGTGGAGAACGATCGCCCAAAACCGCAGAGCCCCCGCAGGGGGCGGCAGATTCATTCGACGACGAGGACGACGACGAGGACGAGGACGAATCGATGTGTCGGGCACCAACCAAGAACCATATTTCGTTCTCGTACCCGAGGACAAGCAACAAGGAAGACCGGTGGAACTATGCTGAAAGGAATGCAGTTGGAGATATTGCTTTGCGTTGCGATCTGTGCTACAGGTGCGCAGGCATCTGAACAGTCGGCCACCACCCCGCAGACTACGACCCGGGCGCCGGCCCTTCACGAGCAGGCCCAACGGCTGATAGAGGAGTTGGCGGCCGAGGATTACGCGGTGCGCGAATCGGCCACGGTCAAGCTTATGGAAATGGGCGGGCGAGCTCTCCCCTCGCTCGAGAAGGCGGAGAAATCGGCCGATCCGGAAGTTGCGTGGCGGGCGGCGGCGGCCGCCCGAATGATACGCCTTCGGATCGGCCCCGAGCTCTGGTCGATGGTGGCGGGCCTGGTTGAGGAATTCGAGGAGGCGGACCCCACCGGCCGGGAGCGCATCGTGCGGATTCTGCGGACAATCGGCGACAAGAAAGCGATACCGGCTCTGCGGCAGGTCCTGCGCACCGATTCCAGCGAACCTGTAAAACGAGCAGCCGCCATAATGCTGGCCGACCTCGGCTCTGAGGGACTCGCCGTGCTCATGGAAGAGGGAGTGAAGATTGCGGGGTTGGATCCCTACGACGCCGGCGTACACGTGCTGATCGGCAACTCGTTCCTCAACGATGGCAACTACGGGAAGGCCCAAGAGCACTACATGAAAGCGCTGGAGTTGGAGGCGGCCAACTATATAGCGATGTACAACATGGCCTGTGTGCGCTCGCTTCAGAAGAAGATCGATCAGGCTATCGAATGGCTGCGGAAGGCCGTCGACGCCGGCTACGACGACTTCGAATGGATGGAGAAAGACCCTGACCTCGACAACATACGAGAAGATGCCGGGTACAAGGAGATTCTCAGAAAAGGTCCTAAGACTCGCGAGCGTCCGCCCGCGGCGGAGTGATCAGTCTTCTTTGAAGAGCCGTCGCCATTTCTCGCGCGGGTCGAGCTTTTCTTCCCGCTTCACCGGTATAGGCTTCGAGCTCTGGGCCGAGGCCGGTGGCTCACTTCTGATGAATCGGAATTCTTCGCAGAAGTTTCCCCTCTCTTTGTCGGCGACCACCTCGATGGTCGGGCTCTTGCACTGGTGATGAGCGGTCTCATCATGAAGGAGGCAATTCTTGCAGGAATGGAGGAATGCATCACATCGGGGGCACATCTCTCTGAAAGCCGGCCTTTGAGGCTTGCGCCATTCCCACCCGCAATTATAGCACTGTCTCATACTCAATTCCGTCCTCTTACGTAAAACATGCAACGGACTATATACTAGAATACGGTTTTTTGCCGTGAGAATCAACGAGAAATGCTTGAGGACTCCGGTCCGGGGTGTGATAACGAAATATGGTTTTTGATTGGTACGCGACATTTCCTCTCGTCCTCGTCGTCAGAAGCATTCCCTTTCCCGTCACGGAGACCATAGTGCTTTGTCGTACCCATGAAGCGACAAGCGATGATTGCCTTGGAACCGTCAGCCTGAATCGGAATGTTAAAGGTACTAGGGATAAGGGTATAAGCTTCAGGTCCGACATACGCCTCGTGAAAGAGCCAGGGGGAAAACAATGTCCGACGCCGGAGACTTCAGAAGAATCAAGCAGGAGTGGTCGGCCTCCCGCAACGCCAAGGCGGTGACGGTTGGCCAGATGCTTCACAGCTTCAACGAAAGCCTCGTCAAGTTCCGAAAGGAAAACAGAAAGAGCAAACAGGAACTCGATAAGATGCTGTCGGACTTCCGCGCGAAAAGCCGGGAAAACACCAAGCAGATAACCTCTCTCGCAGAGCAAACTGCAAACTTCATTCTCGACAGTTGCCAGAGAGACCAAGACCGGGCGCGGCAGGTGTATCGGCTCTTCGAGGAAGTCTCGCGCATACTACGCGAGTTTGCCGAGGAGAGCGAAGGGCGAGGCGAGGAGATCGCCAAGATGTTTGAACAGTTCTCCGAGCAAGACGTCGACAAGAAGGAAGAGATCGCCGAGCTGTGTCGGACGTCTTACACCTTTCTGGAGGCACTCAGCCGCAAGCGCCACGAACGAAGGGAAGATATCCAGGTGATCCTCGGGCAGCTTCGCATGGAGAACCGCGAGAGGGTCGACTGGATGTCTTCGATGCTGGCGAAGCTGCGGGCCGACGAGCGCGATCGGTCACAGGAGTTTGAAGCCAAGGATGCCAAGATCAGCCGCGATGTGCGGGCGGCGGTAGATGAGTTCGTCAAAGACCGCGAGACGGCCGCCGACACTTGGAACGAACTGAGGTCCGCGATCGAGCTGTGCCGGGCAGCAGGCAAGATCAAAGGCAAGGACTGATCCAGAAGCTTTGCGGCGAACAAGTATTGTGTTTGTCGTGCTCGAAATGGCCGTGTTTGGCGTTTTCCCTGTTCGGCATTCTGCTAGCCCGACCCGCCTGCCGAAGCCTTGCGGCGGGCAGGAGGGCGATAGTCTGTAGCCACGGGCGTTAAGCCTTGTCATTACCCACATTTTTTCTGCCAAGATCGGCGGATCCTACGCCCTGAAAGGGCAAGGTATGAAAGCCCAGGGCACAGGCGAATCCTGCAAGGATTCGCCATCGCCCTGGGCAGCGTGGCATTCAAAATTATTAAGCCCTGAAAGGGCGAAGTAGAAAATGATCCCGACAGGGCACGCTTGCACCGGTGATCTCTACTCCGCCCTTTCAGGGCTCATCGGTTTGGGCGGTCCCTTACCCAGGGCGTCGGCGAAAGCCGCTCATCGCGGCTTTCGCCGACGCCCTGGGCTTTCATACTTCGCCCCGTTGGGGCTTAAGAGTGCACGATACTCTTGGCACATGCCCTTGCGCAACAACAGCTTCCGCAAGTACTTCTGCCAAAAGACATGTGGGTAATGACACGGGCGTTAAGCCCGTGGAAAAGATCACTCCCCGCGCAGCTCTGTAACAAAACACTTGATAATCTCGCCAAACCGCAATAGAATAGTAGTAGAATCGGAGGGCTTGCCCGGCCGAAAAGGTAAGAGAGAGTCAAAATGCGTTCTGTCAACTATCTTGATCTTCGTATCATTACTGAATCTTCGCAGCGTGCGCCGGCCTGCCGTGCGCGCGTCTTTCCCGCCGTGTGCTGGCTTACCCTCGCTTTCCTTCTTTGTGCGGCGTCGCCCTCAGCCGGCGCGGGCATTACCGTCGATGGCGTGGTGTGCACCGTCGACGGCATCCCGATCCTGCGCTCCGAAATGACCGAGTTGATCGGCAAGAAGCGCCTCACGAAAAAAGAGTGGGACATTGCGCGCCATGAGCTGATAGTGCAGAAACTCCTCGAAAGAGTTGCCCGGGAAGAGAAGATCGAAGTGACCAAAAAGGAGGTCGAGCAGCGCCTGGCGGACCGACTGAGGGAAATGGGTATAGAACGGGATGACGTGAAGGAGCGCCTCCCCAAGTACCGTCGCGAGATGAGGGGATACCTGATCAAGGAGCGAGTGATTGTCAAGAAACTGCGAAGCAAAGTTGTCGTACTGCCCGCCGAGGTCAAGGCCTACTACGACGAACACAAGGAAGAGTACCGGATGGAAGAGAAGCGCCGCATCCGGATGATGAGCGTCCTGACCGGCAAATCCGCCGAACCCGAGGCCGCCCGCAAAGCAGCCGCGGAAAAGATAGAAGAGATGATGCGGCAACTCAAGGAAGACAAAGATTTTGTATTAGTCGCCAGAAGAGAATCCAATGATCCCTATGCCGCGGCCGGCGGCGACTGCGGCTGGAAAAAGAAGGGCGACCTCATCGAGGCGCTCGACAAGGCGGCCTTCTCTCTCGAAGTGGGGCACGTGAGCGACATCATCGAGACGCCCCAAGGCTTTCACATCATCAAGGTCGAGGAACGCCAGCCGGAATACGACCGACCCTTCAACGAAGTCGAAGACACGATACGCAAGAAACTCGTCAGAGAGGTCTTCGATAACGAAAGAGCCAAATACCTCAACGGCCTGCTCGAGAACGTGGTGACCGAAATCTACGATGAGGGGCCGAAAGAATAGGGTGCGACACAGTATTATGGTTCCCCTGAATCTACGACCACGGGGACATTGTGCCGGTAGTGGCCGAAATGGCCCTGTTTGGCGTTTTCTTAGCCCAAAGGGCGATAGTCTGTAGCCACGGGCGTAGTACGTGTTTAGCGTGCACAGACGGAATCTGTTTCGGGCTTGCCTCTTCAGCATGTAGGGGCGGCCCCGCCTGCAGAAGCCTTGCGGCGGACAGGTCGCGAGCCGCCCTTGAGCCCGAAGGGCGATAGTCTGTAGCCACGGGCGTAGTATCTGTTTAGCGTTTCCGTGTAACGACACACCTCCGTGCCCAAGCAGTACCGCCCCCTGCCGGCTTGACCGGCAGGGGCGAAAGATTGACAGGCTACGTGGGGAGAACACCCGAGCACGTCCTGCGGCCGCCGACCTTTCTTCCGAGCCTGCCAAACGGCAGGCTCCGAAGAAAGGCCACGTTGCCTGCATCCTGCTGGCAACGACATCCGCCTGCGGCGGATGCGGCGGCCCGGGATGCACGGGGGCAACACGG
>Ga0114922_10001196_pt1 | contig 24791 bp, 20 predicted proteins | sample AartaG_FD_100975 | JGI IMG/M metagenome (GOLD analysis project Ga0114922, IMG submission 100975) | Deep subsurface microbial communities from Aarhus Bay to uncover new lineages of life (NeLLi) - Aarhus_00045 metaG | ecosystem: Environmental > Aquatic > Marine > Oceanic > Sediment | place... | reverse complement strand
TTATATGCGTTAAACTATATGCAATCGAGTTTCTGAGTTGGCATTTTATGATCTGAAATACAACAGAGGGGGGAATAACAACATGAAATTGGTAATCATACGCGGAGGGGCTGGCGGGCCTGCAGCGGCATCACGCGCACGCCGCCTGGATGAAAATGCTGATATAGTTATGTTTGAGCGCGGTGAGCATATTTCTTATGGTCATTGCGGCTTGCCTTATTACATTGGCGGAGTTATCCAGAACCGTGGCGATCTGCTGATTTCAACTCCTGAGGAATTCAAACAGTTATACCGTGTAGACGCCCGGGTGCGCTCTGAGGTCAGGGGCATTGCGCCTGATGAAAAGCAGGTTGAGGTGGTGGATCTAAATACAGGAGATAGCTATCGTGAGCAATATGATAAGATAATCCTCGCCTCCGGCGCAAGCCCGGTCAAGCCGCCGCTGCCCGGGATTGATATGGATGGGATCTTCACGCTTCGCAATCTGACCGACGCGGATAAGATCGTTCAGTTTATTAAAGAGCGGCAGCCTCGCAAAGTCGTGATCGTTGGCGGTGGCTTCATAGGATTAGAAATGACGGAGAACTTCGTCCATCAGGGTATGGAAGTCACTCTGGCGGAGATGCTGGATCAGGTCATGCCGCCTCTGGACCGTGAGATGGCGGAATCCATTCATCGAACTCTCGCGTTACACGGGGTTGATCTTGCGCTTTCTGATCCCGTGGCAGAATTTGAGCGGCGAAATGGACAGATAGTAGCGCAGTTGAGAAGCGGACGAGAGGTAGTCTGTGATATGGTGATTTTGTCCATAGGTGTCAGGCCGAACCTGGATCTGGTTAAGCTGGCTGGTCTGGATACAGGTGAGGTCGACGGGATTAAGGTAAACGAATACATGCAGACCTCCAATCCCGACATCTACGCAGTGGGTGATGCCGTTGAGACCACGCATCTGGTCACGGGTAAGCCTGTACTGGTTCCGCTTGCTGGGCTTGCCAGTCGCCAGGCTAGAATCGCCGTGAATAATATCTATGGGCGAGAGGAGAAGTATCGAGGCACTCTGGGCACAAGCCTGGTCAAGGTCTTCGAGACGACAGTAGGAATTGTCGGAGCCAATGAGAAGACGCTGAAAAAACTGGGCATGGAATACGAAAAGGTCTATGTGCATCCCTTCTCTCACGTCAGTTATTATCCCGGCGCTGCACAGATGGGTATAAAACTGCTATTCTCTCCCGACGGCGGTCGGGTACTGGGAGCGCAGATCATCGGTTCCGAAGGTGTGGACAAGCGAATCGACTCACTTGCCACTGCCATATCGGCTGGTATGACCGTGGAGGATCTGACTCATCTTGAGATGGGATATGTGCCCCAGTATGGTTCGGCAAAAGAGGCGCTCAATGTGGCCGGATATGTGGCGTCCAATATGCTCAATGGCGACATGCCGGTGGCTCACTGGGACAATCTGGACGAGTTGCTGCGTGGAAATGGCCTTTTCCTGGATGTGCGCGACGAGGATGTTGTAGGGATAGGAATAGTGCCTGGAGCTAAGCACATACCCCTGGATGAACTGCGCGATAGGCTTAGCGAACTGCCCAAGGATGTACCCATATATGTCTACTGCAACGTCGGTCTTCAAAGTTATATAGCTACCCGTATACTCAGACAGCATGGATTTGATGCCCGGAACATGAGCGGAGGGTATGGGACGTATAAATGTACGGGTATTTGCGAGGATACCACTGAGGGGGCAAAGCAAGTGAATAATAAACCTGATACATCTGCTCTGGCAGTGAAAACACCGGATAACTCTCAGGTTGCCATCCAGTTGGACGCATGCGGGTTGCAGTGCCCGGGGCCTATCCTGAAGGTCAAGCAGAAAATGGATGAGCTTCAACCGGGGAGTGTCCTGGAAGTAACAGCGAATGATACTGGATTTGCATTGGATCTGCCTGCCTGGTGTCGAACCACCGGCCATGAAGTGCTGTCAGTCGAAGTCCGCGACGGCAAGATCGTGGCTCTGGTTCGCAAGTGTGAGCCCGGTGCGGATGAGTCGGCTTTGCAAGCTGTGCCGCAAACCGTGTCGCCGCGCGAAAAGACCATAGTGGTCTTCAGCAACGACTTCGACAGGGCTATGTCTGCTTTCATCATAGCTAATGGCGCTGCGTCCATGGGCTACAAGGTGAACCTGTTCTTCACTTTCTGGGGGCTTAATATACTGCGCAAGTCCTGGAGAGTATCGACTGATAAATCATTTATGGAGCGCATGTTCGGCTGGATGATGCCCCGGGGCAGCTCTAAGCTGAAGCTGTCCAAGATGAACATGGGCGGCATGGGCACGAAGATGATGAAGGGTGTGATGCGGAAAAAGAACGTACACAGCCTCGATGAACTCATTGATATGGCTCGCCAGCAGGGAGTTCGCCTGATCGCATGCACCATGACCATGAACATTATGGGACTGCGCAAAGAGGAGCTAATTGACGGTGTTGAAGAGGGTGGTGTGGCGGCGTTCCTCGAAGACGCTGACCGCTCCAATGTGACATTATTCATATAATATTGCGACTTTTTCACTTACTGGTTTAATCGGTAAATAACCATTCTTTTGTAGGGGCGGGTTTTCTCATGCCAATGCAACGTTACCCGGATCAGCAAGTTTCGCTAGACAGTGAGATTCACAATAGCTTGAGGCACTCAAACCCGCCCATTCTGGAAAGGATGAGTAAGTAATGCTAAGAATGAATCCAAGGAACTCGTTCATATTCCCGATACTTCTAACTGTTGGTTTAATGTTGTTAAGTGGGTGCGCATTCACAAAAAACCAGACCCAGGTTATCGAGAATGTCACTCCAGAAGATGCGTTTACGCTAATACAAAACAGCAACGGCAACAAAGATTTTGTAATACTTGATGTACGGACTCCTGAAGAGTTCTCGGAAGAGTATATAGAAAATGCGATTAACCTGAACTACTATTCCAAAACGTTCATAGATGATCTTAACATGTTAGACAAGCGCAAAACTTATCTTGTTTATTGTCGATCTGGTAACCGCAGTGGGAAAGCTTTGAGCATAATGGAAGAACTCGGTTACGTCGAAGCTTACAACATGCTGGATGGTATTAACAGGTGGAAGGCGGCGGGGCTACCAATTTCCACTGAGTCCCAGGGTAAAATGGTTTATAACCGGGACAATTCAAATCCCGGATCACAATATGAGGAGGCAGGCAAAATGGAAAAGGCGACGTTTGCAGCAGGCTGCTTCTGGGGCATTGAGGCAGCGTTTCGCCAGGTCAAAGGGGTATTATCTACGGCTGTTGGCTATACTGGCGGCACTACGGAGAACCCAACTTACAGGGACGTATGCACCCATAAGACCGGACATGCGGAAGCGGTTCTGGTGGAATTCGATCCATCCGTAGTTTCTTACGATGAATTACTGGATGTTTTCTGGAGTATCCATGACCCCACGACTTTGAACAGACAGGGACCGGATTTTGGCTCTCAGTATAGATCCGCGATCTTTTACCACAACGAGGAGCAGAAGGCTGCGGCTGTCGCGTCGAAGGAGCGGCTTGGGAAGTCCGGGAAGTATAGAAACAGTATCGTAACTGAGATTACCCCTGCATCGAAATTCTACATGGCGGAAGAATATCATCAGCAGTATCTGGAAAAGCGCGGCTTAGCTTCGTGCGGGATCAAATGATACCGCGCTTTTTATGAGTTTACGGCCTGTCTTTGATTTCGACCTCGGCTATCACATAAAACGGGCATGGTGATACCATTTCTGAATTTGAGTGCATCATTATAGACTAGACAGGAATGTCCAGTCTATCGCGTTGGGCCGTATATCATCAACTGATAGGCGGGACATTCCTGTCCCGCCTATCTTTCTTGCTTATGCTACATTTCAGTTCGGAAGTGATATAACTTGCAGTTTTCTAGCCTGTCCTGAACGCCTCTATCTGAGTCTGACCCTTGGGACAACCTGGCATGTTTCCGCTCCAAGGTAAATTCTTCATGCTCAATTCTGGAACTTCCGATTCGTCTTTACTATGCTGACCTGCATACAAAAGGACTTTCTATGTCTTAATTTGGAACGAGATGTGTAATGAGGCAATACAAATATTGTATAATAACTGAAATTCCAGAACAATGAAAATATGTCACTCACCGATGATCTTCACCAGCACACGCTTTCTGCGCCGGCCGTCGAATTCACCGTAGAATATCTGCTCCCAGGGCCCGAAATCCAACCGGCCGTCAGTTACAGCCACGACGACTTCACGTCCCATGATCTGGCGTTTCAGGTGAGCGTCCCCGTTGTCCTCGCCGGTTCGGTTATGCCTGTAGCGAGAGACGGGCTCATGCGGCGCCAATTCCTCCAGCCATTCATCATAATCCTTCAGCAATCCGGATTCGTTGTCGTTGATATAGACGCTGGCTGTAATGTGCATCGCGTTGACCAGACAAAGCCCTTCTTTTACGCCGCTTTCCCGAACGCATTCTTCCACTTGAGGCGTTATATTAATGAAGTCCCTGCGGCCGGGTACATTGAACCAGAGTTCCTTCCGATAGCTTTTCATTTTGCAGTATCCTCCACCTGTCATAGCCAAATTTTTATCTTCTTTTCTCTACACATTAACACAGGTTTCTATACAATTCCATCCCAAAAAAATGGTTGACAATCTCAGCACAATAGATTATTCTATCATCAATAGACGTGTTACACATAACCCGTTTTATGCGGCCGCTATTTTTCGGATTTTCGGTCTTTATGTTTAACCTTCAGTTTTTCAACTTCACAACGGCATAGGGTAGAGCGGTCGATCTGATTCAGATATTCAACCTGCAATTTTCACATATCATCTATTAGATCAGGAGGGAACAAATTGTCGGTATCATCTAATGCCCAGGTAGTTTTGACGCCCAATGCTAGACGAATACTGGAGATGAGATACTTAAAGCGGGACGAGAAGGGCAAGGCCATCGAGGAGCCGGAGGACATGTTTCGCCGCGTAGCGCAGAATATCGCTTCTGCTGACGCCCTCTATGGTTCTGACGTTCAGAAAACGGAAGAAGAATTTTACAGGGTTATGGCTGACCTGGAGTTTCTGCCCAACTCTCCTACGTTGATGAACGCTGGCAGGGAGCTGCAGCAGTTATCCGCCTGTTTTGTTCTACCCATTGAGGACAGTATGCCCAGCATCTTTGAGACCCTCAGAAACACAGCTCTTATACATAAAAGCGGCGGCGGTACTGGCTTCTCATTTTCCAGAATAAGGCCCAAGAACGACATAGTCCAATCCACCAGCGGCGTTGCCAGCGGGCCCATATCCTTCATGAGCATATACGACTCGGCCACTGAGGAGATCAAGCAGGGCGGCACCAGACGCGGCGCGAACATGGCCATACTGCGGGTGGATCATCCTGACATTAAGGACTTCATAACCTGCAAGCGTGATAACAGAAAGCTGAACAATTTCAACATATCCGTAGGTATAACAGAGGACTTTATGGAGCAAGTTCGGAGTGATGCAGAATATTCCCTTATCAACCCGCGCACGAAGCAGCCAGCGAAGAATATGAAAGCCAGGGAGATATTTGATCTCATAGTGGAGGGAGCATGGAAGAATGGCGACCCGGGTATAGTCTTCATGGATCGAATTAACAGGGATAACCCGACGCCGGAGTTAGGTGAGATTGAAAGCACTAATCCGTGTATTACTGGCGACACTCTTGTATACACTTCCCACGGCTTGATACCAATGAAAGAATTGTATGAGGGCTATCTGCCGCAAGGGATAAAGGTAGTAACTGATGGGAGGATGGGAGGATCGCGCTTAGAGACTCCATCGCACTTCTTCAAGAGTGGCGTTAAGAAGGTATACAGGTTAGTAACCAAAGAAGGTTATACCCTGAAGCTCACCAGCGATCATAAAGTCATGACCACCGAAGGATGGGTTGAAGCTGGCAAGCTCAAGAAGGGGCAGAAAATCCATATCCTGAATAGAGAAGGCTGCTTTGGCAACGTGGGCACTTACTCTGAAGGTGTGGTTCTGGGATGGCTGATAGGCGAAGGGACTATCAAAAAAGATAAAGTAGTATTGCCCTTCTTCGGGAAGGAAAAGCACGATATAGCCCCAATTGTGCTGAAGCACGCCAACGCAGTGGCCGATGGGTACAGCAAGACGCGGAGGGAGTATGAGTTGTCAGTGATCCCTGTGGAGGGGAGAGACGAGGTAAGGATCCAGTCGCAGAGGTTTTTGGCATTGGCGGAAGAGTTTGGATTAATTGATAAAAAGCATCAGATAACCCACATGATGTTTCGTGGAACCAGAGAATTCAACGTTGGGTTACTGAGTGCTTTGTTTACTGCCGATGGTTCTGTTCAAGGCACACCTGGCAGAAACGGCGTTAGCATAAGATTGGCGCAGAGCAATGAGGAGCTGCTTCAGCAGGTTCAGATGATGCTGCTCAACTTTGGCATTGCAAGCAAAATTTACAAGCGCAGGGACGAGCATGTCAAACCCATGCCGGATGGAAAAGGCGGCATGAAGAAATATCGCTGTAAAGCGCAGTTTGAATTGATAATATACAGGGATAATAGAGTGCGCTTTATGAACGAAATAGGCTTCATTGATGACAAGAAGACCAGAAAACTGGAGGAAGGTCTGGGTCAGCTTACACGTTCACCACTTGAGGAGCAATACCTGGCAACTTTCCAGGAATTAGAGGAACTTGGCGAGGAAGAAGTATATGACCTGACAGAACCCAGTACCCATTCTTTTACTTCTTGCGGAGTTGTCATAAAGAATTGTGGCGAACAGCCGTTATTGCCTTATGAATCCTGCAATCTGGGCTCCATCAACCTCCTGAAGATGGTGACCGAACAGAACGGCGGTTGGGCCATAGACTGGGACAAGCTCAGAAAAACGGTATACACTGCGGTTCACTTCCTGGACAACGTTATCGACATGAATAATTTCCCCCTCCCGGAGATCGAGAGGATGACCAAAAGTAACAGGAAAATCGGGCTGGGGATCATGGCCTGGTCCGATCTGCTGATCAGGCTGGGCATCCCGTACGATTCGGACATGGCCGTCCAACTGGCCAGGCAGGTGATGGAGTTCATTGATTATCAGGCAGAAATGGCATCCGTTGAGCTGGCTAAAGGGCGAAACAGTTTCCCCAACTTTGACAAGAGCGTGTTTAAGAACGGGGACAGGATAGGCAGTAAAGATGGAGTGTCCGCTGGTAAGTTTGGCAGACCCGACCTGGACTGGGAGGAACTCTATGGCGCTGTCAAGACCCACGGGATGAGGAACGCTGCGCACACAACCATAGCACCCACCGGAACCATATCCCTCATAGCTTCAGTATCTTCTGGCATCGAGCCTCCTTTCGGGATATGCCACATCCGTAAGGCGCTTGACGGCGAAGAGCTGATAATGGTGCATCCGTTGTTTGAGGAGATAGCTAAGAGGGAGGAATTCTACAATGAAGAGCTGATCCGGGGAATCCACGAAGAGGGCTCAGTTCAGGGGATGGAAGAGATTCCTGAGGAAGTGCAGAGGCTTTTCGTGACTGCACATGACATCTCACCTGAATGGCACATCCGGATGCAGGCGGCTTTTCAGGATCATACGGACAACGCCGTGTCCAAGACTGTGAACTTCGAGCACGAAGCCACCAAAGAGGATGTGGAAGAAGCGTATATGCTGGCTTATGAGCTGGGATGCAAAGGAGTTACCATATATCGGGACGGAAGCAGGGAAGAGCAGATTCTGAATATAGGGAAGACACAGAAAGCTCAAGCTGAATCCGCCGAACCCGCCCCCAGAGGCTCCATGGCTCCCAGGCCCAGGCCTGCTGTCACTATGGGAAGTACCCGAAAAGTGGAAACGGCAGAATGCGGTGACATATACATCACCGTAAACGAGGATGAAGAGGGCTTGTGCGAGGTGTTCATCAACATGGGCAGATCCGGCGGTTGCCGATCGGCTCAATGTGAGGCTATAGGTGTGCTGATCTCCACAGCTCTGCGGGCAGGCGTGGATCCCAGATCCATAAGCAGGCGGCTCAAGGGCATAAGATGCTCTTCTCCGACTTGGCAGCCGGGCGGGATGATCCTCTCCTGCGCCGATGCTATTGGCAAGGCGATGGAGCAATACATGGAGGAGCAAAACGGAAAGGACTTCATGAAGGAAGGCCAGTCGGATAATATGATAGTGGCGGATATATGTCCGGAATGCCCGGAATGCGGCAACGTGCTTGAATACTCAGAAGGCTGTGTATTATGCAAGTTGTGTGGCTATTCTAAGTGCTGGTAGCGAATCGCGACTCCCCTTGCGCGAGGATCGAAATTTCTTGTATAATGATCGCGAGCATATCGTTATGACAAGAAGTTTGGCTCAAGAGCTATATTCTGGTGCTTATCCAAGATTTGATAAATAACTTGATAATTTGTGGGTTGGGTTGGATTAGCATGATCCGAACCGCTTGTCACAAATCCGGTTAGTATCAAGATTATTTGTGGCTTGCTGAATCCTTTAACCCAACCCCTAATTCAACATTGTCGAGATAAGAAGACGGTGAAAAAGACAGTAGTTCTGGGTGTTGGAAACCTGCTGCTAAGAGACGAGGGGGCGGGGGTCCACGTAGTTTCCAGGCTGATGCAGATGGATCTGCCTGAGAACGTCGAGGTCGTGGATGGCGCTACTGATCCGTTGGATATTCTGTCACTGTCTAAAGATGTGGATAAGCTGATTATAGTCGATGCTTTGAAAGGCGGGGGAGATCCGGGCACTATATACAGGATGTCCCCTGAGGATATTGCAAGCTGCGGGGAAGTACCGTTTTCGCTTCATCAGCTTGATCTGCTACAGATGCTGGATATGTGCGCGTCAATTGGCAGAATGCCATCTACGGTGATAATTGGTGTAGAGCCTAAAGAGATTGATTTTGAAATGGAACTCAGTCCTGAGGTGGAAGGGAAAATACCCCGGATCATAGAACTTATTTTGGAAGAAATTGAAAGAAAAGACGAAGTATGAATTGGATTGGGCATATTTTCCCTACAAATTTGAGAGTATAGTGAAGTGATCGCTTAGGGCCGAGACTGACCCACCCGCCTGCGCTAAAAGCAAATGGGTTAGCAGCTGCCTTATGCGGCGAAGCGTTAAAAAGAGAAGGAATGGCTTATTTTTAAGAGAATTAGAGTAACATTTTCCGAGCATCTTTCAAGAAATCCTTCCAGTTCCCCTTAAGCTTTATCTGGAAAATCCTGCAGGGGCGACGGCTCAATTGAACCACTTAGTATAGAGAGGAACTCATATCTCCGGAATAGCCTCTGGAATTTGGGGGTTTATATATACGAGTTTTTCACTTATGACTATATACCAAAGGGAGGATAACAATGTCTCTCATGATTCTCGAAAAGGCCCTTTTCAACTCGTTTATAGAAAGGCTTATTTCTCAAAGCGAGGTAGTGGGGCCGAAGAGAAAAGAAAACACCTGTGCATTTGAAGTAATAAATGATCCAGACGAGCTTTTCCTGGATTACACAACGACGATTCTGCCACCGAAGAAATATCTCTTTCCACCAGAAGAAACGCTTCTGAAATTCAACTTGGGTGAAGTGCCCGAAGTGGAGCCTGTTGTGGAGATCAAGGAAAGGATCCTGTTGGGAATCCATCCCTGTGACCTGTGGGGCATCTGGGAAATGGATAAAGTGTTCGCCGATAGGAACGAGGACACCAATTATCTGGATAAGCGCGAAGCGGTGACAATCATTGGTCTGGAATGTCTCAATCCAGATGAATACTGCTTCTGTACCAGTGTTGAAACGGCAGTGCCGGAAGAATGCCAATATGATCTATTTCTGACGGATCTTGGCGACGAATATGCCGTTATCGTGAGTTCCGATAAAGGGCGACGGTTGGTTGTTGGAGACGATGCCTTCCAGCCTGCGAGAAGCTCCACGCTGGCAGAGATAAAAGCTAAACAGGATGAAAAATCCGCTAAGATAACCTCCACCATCCAGATGGATGTAAGCGAATTGCCTTTGTTCTTTGATAACGTGTATGACAGCCCTGTATGGGAGTCGGAAGGCAAGCGATGTTACAGTTGTGGTTCGTGCGTTATGGTCTGTCCGACCTGCTTCTGTTTTGACGCCGTGGATCAGATGGAATTGAACCTGGCCTCTGGTCAGCGGATCAGGCGATGGGATGGCTGTATGTTGCAGGATTTCGCGATTGTAGCTTCTGGTGAGAATTTTCGACATACTGCAGAGGCGAGACTCAGACATCGGATGTACCGGAAATATCAGTACCTTATGGCAAAATATGGCAAAAGCTTCTGCGTCGGCTGTGGACGATGCGGACGGGCGTGCCTGGTCGATATTAACCCTGTGAGTGTTGTCAATCAACTGATAGAAGCCGGTCAGTAGTGGCGGTGCGCGGTACGAGGAGGTGTAGCAATGGCTATTAAGGCCAACCAAACGGAATCCCTTTACCTTCCGGATTTGGCTGAGATTACCCGGGCTGAAAAGCTTACGGAATTGGAGAAGTGTTTTGGGTTGAAGCTTAAGAATGGCAATGAACTGGGACACAAGCCTGGTCAGTTTGTAATGGTTTCTGTCTTTGGTATAGGGGAGGCGCCTTTTTCTGTCTCTTCCTCGCCGACGAAGGAAGGTAGCTTTGAACTCTGTATCAGAAATGCAGGAAACGTAACCAGCGCAATACACAAACTTGAGCCTGGCGCGCTGGTGGGTATCCGTGGGCCTTTCGGCAATGGATTTCCTCTGGATCTGCTCAGTGGCAGGGATATTCTTTTTGTAGCTGGCGGACTTGGGATTGTCCCAATGCGTTCTCTGGTAAATTATGTGCTTGACAATCGAGATAGTTATGGCAAGCTGACGATTCTATACGGATGCAAAACACCAGCGGAACTGCTCTTCAGGGGAGAGCTTGAGCGCTGGGAGAAAAGACATGATATAAACTATCAGGTGACAGTAGATAAACCTGACAGCTCATGGCACAGGCACGTGGGAGTTATTACAACACTATTTCCCAAGGTCACTATTGATCCGGATAGAACAATCGCGATTGTGGTGGGGCCGCCTGTGATGTACCGTTTTGTGGCTTTAGAGTGCATCCAGCGTGGCATCGTGGAAAGTCGTATAATCATGTCTCTGGAAAGGCGTATGAAATGTGGAGTGGGAAAGTGCGGCCACTGCCAGATAAACGGCAAATACGTGTGCCAGGACGGCCCCGTTTTTACTCTTACACAGCTTAGAGGCCTGCCTGAGGGAGGAGTTATAAGAAGATGAAACCGAAAGTAGGGGTATTCAGCTTCACAGGATGCGAAGGATGTCAACTGCAAATACTTGAGTGTGAAGATGAATTGCTATCCATCCTTGGTTTGATTGACCTCGTGGTATTCAGAGAAGCCATGGACAAGATCAGCGATAATTACGACATAGCTTTTATCGACGGGGGCATTACTCATCCATCTGAGATAGAGAGGATCAAAAAGATCCGTGAACAGGCGTCTGTTCTTGTCGCTTTGGGCAGTTGCGCAGCTATTGGTGGCATTAATTGCATAAAGAATCGGTTTGCCATGGACGACGTGCTCCAGTACGTATATGGTGACGAGGCGCACTATTTTGATACTATACCTGCGCGGCCAGTGGATGCTGTAGTGCCGGTCGATTATTATGTCTATGGTTGTCCGGCCATCAAATCGGAGTTTTTGCACGTTGCGCAGTCGCTTTTGATGGGCGTCGAGCCGCAGATTCCCAACTATCCTGTCTGTATGGAGTGCAAGATCAAGGAGAACGTCTGCATGTTTGATAAGGGCAAGATGTGCCTTGGTCCCATAATACGCGCTGGCTGCGACGCCTTGTGTCCGTCTTATGGAAGTGGCTGCGAGGGCTGTCGAGGGCTTGTGGATAACCCCAACGCCGATGCTCATAAGGATACACTACAGAAAGCTGGCCTGACAGTAGAGCAATTGATGCAGGATTTCACAATGTTCTGCAATTATCAGTTGGAGAAGCAAAATGAGTAATCTAAACATCAACGTACACCATGTCACCCGCGTCGAAGGGCATGGCAACATTGTAGTGAATACCAAAAACGGCGAAATTGAGGAATGCAAGTTTGAAGTGATTGAGTCGCCGCGCTTCTTCGAGGCTATGCTTCGCGGCAGGAGATGGGATGAGGCGCAGCATATAACATGTCGAATCTGCGGCATCTGTTCCATCGGACATACGACGGCATCTCTGAACGCGACAGAGGCGGCATTTGGGATTCAACCATCCGAGCAGACTCGGCTTCTCAGGAGATTGCTGTTCCACGGAGAGATGCTCCAGAGCCATATTCTGCACGTGTATTTCCTCGTTGCACCAGATTTACTCAACGTGGGCAGTGTGGTTCCATTGGCGAATACACACAAGGACGTTGTCCTCAGAGCATTGAGAATGAAGAAAATGGCCAACGAAATCTCCCGGATTCTCGCTGGAAGGCACGTTCATCCTTGCGCTGCTGTTGTAAAGGGCTTTACGAAGTTGCCTGCGGAAGGCGAATTGCTTTCTATCAAACAGCAGCTTGTGGACGCCATCCCCGATGTGGAAGCTACAGTGGACTTGATTTTAACCCTTGAATTGCCAGATTTTGAGAGGGAGACAGAGTATATCTCATTGAGGCATTCTGAGGAGTATGCCTTCGCCAGGGGTGAGGTGATCGCTTCCAGCGATGGCGACGAAACTGACATCCAGAATTATCGGCAAAAATTGAAGGAGTTCATCGTACCACACTCCACGTCCAAACATGCGCGAGCCAACCGCGATTCTTATATGGTAGGCGCGCTGGCCAGGGTGAATAACAACTACCATCAATTGTCCCCTATGGCAAAGAGCGCAGCGGAAAAGCTCGGTTTGAAAGCACCGTGTTATAATCCCTTCATGAACAATGTGGCTCAAATAGTGGAAGTGGCACATTGTGTGGAAGATGGCATCCAGGTCGTTGATCAGATTCTTTCTAACGGTCTAAAGGAAGAGGATCTGAGTGTCGAGGTTAAGGCAGGAACAGGCGTAGGCGCGGCGGATGTGCCCAGAGGCACGCTTTACCACGAGTATACCTATGATGAGAATGGCATCATCACTGATGCCAATTGCGTTATTCCGACCGGCCAGAACTACGCGAATGTTGAGCTGGATATGCGGGCACTTGTGCCGCTAATTATAGATAGACCGCAGGAAGAGATCGCGCATCTGCTGGAAATGCTGGTCAGAGCTTACGATCCTTGTATATCTTGCTCAGTTCATTTACTAAACGTGAGGTTCGTATGACAGTATAACCAGAAGTCTTTTCCAGTCGAGGGGAGGGTAGAGAGAATGTATCGTTTTCTTCAGCTTTCTCCCGGATCGAGCAAGAGGAGAATATATAATGGCCAAAATACTCATCATAGATGATGATATTGACATCGTCGAATCGATGCGCTTAATATTAGAGGCGAACTCGCACGAGGTTGAATCCGCTCAGAATGGCGAAGAGGGGTTACAAAGGGTCAAGGGATTTGAGCCTGATCTGATCATCCTGGATGTTATGATGGAAACTACCACGTCGGGTTTCCATGTGGCATATCAGCTCCGCAATACTGATCCTTCGTCGGAATATGCGAATTACTCAAAAGTTCCTATTCTTATGATCACTGCTGTCTCGAAGAAAACGCGGATGCCGTTTGACCCGGAAACGGATAAAGAGTTTCTACCAGTGGATGGTTATATCGCAAAGCCTATTCTCCCAAAGGATCTGATAGCAAAGATTGACGAGCTGACAGGGGGATAGGACGATGCTCTGAAGTGAACTAAAGTGATCTAAAGTTGGTATGCTGCTCTTGAAACTTAAGACACTTAAGTCACTTTAGCTCACTTTAGTCACTTTTACCGCTTATGCATGAAATATCTTTGATTGAGAGCATAATCGAGATCATCACGGCGGAAATGCCGAAGCACAATATAGCCAGGGTCAAAGCCATCACGCTGAGAATAGGGGAGATGCGGCAGGTTGTTCCGGATGTCCTTCTATTTGGCTTCGAGGTTCTAAGCAAGGGCACTCCGCTGGAAGGTGCAGAATTGATCGTTGAGAACGTTCCTACGAGATGGCACTGTAAAATATGTGATCAGGATTTCGCTATGGAGGACTGGTTCAGCAACTGCCCCAGGTGCGGAAAAGCGGAATACCATATTATATCCGGAAGGGAATTGGAGATAGTCGAGTTTGAAGGAGTTTGAGAAAGTGAGCTAAAGTATATTAAAGTGAACTAAAGTATGTTAAAGTGAGCTAAAGTGACTAAAGTTTCAGGACAAGCATATCAACTTCAGACACTTCAGACACTTTAGTCACTTTAGCTCACTTCTCCTGAGGGAGGTTTTCTCAAATTAAGGTACCGTTAGTGCAGAACGTTCTAAAAGCGAATGACAGGATAGCGGCCGAGAATAGAAGCTATTTTGCGTATAAGGGTGTGCTGGCTATCAATATCATGAGTTCGCCCGGTGCGGGAAAAACGACGCTCATTGAGAATACCATCAGGGTGCTGAAAGATGAGTTTACGATAGCTGTGATCGAAGGTGATATTCAGACTACTTACGACGCTGAGAGAATTTCCGCTGCTGGCGCTCAAGCTGTTCAGATCAACACTGGTGGGGGCTGCCATCTGGATGCCAATATGATAAGCCATTCATTGAGCCAGCTTGAGCTTAATACCGTTGATCTGCTCATCATTGAGAATGTAGGAAACCTGGTGTGCCCTGCTGGATTTGACCTGGGCGAGAACTACAGAGTTGCAATCCTGAGTGTCTCAGAGGGAGATGATAAGCCCTCAAAATACCCGCTGATATTCAATGTATCGGACGCTCTTTTGATAAACAAGACCGACCTGCTTCCTTACGTGGATTGCGATGTGGAAAGAATCAGAGAGGCGTCTGGGCGAATCAATCCCGATCTGGAGATCTTCGAGATTTCCTGCAAAACGGGTGATGGCCTGGACGGTTGGTATGACTGGCTGAGGGCAAAGGTAAAGTAGAACGCGCTGTAGGTTGGGTCAAGTCATTCAGAACAACCTGCTTTTAACCAATGAAGGGGATCTTTAACCCATGGTAAATCGAGATGGGAAGATATGCCCCAACCTACTTGCTATTCTTTTGTAGGGGCGGGTTCCGTTTGCCATGCTCAACGCCTTTGGTAACAGAGAAAACGGTCATCTTCTCTCAGAATATCCAATTGATCCAAGAAACCCGCCCTCCCCGTTTCCTGGTGATTCAGCAGATCGCCGAAAGCAACAAGGATTTACCGATTAAACCACTAAGTCTCTGATGTAGAAGTTGGGATGGTTCAGGAAATTGAAGTCCAGAGCAAAACTTCTCGTAAAAGGAATAGTTCAGGGCGTGGGTTTTCGGCCGTTTGTCTACAACCTCGCCAGATCACGTTCCCTCAACGGCTGGGTGCTTAACTCAACGGAAGGCGTGAGCATTGAAGTCGAAGGAGAGAAAAGTGTGCTGGAAGACTTTGTCCACCAGATCAGGCAGAGCCCTCCTCCGCTGGCTACAGTTGACTCTGTGAATGTGGAATATCTTCCACCTGGTAATTTCGAGACATTTATCATCAGGCACAGTGAGGGCGATAAAGGCAAATACATGAAAATCTCCCCTGACATAAGCACCTGTGCTGACTGTCTGGCGGAGCTTTTCCATGTGCAGGATCGCCGTTATCGGTATCCATTCATAAACTGCACAAACTGCGGCCCCAGATTTACCATCATCAAAGATATTCCCTACGATAGGGAAAATACTACCATGCGCAGGTTTGAGATGTGCTCGTTGTGTCAGGCGGAGTATGACGATCCATCTAATCGGCGATTCCACGCTCAGCCCAACGCATGTCCAGTCTGCGGGCCCTGGGTGACGCTGGAGAATGTGCATGGCAGGATCGAATGTGATGACCCTGTCAAACGGGCTATTGAGCTTTTGTGTGAGGGGAAGATCGTAGCAGTGAAAGGTCTTGGCGGATTTCACCTGGCCTGCGATGCTGAAAACGATGATGCTGTCGAAGTTCTGAGAGAACGTAAACGGCGGACATTCAAGCCGTTCGCCATCATGTCCGCAAGTATTGAAAAGATAAGAGGGTTTTGCAGCGTTAGCGAAGAAGAAGAGCAGTTGCTGCTGAGCGTACAAAGGCCGATAGTACTGTTGAGGAAGCTTTCCAGTTGCCCCATTTCCGAATCGGTTGCACCTAACAACAATTACCTGGGCGTTATGCTTCCGTACACACCTTTGCACTATCTTCTGCTTGACAGTCCGTTGCTGTCTCTGGTAATGACCAGCGGGAACATGAGTGAGGAGCCTATAGCTATTGATAATGAGGAAGCCAAAGGCAGGCTGGCTGAACTGGCTGACTATTTCCTCACTCACAATCGGGATATTCGAATGCGTTGTGACGATTCTGTAGTTCGGGTGCAGCAGGGCCATCAGACGATACTTCGACGTTCCCGGGGCTATGCGCCGTATCCTGTGGATCTGGATTTCTCCATGAAGGAGATACTGGCTTGCGGGCCAGAGCTTAAGAATACCTTCTGCCTGACGAAGGATAATCATGCTTTTCTAAGCCATCATATAGGCGATCTGCAGAATATAGAGGCCTACAACTATTATCAGGACGCCATCGAGTATTATAAAAGACTGTTTCGCATCAATCCGGAGATCATAGCTTACGACCTGCATCCTGAGTATCTATCTACCAAATATGCGCTTGCTCAGGAAGATGTGCAGCATATCGGTGTGCAGCATCATCACGCTCACGTGGCAAGCTGTATGGCGGAAAACGGTCTGGATCGGCAGGTCATAAGTGTGGCCTGTGACGGGACAGGATATGGCCTCGATGGGAAAATCTGGGGATGCGAATTCCTGGTCGCGGATTACAGGGACTTTCGCAGATATGCTCATCTGAGGTATATACCCCTTCCCGGCGGTGATGCTGCCGCCAGAGAGCCATATCGAATGGCCATAAGCTATCTATATTCAGCCTTCGGAGAGGATTTTGCCGGCATTGACACGCCGCTTTTAAGGAGGCTGGATGCGAAGAGGCTGGCTATGCTTAAAAGGATGATTGATGGTAATATCAACTCCCCTCTGACCTCCAGTTGCGGACGGTTGTTTGATGCTGTTTCATCGCTTCTGGGCTTGCGAGACGTAGTTACCTACGAGGCTCAGGCTGCAATCGAACTGGAAATGATAGCAGATCCGGATGTGTCAGAATCTTATAGTTACGAGGTTGAGAAATCTGACAACTTCCAAAGCGCGGGCATCCCTTTAACCATAGATGTCCGGGAAATGTTTCGCGAGATAGTATTCGACTTAAAACGCAGAGTTCCCAAAGAGGTCATCTCCGCGAAGTTCCATAATACTGTGGCTGCTTTTACCGTAGCAATCTGCGAGCTAATCAGGGACGAAAGCGATACTGGCGAGGTTGCCCTGAGTGGCGGAACTTTTCAGAACAGGTATCTACTGACAAAAGTCTGCGTTCAGCTTAGAAGCAGAGGATTCGTCCCATACTTCCATAAGAGAGTGCCAACCAATGATGGAGGGGTGTCCCTGGGTCAGGCGGTTATAGCAAATTCTCGTCTATAGGAGATCAAATTATGTGTTTAGCTGTGCCCGGCAAAATAGTGAGTATTGAAGACAGTTTGGCAGAGGTTGATCTGGCTGGTACGATAAGGAAAACCAGCCTGTTACTTGTCCCGGATGCCAGAATTGGTAATTACGTGCTGATCCATGCCGGGTTTGCCATACAGGTGCTCGACGAAGACTATGCCCTTGAGACACTGAAATTACTGGAGGCTGTGGATGAAGTATCTGGATGAGTACAGGGATCCAGAATTGGCAAAAAAACTGATTGCCAGCATAAAAGCCACTTCCAGGAGGGAAGTGAGGCTTACGGAAGTCTGCGGCACGCACACAGTGGCCATCTTCAGAAGCGGCATTCGGGGCATGTTGCCGGAAAACATATCCCTGCTCTCGGGGCCTGGCTGCCCGGTCTGCGTCACACCCAATGAGGATATTGACACAGCGATCGCCATTGCCAGGCAAGAAGATACAATCCTGGCCACTTTCGGCGACATGATCAAAGTTCCGGGCTCGAGATCCAGCCTGGAAATAGAGCGCGCGGAAGGCGCTGACATTCGAGTCGTTTACTCTTCGCTGGACGCGCTGGAAATCGCCCGGCAAAATCCCCGGAAAAAAGTGATGCTTTTTGGTATAGGCTTCGAGACGACCTCTCCAACCATTGCCAGCGCCGTTCTCTCAGCCGAGAGTGAAAATATGGACAATTTCTTTGTCCTGGTGTCCCATAAGCTGATACCACCAGCTATGAAGGCGCTTCTGGACGCTGAGGACGTAAGAATTGATGGATTTCTTTGCCCCGGTCACGTGAGCGCCATAATTGGTTCCAGGCCTTACGAGTTTATCCCAGAGGATTACGGTGTCCCTTGTGTCATCGTTGGCTTCGAGCCGCTGGATATATTGCATAGCATCCTGATGGCAATCCGGCAGTTGGAATCTGGGAATGCCAGGGTGGAGATCGGGTATCGGCGGGCAGTTCGTCCGGAGGGGAATATTACAGCCTTGAAAATCCTGGAACAGGTCTTTGAAATCTGTGATGCTCCCTGGCGCGGATTGGGATTGATTCCGCGAAGCGGCCTGAGGTTCAGGAAGGAATACGGGCGATTTGACGCTCGCTCGGCCTTCGGCGTGGACGTGAGCGCGAGCAGCGAACCAGAAGGCTGCCTTTGCGGGGAAATATTGCGCGGTGCGAAGATGCCGCCGGATTGTCAGTTCTACGGCGAGGCTTGCACGCCGGACAATCCAATTGGGCCGTGCATGGTATCTTCCGAGGGAACGTGCGCGGCGTATTTCAGATACGGAGGGTTCGTTTGAGAGGCGATAGAGTTCTCCTTTCTCATGGCAGTGGCAGCAAAGCGTCCCATGAGCTTGTCGCTGAACTTTTTCTGCCAGCTTTCAGCAATCCATACCTGGATCAACTGAACGATCAGGCTGTCCTTGAGGCAGATGGTTTGCGGCTTGCGTATACTACAGATTCTTACGTGGTCGATCCCATCTTCTTCCCCGGCGGAGATATTGGCAAACTCGCCGTGTGCGGAACGGTGAACGATCTGGCTATGAGCGGCGCTACTCCGCTCTATTTGAGCGCGGGCTTTATCATTGAAGAGGGTTTTCCAATAGATAAACTGCGAACCGTAATTGGTTCCATGAAACAGGCTGCTGAAGAAGCCAATGTCAAAATCGTCGCGGGCGATACGAAAGTTGTGGGCAAGGGAAACGCGGACGAGTTGTTTATCAATACTTCAGGAATCGGCATTATCAGTAAAGATATAGACATCTCGGGAAGCGGCGCAAAAGCAGGCGACAAAGTGATTATAAGTGGGAGTATAGGAGATCATGGGATCGCTGTTTTGTCACGGAGAGAAGGCCTGGAGTTTGACGTTCCCATAGTAAGTGACTGTGCGCCATTAAATGCACTGGTAGCGGATATGCTCTCCGTTACCAGAAACATACACTGCCTTCGGGATCCCACCAGAGGTGGATTGGCAACTATCCTGAACGAGCTTGCCAGCCAATCCAATGCAGGTATTCTCATCGAGGAAACGAAAATCCCTGTCAAAGATGCTATAAAGGGAGCCTGTGAGCTATTGGGATATGATCCTCTGTATGTGGCCAACGAGGGGAAATTAGTTGCCATCGTACCAGCCGAGGACGCATCACAGGTTCTGGCAAAGATGAGAGAAAACAAATACGGTCGCGACGCCGAGATTATTGGGGAGGTCATCGCAGAACCCAGGAGAGTTCTGCTGAAAACCGCAATAGGTGGTACCAGAATAGTGGACATGCTGGCCGGCGAGTTGCTGCCCAGGATATGTTGAAGCAGCGGATTCTGCCTGCGGAATCGCTATGCTCAAGAAAGCATATTGACACTTTGGCTTGAAAATGTTAAAATTGAACTCATATAGCCTTTAGTCTGCTTTTTGCTGTCAAAAGTATACAACGAGCTTTGTGTAGTATTGAGCACAGAGGGAATGTTCTTTGATTCCTGAGTGTAAGTAGTATATTATGGACTAGTGTAGTGACAACTCAATTTTCGATAGTTCCTGTAAGTTGGGTTAAGTCATTGAGAAAATTCACTTCTGCTGATGAAGCGAATCTCTAAAACTTAATAGATCGAGGCGAGAAAACCTAACCCAACATACTATAGGAAGCTAATTTGCCATTGCATTAGCAGTATCTCAAACAGTCGGGGGGGAAGTTTATGAAAATCACCCGCAGAACGTTTTTCAAGATCTCCGGGTCATCAGCCATAGGTGTTGCTTTGGGGAAATTGGGCTTAGACCTGACCCCTGCGCACGCCTATGCTGTTGAACTCAAGAAGAATCTTAAGTATGCCAAGGAGACCACGACTATATGTCCTTATTGCGCCGTTGGCTGTTGCGCTATTGTTCACGCCAGCGGCGGAAAGGTGATTAACATCGAAGGCGATCCTGATCACCCTATCAACCTGGGGTCTCTGTGCAGCAAGGGAAGCGCTCTTTATCAGTTGGCTAATAACGACAACAGAATAACCCGGGTTATGTATCGCGCTCCTTACAGCGACAAGTGGGAATATAAGACCTGGGATTGGACGCTGAGTGAGATCGCCAAAAGGGTTAAAGCCACCAGAGATGCCACATTTGCCGAGAAGAATGATAAAGGGCAGGTGGTAAACAGAACTACGCAGATAGCTTCTGTTGGTAGCGCAGCTTTGGACAACGAGGAATGCTGGCTCTATCAGAAATTCCTCCGCTCCGTAGGCCTGGTGTATATAGAACACCAGGCGCGGATATGACACTCTGCCACTGTCGCCAGTTTGGCGGAAACGTTTGGCAGAGGAGCTATGACCAATCACTGGATCGATATAGGCAACAGCGACTGCATACTCATCATGGGCAGTAACGCTGCGGAGAATCACCCCATTTCCTTCAAATGGGTGACCAAAGCCATGGAGAACGGCGCTAAGCTCATAAGCGTCGATCCAAGATTCACCAGAACATCGTCAAAAGCGGATATGTACGCGCCGCTGCGATCTGGAACTGACATTGCCTTCCTGGGTGGAATGATCAAGTACATCCTGGATAATGACCTTATCCAGAAGGATTACGTGGTTAATTACACCAACGCGCCGCTCCTGATCAATTCCGGGTTCAAGTTCGATGACGGACTTTTCAGCGGCTACGATTCCAAGGGGCGCAAGTACGATAAAAAGACCTGGCAATATCAGTTGGATGCCAGTGGTATACCGAAGAGGGATGAGACGCTTCAGGACCCAATGTGCGTCTACCAGCTTTTGAAGAAGCACTATTCCCGCTATGACCTGGATACAGTTTCTCAGATTACAGGTACTCCTGTGGAGGATCTGAAGAAGGTCTATGAAGCCTACGCTGCGACGGGAAAAGTGGGCAAAGCTGGAACCATCATGTACGCTATGGGCTGGACGCAGCACACAGTTGGCACGCAGGTCATCAGGACTATGGCCATAAGCCAACTGCTGCTGGGTAACATGGGCGTTGCTGGTGGCGGAGTCAACGCTCTCCGAGGCGAGTCCAACGTGCAGGGATCAACAGATCACTGCCTGTTGTTCCACATACTCCCCGGATACCTGAAGACTCCCAAAGCTTCACAGGCTACTTTGAAAGATTACAACGATGCGTACACGCCCAAGACCAACGATCCCATGAGTGCCAACTGGTGGGGCAACTACCCGAAATACTCGGTAAGCTTGCTGAAATCCTTATATGGAAAGAACGCCACCAGGGAAAACGACTTCGGCTACGCATGGATGCCCAAACTTGATGATGGCGTCAACTATTCATGGTTGACCATCTTCGACGAGATGTATAAAGGCAATGTTAAAGGCTTTTTTGCCTGGGGACAGAACCCGGCATGTAGCGGCGCCAACGCCAACAAGGTACGGGCGGCAATGGAGAAGCTGGACTGGATGGTGAACGTGAACCTCTTCGATAACGAGACAGGCTCGTTCTGGAAAGGCCCGGGTAAAGATCCATCCAAGATCAAGACTGAAGTCTTCATGCTTCCTTGCGCTGCGTCTATGGAAAAAGAAGGCAGCATCACCAACAGCGGCCGCTGGAGCCAGTGGCGATATAAGGCAGTGGATCCACCAGGAGACGCCATGCCCGATGGCGAGATCATGAACGCCCTTTACCGCAAAGTGAAGTCTCTATACCAGGCGGAGGAAGAGGACGAAGCCGTCTTCCCGGATCCCATAGTCAAGCTGAAGTGGGATTACGGAGATGAAGAGCATGTGGACATACACGCCGTTGCCAAAGAGATAAACGGCTACGATCTGACCACGGGGAAGCTTCTGCCATCCTTTACAAAATGTAAGGACGATGGCACTACATCGTCCGGCAACTGGCTGTATTGCGCAAGCTATACCGAAGCAGGTAATATGGCTGCCCGAAGGGGCAAAGACGATCCTTCAGGCATTGGTTTGTACTCCGGATGGTCCTGGTGCTGGCCTGTAAACAGGAGGATCATATACAACAGGGCGTCGGTTGATCTTAATGGTAAGCCCTGGGACCCGGATCATCCTGTGATTACGTGGGCTGACGGCAAATGGGTAGGCGACGTCCCCGACGGCGGATGGCCTCCTATGGCACAGAAAGACAAGACCAGGCTTCCTTTCATCATGAAACCAGAAGGTCGCGCGAGGATCTTCGGTATGGGATTGGCAGATGGGCCATTCCCGGAACATTACGAGCCGCTGGAATGCCCTGTGGAGAAGAACCTCATGTCGTCCCAGATGATCAACCCGGCTATCAAGCTGTGGCACGAACCGGGCGTGGGATCAGAGATGGACAAAGCCTTCTCCTGCGATCCCAGGTTCCCCTTCGTTTGCACCACGTACAGGGTAACAGAACACTGGCAGACGGGGCTTATGACCAGGAATCAGCCCTGGCTGGTGGAAATCCATCCACAGATGTTCGTGGAGATGAGCGAGGAGCTTGCCAATCTCAAAGATATAAAGAATGGTGAGAAGTGCCTCGTCAAGTCTGCCAGGGGTGAGGTTGAGACCGTTGCCATAGTGACCAAGAGGTTCAAACCGTTCAGAATTACCGGACCAGATGGCCGGGATACAGTTATTCATCAGGTAGGTATACCCTGGTGCTTTGGCTGGACTGCTCCGCCGAACGGCGGCGACAGCGCGAACCTCCTGACGCCATCCATCGGCGACGCCAATACCATGATCCCTGAGAGTAAGGCCTTCATGGTGAACGTGGAGAAAATAGGTTGATGAGTCTATGGGTCAATAGGTCTATAGACCCATAGACCCATAGTCCTATTGACCCACAAAACGGAAGTGTGGTGAAAGAAATGTCGAAAGCCTTTTTCATAGATACCTCCAGATGCATAGCCTGCAAAGCATGTCAGGTGGCTTGTAAGCAGTGGAACGGCTTGCCCGCTGAGAAGACAATTAACGTGGGCTCCCACCAGAACCCGCAGGATCTTTCGGCCGTAACGTGGACGCTGGTGAGGATGAACGAAGTTGCTGGCAATGGCAAACTGAAGTGGCTGTTTCTCAAAGATCAGTGCAGACACTGTGTAGAACCGCCGTGTCTGATGAGCGCCAGTTTCTCAGGTTCTATCATTAAAGATGAAGATACTGGTGCGGTGATCTATACAGAGAAGTCCAAATATGAGAGCTTTGAGGACATCATGTGTCCATACAACATTCCCCGCCAGGACAAGAATACCGGTCAACTGTTCAAATGTGACATGTGCGTGGACAGAGTCAAAAGCGGCATGCTTCCCGGCTGTGTCAAGGCATGTCCCACCGGCGCAATGAACTTTGGCGACAGAGCGGAAATGACGAAGCTCGCGGAAGATAGGCTCAAAGCTGTCAAAGCTGCTCACGAAGGCGCTTTCCTGATAGATGATATGGAAGAAGTAAGCGTGTTCTACCTCCTGACTGAAAAAGAGGAACTCTATGGTATAGTCAGAAACCCCATAGATAAATCCGTCTTTGTGTAGCTTTTGCTAGCCATTGTGAATTATAAGGGCGAATCTTGTGTTCGCCCTTTTTTGTTGCCATAAAAATAAAAAACTGGTAAAATTGTAACGGCTGGTTCCCGAAGGTTATATGACAATGTTAAATTTCCTTGTAGGTTGGGTTGAATCAGCAAAATCCGGGTTGATCACTGCAAATCTGGTCAGTCTGCCAGATTACGTATGGATCGCTGAATCCCTTAACCCAACTCCTAATTTAGCTTTGTCAAGATAGAGTGGGTCCTTTATCAATCAGAATTGGAGTGTGAGTTAGAGAGATGGCAGAGAGAATTGAGGTCAATCCAAACATTCATTTTGGTAAACCATGTGTTGCCGGCACCAGAATTCCAGTAGTGAGTGTTCTCGAAGTGTTGAGCGAGGGGCTTTCATTTGAAGAAATAACCCGGGATTACTATCCCGATCTCGAAATCGAGGACATCCGTGCTTGCGTTCAATATGCCATCAACGTAGTGGCAGCCGAAGACATCCATGTATCGGTGAAGACATGAAATTTCTCTTAGACCAGGATGTCTATGTTTCTACTTCTCGTTTCCTCAAACCACAGCGAAAACCAGGTTCTCTAATAGTTTACCATGGAGTATCCCATCAAAATAATCCGCAGCGCGA
>Ga0114922_10001195_pt1 | contig 24805 bp, 13 predicted proteins | sample AartaG_FD_100975 | JGI IMG/M metagenome (GOLD analysis project Ga0114922, IMG submission 100975) | Deep subsurface microbial communities from Aarhus Bay to uncover new lineages of life (NeLLi) - Aarhus_00045 metaG | ecosystem: Environmental > Aquatic > Marine > Oceanic > Sediment | place... | reverse complement strand
TGTCCGGATCAACATCAACCGCGCCGGGCACTGCCAGCCAGGGGGGGGCGCCGGTGGACGAATATTCAATCACGAGGTCGCCAAACGTGTAGTTGTGGTAAACCAGCGTCCAGAGTAGTGTGCAACCGGCGTCATCAGACCATGACGAGGTGCCGGCAACAACCGGATAAGTGAAGATGATACCGGCAACTGTCACCGTGTCGCTGGTGCCCGCGCTGGTGGGGGTAGCTGTCTTATAGACTCTCACCTGGCATTCGTCCGTGGGCGGGATCGTCGGGTGGTTGGGCACCGGCCAGAGGAAAGAACCATCGTTATCAGTAGCGCCTACGATGTTAGTCCAGCCCGTGCCGCCGTCCAGACTGTAATCGATGCCAACATCGAACGCCTGGTGATCGACGTCACCAATGGCCGTCCAAGTAATCTCGGTCCCCTCACCCGCCATCAGGTCGGTACCGGTTAAGTCACCGTAGCCGGTAGAATCGGGGGAGGTAACAACGTAGCCCTCGTATTCGAACTCTTCGGTAGTGGCGTAAACGGTGTCGCCGCCGTTGGCAAGGTCACCCCAGATACGGAACTGGGCCGAAAGGGTCGGCGCAACGGGGGCGTCAGTAGTCTGAATCACATCGCTCCAGACGGCTTCAACAGCGTCGGTGGCGAGGTTAGCCACAACCAGGGTGGAGTCCGTGAAGTTATTACCGGAGAAGTACAGGTCGGCCTGGCCGGGATCACCCACCGGGCCGATTGTGATGGGTGTGGATGTTCCAACAAGAATGTCGGCCGGCGTGGTAATGGTCCAACCGGAAACGGTGAACGCATTTTCGCTGGCGTACAGCGAATCGCCGTCGGCATCCAGCATGAGGATCTTGGCAGTGGCGCTCGGCGCCGTGCCCGGAATTGCCCAGTCTCCCCAACTGCCGTCGTTGGCAGTACCGGCGACCAGAAGCGTGGAATCATCCCAGTTAGCCCATTCGTTGTCATTGGCTGTCTCAAAGTACCAGATATCAACCAAAGCGGTCGCGTCACCAACCTTGTCCCACGTGATCTCGTAGTCTCCCTGGCCGCCGGGCGCCTCGTCACCAGCCGGATCGGGAGTCAACAGCTCAACATAGTCGTGGGTCAACTTGAACTCATAGGCTCCTTCACCATCACCAAGCTCCTCACGCGGCGCGTCTTCCGCGGCTGTCCAGCCGTCAAAGGTGCCGTCATCAAAGGCGCCTTCCAGATCGACGATGGCCAGGCGATACACGGCTACGTCAGCGCCGGTGCCCCACGGATAGTGATTGTACGCCGTCGTACACACTACCGTCGGATCGGCAATCAGCACCGTATCGTAGACGGCGTCGACAATCGGAGGCCCGGCGAGATAGCCGGCAATGTTGGTCCAGTCGTCAACCGACCAGACTATCAGGATGCTGTCGAGACCGCATGACTGGAAGCTGATCGGGATGAACGAGGAGTCGGTGCCGTTGCGGTCGTAGTAGGTGGAATCGCCTCCTTCTTGACCCTCCTCGATAGCGGTGCTGTCGGTAGCGCCGATATTCCACTTCAAACCGCCGTATACGAACTCGTCAGTTGTGAAGATGAATCCGCCCGCCGCCAATTCGAAGCCAAGCATGGCCGTCGGCGAGAAGATTGTGTCGTCAAGTGTCTTGGTATACGTGCCTGCGTCAAAGGCCGGACCTGGTGACGTAGTGTCATACCACGTAGCTCCACCGTCGAGTGAAATATAGAAGTCCAGGTTGCCGGAGAAGTAGGTTCCGCCAGCGACGTCATTGACAGTCCAGGTAACCGGGAACTCCTGAGCGCGGAAGTCGGAGGTGTTGTCTACGGGAGCCGTGAACTCGATATAGGGGAGAATTCTAAAGAAATACGTGGTGTCGTTGCCGGAGTTGTCAGTGACAGTATACCACATAGTATCGGCGACGGCCGCCTTATCCGCGGCGACGATCGCAACAGCGATTCCGTCTCTCATGTCATTGTCGAAGGTGAATGTGACATCGTCAGCGGTCAGCACATAAGCGGCGTCGCCGCCACCCTCGGTGAAGGAGAAGGCATAGCTGTCCAGGTACTCCACTTCACCGAAAGTAATCTCCACGTGAATTGTGTCGTCAACACCGGTGTTATCAGCAGACACGGTCTGCGTAACAGTCGGCTTGACCGGCACAGTCTGGTCGGCTATGGTGATCACGTCGGAGAACGGACCGTTGCCGACGGAGTTTACCGCACGCACCTCGTATGTGATGCTCGTGCTGTCGGTAAATGGCGTGGTCAGGGCGTCGGTCTTATACAAGTCAAAGTCGTCATCCTGAACGAAGGTAACGGTTCCGACCTGATACGTAAGGTGATCCTGGTGAGCAATCGGTCCCTCGATCAGCACAAAATCCGGTACTGTTGTGCCGTTCTTGGCGTAGATCTCGTATTCGTCCGCGTTGACAACTTTGTTCCATTTGAATTTGATACTGGTGGTGTTGTAATCAGCCACCCAGTCGACGTCGTTCATGCCGTTGGGACCGTAGTCGATGACAAAGCCCGTGACTTTCGCCGGCAGGGTGCCGGTGTTGACGGTAAGGAAGTCCAGGTCGGCGCCACTGGCCAGGCCCATCATCACAACCATCTCATCCGTCTCGACAAAGTCGCCCCGCAGATCGGAGTAGACCTTGAAAGTGAGGCGGTAGTTGGTGTTCGACGAAAGAGCGCTGACCGGGGTGATGGTCAACGTGGCGCCGCTGGCCGTAACGTTAACCTCCACCAGGTTGGCAGGATCACCGTACGGGTCTTCCAGCAGTTTCACGAACTCATCGGTGTTGTCGACGTCCGGCCATACCGGATCCATGTCAAAGGTAATGGCTATGGCGTTCGCCAGTGGGAAGTCGGTCAAATCCAGCGTTGAAGAGACATAGCGCATGCCGTCCTGAGAGGTCAGTTCGCGCTGCCAGCCGTCTACGGCATTGACCGGGTCCTGCAGCACCAGAGCGCCAACCGCAGAGTAACCGGCCAGTGTCAGCCGGTACTCAGAGTCTGTAAGCAGATCAAGATCCGGAGTGACGGTAAGCACCTGGTCGCCGGTACCCCAACTGAGGGTCCGGTCGACAGCAGCCCAGCCGCCGTCGTTGATCTCAAGATCAACGTCGATCGTCCCGGTGTTCATCGGCTCGGAGAACGTGACCGTCAGGGCGGTATCTACATAAAAGCCGTCGTTCTCAAAGTTGTAGCTGAGGACGACTGGGTTATCGGTGGTGTGAGCATTCCCCGTGGTCACCGCATAGACGTTCGGGAAGGTCGCATTGCCGCCATCAAGCGATATGTCGTTGATGGCGAAGCCGACGTAGGCCGTGTCGCCGATAGTGAACGGCATCAACACGAAGTCCACATTGTCGACCAGCGGCAGGCCGGCGAAGGTATAGCCACCCTCGGCGCCGGTGGTATCCCAGTACTTATTGGGATGCATATCGATGGCGTTATCATCGAAGTCGAGCTGGACAACTGCACCGTTGACCGGCGCCGCCATCCGTGGTCCATCGAGCGCCAGGTCGGGGCTCTCGCCTTTTTCCGGAGCCAGCGGCAGGGCCGTATAGATAGCGCCCGTCACGGTCGCCGACAATTGCGGGAGAGCGGCGTCGAGAGTCTCGGAAACCTCGATGAGACCGGTGCGGGTGTCACCCTGCTGCTGAAGTGCCTGCAACGTGGGGATCTGGTCGATGTCGGTTACGACTGCGTACCCGTCGATCCTAAAGGTGAACTCGTAGTCACCCGGAGGCAGATCGGTCGGTGTGCTGAAGTAGCCGTTGGCGTCGGTTGTATCGTACAGTGTAACGCCGTCGTTGATCCAGATTACCTCGACGCCCTCCATGAGAGCGCCGTTGGTGAGACTGGTGACAGTACCGTGGATGGTCCCGATGACCGCATCCACGGTTGGGTCTGGCTGGTCGCCTTCAATAATGGTCGAGTCGTCCCCGCAACCACTAATGAAGTACGCGGCCAGGATGCTGCTCAGCAAAAGCGCGAACAGCAACAGAAACTTTTTGTTTCCTCTCATTCTTCCTTACTCCTTTTAGAACCTCAAGTATATCTTATTTCGAGTGCAAAACAGTAGCGCCACAGATGAATCCTTGATCTGCATGCTCCACCCCCGCAGGGACAGGCGCTACCGGATGACGGAATAATATAGTATCCCGGCTTTCGCTCCAGAAAAACCTCCTTTGTTGTTTTTTCGTACAGTTCCATTTCTATTTGTTGTTCTCTTTTCCGAAACCTTTAAGAAATATTATCGGTTATTCGACCTAAATCATTAAACCTTAGCGCCTTCTAATCAACAACTTTTCCGAAATTTCTGCGCCAATCGGAGTCTAACTTAAATTGACCCCAAGACCGTGTCAAGGATAAAAAATGGCGCAAAGACCAGGTAATTTAGTGCTACAAACCTCCTCCCGGTTCCCTCCGGACGCTTGACAATTCAATGCGGACTACGGGCAAAAATTCCCTTTGCCAGGAACTTGAGCCTGGACTATAACAAGCTCTACTGTCAAAAGCAAGAAAAAGTTCCAATTTCTCACACCCCCGTGCACCCCTTCCGGTGGGTTCCGGCATCAGGCCTTAGCATTATCGGCCCGTTTACGCCGAAGCTTGAGGGTTTTCTGCCCTCGGCCGGCAACCCGCCCGGTTTTGCTCTCCGTCGGGTGGCCGTTTCAAACTTGTTTGGAACGGGAATTCAGCCCGGGAAGAGACACCCCCAAACAAGTTTGAGGTTGCCACCCAGCCGCGGGAATGACATGAAATGAAAAACAGTTGCTGTTTTGTATTCGATTCCCAGTTTTGGGGCAGCTTGTTAGTGGTTTTTGCTCTCCGTCGGGTGGCCGTTTCAAACTTGTTTGGAACGGGAACTCAGCCCGTGAAGAGACACCCCCAAACAAGTTTGAGGGTGCCACCCAGCCGCCCGATTTTGCGGTAGTGTATCTCTCCGGTTGACATGTATCAGGCGGGGGCCTATATTCCAGTGCCGGGCGACCGGGTGCACCACAGCTTGCTGTGGGATCAGCCCCGTAGGGTGGGTCTGTCCTCGGACCCGCCGTTGTCGGGTTCGAGTCGCGTAAACATGAGGATCATCGGTGCCTATGTACAGAGCTAAGGTCGCGGTACTGAAGACGGATTCCTCCCGTGTCGTGGAGGATTACCGCAAACTGCTCGAATTAATCGACTACAAGTCTAGCGTCGGGCCGGACAAGGACACTCTCATCAAGCTCAACCTGTCCTGGACCAAGTATTTCCCGGCCTGTTCCTCACAGCCGTGGCAGGTGGAAGGGCTGGTCAGAACCCTGATCGAGGACGGCTTCCCCAGGGAAAAACTGTTGCCGGTCGAGAACAAGACGGTCGTCACCGACCCGGTTAAGGGCGCCCGGAACAACCTCTGGATGCCGGTTTTGAATCGGTATGGTCTGTCGTTCACGCCGCTCACGGATGTTGAGTGGGTCGTTTACGATTTCAAGGAAAAGCTGCTCAAGCTCAACGACATCTTTCCCGAGGGGATCCAGATACCCCGGATGTACATCGGCAGGCAGATCATCCACCTGCCGACCGTCAAGACGCACGGGCATTCGATCACGACCGGGGCCGTCAAGAACTCGTTCGGCGGCCTGCTCAAGGAGGTCCGCCACTACGCCCACAAGTACATGCACGAGGTGCTGGTCGACCTGATGCTGATGCAGCGGGAACTGCACCCGGGGATGTTGGCGGTAATGGACGGCACCGTCTGCGGTGACGGCGCCGGGCCACGCACCATGACGCCCCACGCCAAGAACCTTATCCTGGCTTCGGGCGACCAGGTCGCGATTGACTCCGTGGCGGCAAGGCTCATGGGATTCGACCCGATGGACATCCCCTACCTGCGGATGTGCCACGAGCGCGGACTGGGGGTGGCAGAGCCCGGCGAGATCGAGATACTCGGCGAGGATATATCCGAGATCAACTTCCACTTCCATACCAAGAGATCAATTGTGATCTGGGGCGACCAGATGTTGCGTAAGGGGCCGCTTCGGTTCCTGGAGAAGATCGCGCTTCACTCGCCGCTGGTTGTCTGGGCGCCGATAGCAAGTAACATCTACCACGACTGGATCTGGTACCCGACCGTAGGCAGGGCGATCATCCGTAAGTTCTCCCGGACCGAATGGGGGCGACTGTTTGAGAAGTACAAGACATCTCGGCGGTCCGCGTCCCCTCCACCATAGATTATTGCCTGTGGCCGGGGGGACAATTCCGCTCAGTAACAGTATTAACCGTACCTTCGGGTTGTTCCACCCGGTATCGGGATCACCAAATGCTCATGTCCACATGTCTATCTCTATCGCGTTCCGTACGGCTCGCCGGGGCTACCCATGCCGGGTCCCAGTAACACGGCGTTGACGAACATCCTGCGCGTACCCCAGAAATAAGCTCGCGGGTAGGGATCGGTCGCAAACAGAATGATTTGTCCCTTTCCTCTTGGTTCGCGGGTGACGTAGGCCGTCCCTGCCCACCGCTCGCGTGCTTCCGGCCACAAGAGTCCCGACAACCGCAGCTTGTTCTTCTCCTGTGTGAACCGCGCCACCGTCTTCACGGGAGAGGTCGCCATCAAAGCGTGGCGGGTGTATACCATCACCGGGAGCTGCGTCCCGATGCCATAGGCTAACCACTCTTCGAGGTCAAGATCGGCCCGCATGATAACGCCCCTGGGGTGAAACCGCCGCCGCCACTCGTCCAGCTCTTCGGCCTTCTTCGCACCAACAGGCGGCGTGGTCTGATCGGCCTCGTCTTTCTCAGGCGGTGGTACTTTGTCCGGATGCCACAGGGCCATCGTGTCAATGTCCGGCGCCTCGGCGAGAAGTTCCCTTTGGAGTCCGGTGGCGTACTTGTCTTGCCTGTCCAGCACCTGGCACCTGAGTCGCGTCTGAGAGAGACCGGTGGCGGTATCGGCCGCCCACACAGCAGATCGCCCAATGCAGATCAGGGTGCCGCCGCCACGGATCCAGGTTTCGAGTTTGTCTCTGCCCTGCTTGCCCAGATTTTGCGTAAGACCATCGCCCCCGGCGGAGGGGACGACCAGCACGTTGTATGCGGACAGATCGGTCCGTAACAGTCGGGACAACTGCAGAAGGGAATGAGGCAGCCCGAGTTCCTTATCGAGCGCGAACCACAGCGACCCGAAGCTGGTGTAATCGATGCCGTCGCCGGCGACAACAGCCACGCGCGGCTGGCGCAAGAGGACATAGGATGGCGCGCCAAGATAGGCCCCGTCAGTTGTGCGGCCGGTGTTCACACCATAAATATCGATACCGACTTCCCCGGCCAGCGCGCCCAGGATATGCGGCAGGTTTTCCGGATTTCCGCGTCGACGAAGGAAAAGCGATCCGGCCTTGTATTCTCTGCGCTCGACCGTAAACGGCTTCTTGGCGCAGTAGATGATCAGTTCCTCGGCAAAAAGGCGCGTCAGCAACCGGTGGGTTCTCTCCCCCACCATGTCGATCACAAACCCAAACCGGGCATCAGGGCTGTGAAGGCTGCCGGTCGGCTCCGGCAGAGGGAGTTGCACCGTCTCCGAAGCGACTGACAGAGCCGAGGTTACCTGGTAGGCATCAATGTCGTACGCCAACGGCAGCGACCACGCGGAAACCTCGTACATCCGCGTTTCGCCTCGCTTCTCAAGCTCCCGCCGCTCTTCTTTGAGGAAGTCCAGATCAAGATGCGGGTCGAACTCGAGAACCGCCTTAGCCAGTCTGCCCATTGGCTGGGCGGTGCTGACCAGGTAAGTGCCGACGGGCAACAGGCGGGAGTGATGTTCCCGGCCATCGATTCCGACGGCCCCCCGCACCTTGCCGTCGTCGGTCGTGACGCGAACCTCGATGCCCTGCTCGAGCAACGAGGAAATGAATCGCTGCATTTTCAGATCATCGCCGTCGGGTCTGAAAATGAAAGTAAGGGGCTGTCTGCGGCCATCGTCGACAATCCCCTTCCTGGTCTGATAGTAGTCACGGAGGATTTCCCTGCGATTGCCGGCAAGAGTGGCCAGGTTCGCGATCGAAGACGTGAACTGATGGTTCACCGCCTCGTGGTAAGTCAGGAGGTAGCTGTCGCGTTGCCTGACGATGGATCCGTCGACTCCGGCCTGTTCGTAGAGCATGCTCACGGTGCCGGAAAACGTGGACCACGCCGAGCCGTAACCGGGATACCACTGGTCATGCCACTCCTGAACGTAGTACGGCCAGCCGCGCCGGTCAAAAGCCTCGGCCAGATCATCGCTGAAAACCTTCCACCATCGGCGAACGTTGACGGTAATGTTGTAGTTGATCGGCTCGCGGGGAGGATCGAAAAGGAAGGTGGCGTTGGACCCCATCTCGTGACCATCGACCACCAACTGCGGGTGGTATTTCAGCAGTGTCCTCAACCTGCCTATGGTCTCCGGCTGAGTGGCGAGAATCCAGTCTCGATTGAGATCGAAAAGATAGTGATTGGCGCGTCCCCAGGGCCACACGCCGCCGTGTTGCATGGCGTGCTGGTCATAGTTGGGCACGGCACTTCGGAAAGTCGCCAGCATGGACAGGGACCGCTCGCGGCCGTCCGGGTTCTGGACGGGATCAACGATGACAATCGTGTTTTCGAGGATCGTCATTGTGGCCGAATCCGTTCCGGCGGCAAGCTGGTAGACCAGTTGCACCGCGGCGTCAACCCCGGAAAGCTCGCCACCGTGAACGCCATAGCCCATCCAGGCAAAAGCCGGTAAGTTGTCGATGAGTGAGTCGGCCTCGAAGTCGTTTTCGCCCAGGCGGGAATCTGAAAGCAGATCCAGACGTCGGCAAAACGGTTCCAGGTCAGCGAGATTGGCGGGAGTCGAGATCAAGACGTTGTACAGGTCACGTCCTTCATGTGTCCGGCCGTAGACCTCCAGGAGCACACGGTCTGACTGCTCGGCCACAGCCTTCAGATAGGAAACCAACTCATGGTATCTGATCGGTCTGACACCAACAGGGCCGGACAGGATGTCGTCCGGTTTGGGAATGCGTTCGTCGTATATGCCGTTCGGGAAAAACGGCACCGTGTCAATTTCGACTTTCATGGAATAGGACGGGTTGGCGGCACAAACAGCGGAGGCGATCAGCACCACGAGAACCGACGCCAGGGCTACCACCCGCGGGGGCAGGATACATGTCAGGAACATCGCTTACTCCTTGAGCATATCTGTGGACATGAGTTGACGCGCAATATGCCCCGACTCCCGACCGATGTAAAGTGAAAATACGGTCCTGCAGTCGGCCGTAGCGATCGAGCCCGGCTGTCCGGAGACGTGTCGCTAACGTTCCGGTGCCGAGGGGGCGGCAGCCGACTCCGCTGAATGCAGGCGCAAATCGATGATGCGAATCAGCGTGACGAACACGGCGGCAATAAGTGGCCCGATCACCAGTCCCAAAAGGCCCAGCAGGACGATTCCGCCCATGATGCTGAAGAACAGCAACAGGGGGTGGATCTCGGTGCGGCCGGAAATCAGAAGCGGGCGGATGACATTGTCTATCTGGCTTATGACCACCGTGCCGATGGCGATAACAAGGATGCCCTTGATATATGAGCCGCCGACAAGAAGAATGATTCCCGCCGGAATGTATATGACAAAGGCGCCCAGGAAAGGAATGATCGACAGGAAGGCCATGATCGCACCCCAGAAAACCGGGGATGTGATCCCGAGAATGGCAAACAGGGTGCCTCCCAAGAGACCCTGAATCAGCGCGACGACTACACCTCCGTACATGGTGGCCTGGATGACGTCGTGGAGCTGACGAAAGGTCGCCTCCACCTGGTCGGAAGACAGCGGCACAAGCCGCTTGGCGCGGCTTATTATCCGCTCACCGTCCTTGAAGAAGTAGTACATCGTGAAAACCATCAGGCAGAAGTAGAAGACGGCCTTGGTGCCGTTGGCGATCAGCCAACTGGTCTGATTGAGGATTAGCCCCCCGACTTTATCAATAGCGTCCCTGGCGATTTCATCCAGGTTCATCTTGGAGAGATCGTAGTACGGCCTGAGTTTCTCTGTAGCCGTTTCCAGCCAGGGCAGATCAACAGACAGGATGTCATCCAGTTGACCAGTCTTGTACATCTCGTTCACCCTGGCCACGGCGTCAGCAGCCTCGTTGACAAGCGCCACAAAAAGATACGTGATGGGCCCGATGATGACCGCCAGAATGAGAATGGTGATCAGCAGCGAGGCCACGCCGCGCGATTTGATTTTTCCGAGCAGCCTCTCGTACAGTGGGAAGAAGATGATCACCAGAACCGCCGCCCAGGCAATGGGAACGAAAAAAGGCACGATCACCCGATAGAACAGATAGAAAAACACCCCCGTGATCAGGAGGAAAAGAGACGCGGAAAGGTGTTCTCGTTTCATATCTTTGTTCGTTCTTCGATCGGCGTTCGAAATAATCTACGCGAATCAAACAACCGGCGCAACATCAATTCCATGCCGCCGGAGTCTCATCACCTCGGGACCGACAATCTGCATGACAGACTGTCGGGTTAACGACAGCGCATGACCGTCATCTGTCGGCGGGGATTATCTGAGCAGCGTAGAAGGCCGCTGCAGGTAAGGATTCCATTTTGTTCAAACCTTCATCAGTGGTGACAGCAGTCGCAGTTGAGGGTGATGATACATTCGACAACGCCGGGTTACCGTTCGTCGGCGGGCCGACGGGATTCCGGGGTAGCGTATAATCGCTTGGCAATCACTGCCTTACGCGGGGCGCGTACCGCCTGCGGGGCTGTCCGATTCACGACGTCGGCGATCTTAAGACGACGCACAGGGAGTATCGACGATCGGGCTGTGACAAAACGGAACAACGATGAATGGAATGGCCGTTTCTGCCGTCGTACACGGCAATTCCCGGACACAGACGCTTAAGTATTCCCGGAAAGAGACGACTATAAGGCTATGATTAAACAGCGGGCGGTGATTGGCCATAGATCATTGTTCGCAATCGCTAACGACTCAAACAAGGAGTAGAGTATGGCTATGCGTAGAACCAGACGGACCACACGGCGCACGTCGGTCCCCCGTCGCACGAGGACCCGCCGGGTCGCACGGCCGTGGAGCCGCGAAGAAATGGCATTCATGCGCAAGTACTACCGCAACTACGAGACGGCCTGGATCGCCCGTCAGCTCGGTCGCACAGTGTACGCCGTCCGCTACAAGGCTGTCGACCTGAACATCAAGAAGGCCAGCCCTTCTATCTGGAGAGGGAATCGCGGCAGCAACAGCGCCTTCCACAGGCCCACCACCCGGAAGCCGGTCGTACGCAAGTCCGCCAAGCGTAGAACCACTCGTTCCCGCACCTGGCGTGCGACTTCCAAGCGCCAGACGGCTCGCAAGCCCATGCGGCGTCGCACTCGTCGTATTCGCTAAGATCGACGAACCAAATAGGATTTAAGTATATTCACTCAGGCCCGCTCTCTTCCGAGAGCGGGTCTTTTCTGTGGTATGCCCGGCAAGGCCCACCTGCTTGAGGATGTGAGTCCTACAAGGGCGCGACACGGGCAATCGTTAGTGTTCTGACTTCATACCCGCAAACGGGGCCATGACGAATCCGTGGTATTGTGCCGTCAGGCGTCTCTGCCTGACGGCTCCCTCGTCACCTGTCGTAAGGTGTCGGGCAGGGACGCCCGACACCACGCTTATGAAGAATCCGCAGGATTCTGAGCAGGGCGAAATGCTTTTTCAACAAGCTGCTAAAAAGCGTGTCGGTAACCGAGAGACACCCTCACCTTGCCCGGTTCGTCGACATCGAAGCCTTCGGCTTGCAACTGGTCGAGATCCCAGCCTGTCGTGGCCAGATACATGATGTCAAAATCAAGACCGTTGGTTTTCGTCTCTCCCCACATCCATTGACCGCCAATCCCGAGGGACAGGCCGGTATAGTTCTCGCCTTCGTCGTCCTTAGTGATGCCGACATACTCCTTAACGATTATGGCGTTAACCCCGTAGTACGCAGCGATTCTCGGCCGGAATGTCCGGTTCAGTGGAGTCAGGAAGTACTTGAGACCGAGGTTGTATCCTGCACCGGCGAATACGGTAGTGCCCAGACCGGCCGTTACGTTGAGATTCCGAGCGATATTGACATCGACGTTGGCGCCGATGATGCCGTATTGAATGCCGAATCCGACACCAAAGGAATGTTTCCCATACATGTCCTCAGTCCCGAACTCACCCTCCGACCGGGCCGTGCAAACTACGAATAGAATCAGTACTCCAACCAGGGCGTAGCGTTTCATAGGTCACCTCCATTTAGGACGTTGTTTGATGTTGCGTTCGGGTCTCTTGATAAGGTCTCTCATTCCTGGCGGAATATGGCTACGATTGCCGGACCTGTCAACTGCGCAATCTCAGCACCGGCGTTTGGGAGGGCCACCACGCGTAACGAGAATCACCGTCCCCTCAAGCACGGGAAAAAAGAAGCCCCGCCTGTTTAGGATCAAGCACACGGGGAGGGCAGGCAGGGCCTAGGAGGGTCTTGTGTGAAATTTTTATCAAAGATAGTAGCTTTCGCAGTTTTGTCAATAGGTCATTTACGACGATTTGCTGCATTTTTTGCAGGTAACTGCCAAACTCCCGGCAATTCAATTGTCGGTGAGCAACTTGACACCTGCAGGTCCATCGGCGGATGTGGACAAACCTGTTGGCAAGTATAGACAGAAATCACACGGCGCGTGCTATTATATTGGTATTCAACAAGTTAGTCGCCGGCATGGTGTTTACACATTCGAAGGGCGGCCTTGGTGGAGTACACACGCGCAGCACGCTGCATGAGAAGTCCAGGAACAAAAACCCTTCCTTCAGTCCGCCGCCGACCTGCCGATTACACTTGCCGTGACCCCGCGTTCGGATATTATAGACGGTATGTTTTTCCCTGCTGACAGCGCCGGTTGGCCGTGGGTGGTGTTCTTTGTCCTGACCCTGGTCGTACTATGTGGGACGGCATTGCCTGCTGGCGGGGAGACTTCACCCCAGGCTCTTGTCGATCTGTTCACGCCGCCCGACGATCCCGAAGAGGCCGAGCGGGTCCGCATCTGGTTACCGGCGGAGCGGTCGAGCCGATGCCGCGTGACGATTGAGCTGGTCGACGACCGCGGCGGCGGGGTACGTCAACTGCTTGACCGGATCCTGCCTTCCGGCTACTACAACTTCTATTGGGACAAGAAGGACGATTCGGGGCGCTTTGTTGAACCCGGCACCTATCGATACCGCCTCAATGATTGCGGACGCCGCCGCTATGGCGCAGTCGAGGCCCGCTTCAAGAAGTGGGAGAAGCGAAGCCGCCTTTATCTTCTCGACGGGCCCCGGAGCGCCACGGTGGGTTTCGAACTGGACGAGGATTCCGCGCTGGTCTCGATCAACGTCTTCAACCGGCGGGGCAAACTGGTCGACACGCCGGTCGTCGACTCGCTGATGAACAAGGGTCGGTATGTGTATGAATGGGTGCCGCGCTCGGGGGGGTATCGCGGCCGGTATGTCCTCAAACTGACCGTTGGGGATTTCACTCACGCCCTTGACATATCCCTTCCCGGGAGGCAGTAGCCGCCCGCGCCTGAACTCCCACATGTCTTTCGAGCCGCTGCGGAAGATCACGAGTGAGGATTTCCGCCCACAGGTTGTTGTACAATTGAACACACGAGCGCCTTGACCGACGGCGGTTTTATCCGATAAAATGATTATGGTACTATGCCTTCGCCTCAGATGGCAGGCAGGTCAGGTCAATTCCGAGGTGTAGAAGATGCCCAATATCCTTGTGGTCGACGACAAAGACTCAATGCGCAACATGCTGACCGAGACGCTCCTCGAAGAAGGTTACCGCGTGGACGCCGCCGACAACGGGGAGAAAGCGCTCGATCTGGCCCGTAATAAATCCTATGACCTGGTCGTGACCGACCTGAAGATGCCTGATGTCGACGGCTTGCAGGTGCTGGACGGCGTAAAGGAAGTCGACGAGGATACATCGGTGATCGTCATGACCGCCTACGGGACTATCGAGGATGCCGTGGTGGCGATGAAAAAGGGCGCCTATGATTTTATCACCAAGCCGTTTGACACCGACCACCTCTGTGTGCTGGTCAACCGGGCGCTGGAGAACCGCCGCCTGATTGCCGAGAACAGCCTGCTCAGGGAGGAGTTGTTCGCGGTCGACGGGTTCCAGAATATTGTCGGTAAGAATCCCACAATGGTGGAGATCTGTAAGCTGATCCGGAAAGTGGCCGGCTCGGACGCGTCGGTGCTGCTTAATGGTGAGACCGGCACCGGCAAGGAACTGTTCGCCAAGTCGATTCACATGCTCTCGCCCCGCAAAGATCGACCCTTTATCGCCATCAACTGCGCTGCGATTCCGGGCGAGCTTCTGGAGAACGAATTGTTCGGGTCCGAGAAGGGCGCTTTCACGGGAGCCCATGCGCGCAAGATGGGCAAGTTCGAGATCGCCGACAGCGGCACCGTTTTCCTCGACGAGATCGGCGACATGGACATCGCCCTGCAGGCCAAACTCCTGCGCGTGCTGCAGCAGAAGAACTTCGAACGCCTCGGCGGCACCAAGACGGTGGATATTGACGTTCGGATTATCGCCGCCTCAAACATGGACCTCAACGAAATGATCCGGGGCAAGCGTTTCCGCGAAGACCTATACTACCGCCTCTCGGTTTTCCCCATAAACATCCCGCCCCTGCGCGAACGCCCGGAGGATATCCGCGACCTGGCCGATCATTTCATCGCCCGCTACACACGCGAGATGAAGAAGCCGCCCAAGACGCTCGCGCGCGAGGCCATCAGCCTTCTGGAAAAGTACCACTGGCCGGGCAACGTGCGCGAGCTGGAGAACACTGTCGAGAGGGCGGTGATTCTGGCCGAGGGCAAGAAGATCACGCCGGACCACCTGGCCATCCGCTTGAAACGCACTGACGAAATCCGGTTGCGCGAAGGCGCCGGCCTCAAGGAGATCGGCGCCCATGCCCAGATGCAGGCCGAGAAAAGCGCCATCATCCGCGTTCTCAAGGAAGTCCGCAACAACAAGCGCAAGTGTTCCCGGATCCTGAAGATCGATTACACCACCCTGTTCGACAAACTCAAGAAGTACAAGATCGATAAAGACCTGCGGGGGGAGGATTAGCAGCTTGTTGAAAAAGAGCGCTTAGGGTGTTATTTGTCTCTTCTGTTATCGTTTCACGTTCAACGGATCTGTTGCGAATGACCAGGAGCGGAGATCAACCGGTCCCTCACCGTTTCGGGTAACCCCGGTTGCATGCCCCCGGGCATACACCCCCCCCGGAATCATGGAACCGATGCCTCCACAAGGTTGCGCCTCTGCACCGGGTTGTAAACAGCCGCAGTGAACATTAACATCCAGGTCACTCGCCGGCGGCCTCGATGGCGAGTCTTACTGAGATTGCCAACCGTCTTGATTTAACCAAATATCTCCTCGACACGTTTTCTCACCCGTTGACTAACAGCATAGCCGGTATGTCGAAACGTCCTATCATCAATCGCGGTTCTTCGCTGTTTGTTGTTCTGCTCCACGTGAGGTGTCACCATCTGTACCCTGAGAGCATCAATAAAATCTCTGGTATCATACCCCGTGTCGGCTACTAATGTAATAAACCTCCTACCAGGCAAGGTAGGCGCCATCGAAGGCCAGCCCCTGCGGGTGATGCTGAGGCGCAGCAAACGACTGCCGCGTATCCCCCGGCAGCGACTCAGGCGGTTGACACTCGTTTTTTGACGTTGCATCGGGCCGGGTTGCATTCTATCTTGCGGTGGCCCAATGGCATAAGAGTAAGCAGACGTTCGCACTGAGGTAACCTGCTCATGACGGCAGAAGAGTCAGACAATGACCAGACCAGATCGTTCGTAGCCCTCACAGCCGGCGCTAATGTATCGCACTACCGGATCATCGAGAAAATCGGCGCCGGCGGCATGGGTGAAGTGTATCTGGCTGAGGATACGAAGCTAAAACGCAAAGTCGCTCTCAAGTTCCTACCGTTGCATCTGTGCCAGGACGATGATTGCCGCACACGGTTCAAGCGCGAGGCTCAGGCCGCGGCCAAGCTGAGCCATCCCAACATCGTTCATATCTATGAGGTGTCGGAGTACAAGGGTCGGCCCTTCTTCGCTATGGAGCATATCGAAGGGCAGTCGCTGCGTGAGTTATCGAAGGGGAAAGAGCTTGGCATTGACAGAATAATCGAATTGGCAATACAAGTCTGTGACGGTCTTGGTGCCGCACACGATAAGAAAGTTGTCCACCGAGATATAAAGCCTTCCAACATAGTCATTGATGCTTACGGGCGGCCGAAGATACTCGATTTCGGGTTAGCCGCGATCCAAGGTGGCGAGCATCTCACCAAGACCGGTTCGACGCTGGGAACTGTGCGGTATATGTCTCCTGAGCAGGTAGAAGGCAAAGCAGTAGACCACGGATCAGATTTGTTCTCTCTTGGCGTTGTGCTTTATGAATTGATTGCCAGCCGCACACCGTTTGAGAAAGAGAATGAAGCGGCAACCCTAAAGGCCATCACACAAGACAATCCTGAGCCATTAGCCCGATACAAGGCAGACATACCGGACGAACTCCAGCGCACAGTCTCCAAGCTGCTGGAGAAAGACCCGTCAATGCGGTATCAGAGTGCCTCTGGCGTGATTAGTGATCTCAAGCGACTTGTGATGCCTGCCCAGAGTTCAATCGTTGTGACACCCGCTAAGCGACCGAGGAGATGGCCCTTGTTGGCGGGTGTTGGTGTCGTTGTGGTAATGGGGGCTCTCGCATGGTATTCATTCCAGCCTGAGGAAGAGACTGACAAGAGCACGGGCAAGAAGATGCTGGCGGTGCTACCATTTGAGAATCTGGGCGCAGTAGAGGACGAGTACTTCGCCGACGGCATCACCGATGAAATTACTTCCCGGCTGGCTAAATTGTCGGAGCTTAGGGTCATCTCGCGTACCAGTGCCATACAATACAAGGATACCGACAAGGGCTTACCGCAAATTGCCGGGGAACTGGGCGTCGATTACATCTTGGAGGGGACGATTCGCTGGGACAAAGCGGCCGACATAAGTCGAGTACGTATCACCCCACAGTTGATCAGAGTGTCAGATAATACTCACCTGTGGACGGACCGGTATGATGCAGTTATTGATGATATCTTCGCAGTTCAAGCCAGTATTGCTGAGACAGTAGCAGAGGAGCTTGATATCACTCTACTCGAATCTGAGCGACAAGCTTTGAATGAGCAAATGACCAAGAATACTGAAGCTTATGACTTCTACCTAAAAGGTCACGAATACTTCAATAACCACAGCGCAAAGGATTACATAAATGCCGAAGAGATGTTACTCAAGGCGATTGACCTGGAGCCGGATTTTGCCTTAGCTTATGCATGGCTTTCTGTAGTCCATACCCAGATCTACGCCAATTATCTTGACAGAACTGACGAGCGATTGAAGGCAGTCAAAGAGGCTGTCGACCGCGCCCTTGAGATCGCACCGGATCTATCTGACGCGCAGGGCGCTTTGGCGTGGTACCATTTTAAGTGTTTGAAGGACTATGACCGAGCTCTCGAGGAATTCACTATCTTGCGTGAGAAACAACCGAGCGACGCCACTAATAGTTTATGTATTGCAAAAATAGAACTGAAACAGGGGAAATGGGAAAACGCCGTTGCCGATTTCCAAAGAGCAATCAGACTCAATCCTCGCTCTTCTACATTCTGCAATGAATATGGTTTCGCATTGAGATACCTTCGCCGTTATGACGAGGCTGAATCCCTTTTTAATCGCACGATTGAACTCAAGCCGGATATGCATTTCCCTTACCACAATAAATACCTGCTGTATCTACATTGTAAGGGCGATATCAATGCCGCTCGCGAGGTGCTGCAGGAAGCCTTGCAGAAAAACGATCGATGGTCTGATTTAACAGACTATGAAGCACTCCTGGACATTATGGCGGGTGACCCTGACCGGGCACTGACGCTGTTGAATGATGTCCGTGATATCAGTGAAATCACGGCATATGATAGCGCCTATTACTACAATCTCAAGGGTGATGTCTACCGCTATATGAATCAAGCAGAACTAAAGATATCCTCTTATGATTCCGCTCGTACGATCCTGGAAAGGATTGTATCGACCGAACCCAAAAACTCCTGGTATCACGCGGACATGGGTGTAACCTATGCCGGTCTTGGCCGCAAGCAAGAGGCTATTCGGGAGGGGCAACTCGCTGTTGAATTGCTGCCGGTATCCGAGGACGCCATAGATGGGACTAATCTGGTTAAAAATCTGGCTATCATATATGCTATTGTGGGCGAGTACGACCTCGCTATCGAGCTACTTGATTATCTACTATCAATACCTTCCGAGGTTTCAGTTCCCTGGTTGAGGATCTGGCCGGATTTTGCGCCAATGCGCGACCACCCCCGCTTCCAAGCGTTATTAGAAAAGTACGAGAACAAGCATGAGTAGCAACAACGACAACACCCACACCTATATTGCCCTGACCAAAGGCACGATGGTGTCGCACTATCGGATAGTCGAGAAGATCGGCGCCAGGAAGAACGTCCGGCAAGGAAGGTAAACAATCACTATCGCAAGGAGGTAGCTGTGGCGGATAAACGTAAAGGTTGTTTTGTCATTAGACTCATGAGGCGCCTTTCGTGCATTTGCCTGGCAATCGTGCTGGGAGGATTGGTCTCTGCGGGCGATGTTCGTGAACCGCAGACACCGGATAGCCCGGCGACAGAACAAACCACAAAGGCTGACTCATCCTTGTCCGTCAATTCGCAGGGCGCCGATACAGTGTCCGAGCACCCGTTCGATGACGGACCCTATGTGTTCTGGCAGACTGATTCCTCAGCCATTGTGTTCTATCTCTGCAAAGGAGCAGTGGAGCACCGGATTATTGCTGTCGTGGACACCCTCCGCTTCAATGGCTTCTGCCATGATTCCATCGCCGAGTATGTTATACCTGTAGCGCCTCCCGCCGTCGAACCGGACGCGTTTAACGATGTACCTCGGATCATGGCCCTCAGCGACATTCATGGAGAGTATGAGCACCTGCTGGATATCCTGAAAGGTAGTGGTGTGATAGACGATGGCGGCCATTGGTCGTGGGGCAGGGGGCATCTGGTCATCGTCGGCGACGTCTTTGACAGGGGTGATGCGGTAACGGAGTGCCTGTGGTTGATTCATCGTCTGGAGCGGGAAGCCCGGCGCAGCGGCGGCTGCGTACACTTCACACTGGGGAATCACGAGATAATGGTACTGACCGGTGACAACAGATACATCAATGAAAAATACCTGAAAGGGATTGCCCGGAAATCGAGGATAAAGCACGAAGACCTGTACGGCCCCGACATGGAACTCGGCCGATGGCTTCGCTCAAGACACACAGCCGTCAGGATAAACGATATCATATTCGTGCATGCGGGGATCGCCCCATGTTTGATTGATCGTTATCCGCGTCTGCCGGGCCTCAATGAGGCTGTTTATAAAAGCATTGACCTGCCCTCCACCGAGGCGGCCTTTGATGAGACGCTGAGGCTTCTCTACGGCAGCAAGGGTCCATTCTGGTACCGCGGCTACCATTACGAAATGGAGGGTCGCTATCCGATGGCCTCTCCTGCTGATATTGACAGCATCCTGAATCACTACGGCGCATCTGCTGTCGTCGTGGGCCACACCGAGGTTGACAGCATCGTGGCCCTCTTTGACAACCGCATCATGGCCATTGATGTCCGTGTTGAAGAGTTGGGAGCTTTGCAGGCTTTATTGTGGGAGGACGGCAGATTCTATCGGGTGGCGGTCACCGGCGAGCGACGCTTGATTGATTAACAGGCCGTTCGGTAGATCGTGCTTTCACCCTGAGCGAACCCTGGTCTGCAGTGGTCGTGTTGCAGCAGGGTGTGGTCAGGCAGTGCCGTTTATCACGTGTGCCAGAAACAACTTGCGGCAATGATAACGGCAGCTTAGTTTGTGTTGTTCGTTGCCAAAATCGTACACAACGAAAGAGAGTCCTGCAAGGAGGTTCATCATGACTCGAAGACGTCTCTTGCTGCCGGTAATGCTGCTGTGCCTGATTTTCACCAACGGTCTTTCCAGAGCCGATGAGGGCATGTGGCCGCTTTATGATCTTCACAAGCTTCCTTTCGACAGCCTGAAGGCCCAGGGTCTGACGCTGGAGCCGGATCAGATATACAATCCGCGCGGCGGTGGCATCTGCGACGCTGTAGTCAGGCTCGGCGCTACCGGCTCGTTTGTATCCCCGAAGGGTCTGATAATCACTAATCACCATGTCGCATACGGCGCCGTCCAGAAACAGAGCACGGTCGAGCAGAACCTGATCGCTGACGGGTTCTATGCCGCTGCCCGGGACGAAGAAATCCCGGCGGTCGGATACAATGCCTATGTTACCCTGGCGATGGATGACATGACCGAGCGAGTGCTGGCGACGCTGGATGAGTCCATGACGGCATTTGAACGCTACCAGGCGATCGACAAAATCACCAAGGAGATCATCAGGGAAGCCGAAGAAGGTCGGGACGTCAAATGCCGGCTGGCGAAGATGTTCGGCGGGAAACAGTATGTCCTGTACACGCAGTTCAAGATTCGGGACATCCGCATTGTGTATGTTCCACCGGCTTCAATCGGCGTGTATGGCGGCGATATCGATAACTGGATGTGGCCGCGCCACACGGGGGATTTCTCATTCCTGCGCGCCTACGTGGCCCCGGACGGCAGTTCCGCCGAGTACGCCGAGGAAAATGTGCCGTACCGGTCAAAGACGTTCCTGCCTGTTTCCTCGGCCGGTGTCACCAACGGCGATTTCGCCATGATAATCGGATTCCCCGGCCATACCAGCCGGTATGCCAGTTCGTACTATATCGATGATCTCGTCAACTATCACTATCCCACCAGGATCCGCATGTTCGAGGACGTACTTGAGTTGCTCCGGCAGGCCGGGGCGAGGGATTCATCCGTCGCCATACGGCTGGCGTCGATGGATGCCGGGATAAACAATGGTCTGAAAAACAGCTATGCAATGCTGGAAGGGTTTACAAAAACCGGCCTTCTGCAAAAGAAAATCGAGGACGAGAAGCTCCTGTCCGAATTCACAAATGCGGATGCCGGTCTGATGAAAGAGTACGCGGGTATCCTTCCCAGTCTGGACAGCCTCTATCGGGAGCAACGCCAGACGCGTGACATGGACCTCGTGCTCGGCTCGCTTGGCTGGGCCGACTACCTCAGCATGGCTAACGGTATCTACAAGTGGGCCGTGGAGCGGGAAAAGGACGACATGGAACGGGAGCGGGGGTATCAGGACCGCGACTCCATCTCAACCAGGGAATGGCTCGAGGACGCCCAGATCAACCTGGTGCCTTCGTTCGACAAGGACGTGCTGAAGTATTTTGTCAGAAGGGCCTTTGACCTTCAGCAGGGGCAGAAGATACGAGCTATTGAAAAGGTATTTGTCGGGAAGGAGGGCGCACAGAGAGAAGCCTACCTCGACGAATACGTCGACAACCTTTACGGCGGGACTGCCATCGGCGATCTTGACCGGCGGATGAAGATGTTCGGTATGAGTAAAGAGAAACTGGAGGAATTGGGAGACCCGTTCATCGATCTGGCTGTTGCGCTCAAGCCGGAACGCGATGAACTGATCAAGCGCCGCAAGAAGTTCTCCGGCGCATCCACCAAGCTGGAGCCCAGGCTGATTGCCGCCTATGCCGAGTGGAAAGGGGATGAGCTGTACCCGGACGCCAACGGCACCATGCGTTTCAATTATGGCTCGGTTAAGGGCTATTCGCCCCGGGATGCCGTGCGCTACAGCTACCTGACCAGCTTAAGTGGCGTGATGGAAAAGGAGACGGGCGAGGACCCGTTCATCGTTCCCGAGGAACTCAAGCGGGCGTATGCCGAGCAGGACTTCGGTCCTTATAGGGACCCCGCCATAGGCGACGTTCCGATCAATTTCCTGACCACTAACGACGCCACCGGCGGCAATTCCGGAAGCCCGGTAATAAACGGAAGGGGTGAGTTGATCGGTCTGGATTTTGACCGCAATTATGAGACGGTCGCCGCCGACTACCTGTACGATCCCCGACAGGCTCGCTCGATTGTGGTCGATATCAGGTATATGCTGTTTGTGATAGACAAGGTCTACCACCTGGAGGCGCTGCTGAACGAATTGACGATCCACTAAAAACCGAAATATCGTCATATTGAGGCCTGACTGATCCGAGACCGCGCCTGGCGCCAGCAGTACGGCCCACCTAAACGCCTATTGCAGTAAGACTTGGCCTCGCGCCCGCGACGCGGGATTCCTTGCGATATGGCGGAGCCGCGATCGGCGATACGCCGGCTAGTAAGGATTGAGATTTCTGCTGCCAGGGCGAGTTCAAACAGGCCTCGGTTCCCTCGTGCCCATTCCGGTGGTAACACCCCAAAAAAACCCGTAATTACCTGAGAAGAAAGCATTTTCAGCTTGACAGAGTTCCATGAAACGCTTACCTTACATTCAGAATAGAAGATACTGTACCCGACAGGTATATTACACACCAAACAACGGCATAGGCCACCGGGTACAGACGGATCGCCAGGCGGGGATTTTTGTTCCGACTGGGGAGATTTAGAGGCTGGCGATTCCTTGGGACGAATTAGGTAAGAGCGCATTTCGATTGCAGTCGGTTCTTTGTTGATTCCCCCAAGGACTTGCCGGGCAGACAGTACGATGCAATACACATGCATACGTCTTCCCCGTTTTGCAACGGGGTTGCCAACCAGGAAAAAGACTACCTACTTACATACCCGGGAGAGGGTCTCATGATATCAGGTAATTGCCTCAGAACGAAACGAAGCACATTGCGATTCATCACCCTGACAGCATTCTTTTTAACATTTTGCGGACTGGCGTTCAGCGCGCAATTGAACGCTGCCACGGTGTCTGCCACCATCTACACGAATGCCCCGGATTATGTCCCGGGCGACTCGGTTGTCATAGCCGGTTCTGGATTCTGGGCCGGTGAGACAATCACCGTACAGATAACCCCCACTGACGGCACACCCTCGGGTGGCGAAGCCTACGATCCCTGGGACGTTGCCGCCGACGGCAACGGTGATTTCGAGACCTACTGGATCGTTCCCGACGACGCTTTAGGTGAAGAGATGCTGGTTGAAGCTACCGGCCAGAGTTCCGGCCTCTATGCCACCACGACATTCACCGACTGTAACACTCGTTTGCAGATCATCTCGATTCCCACTTCTGTTCCGACCGGCCAGAACTTCCAGATCACGGCGCTGCTGGAGCAGCGGTGCGGTGGCGGTACCTTCGCCCCCCTGGAGGGAAGAACGGTTCTGTTCTTTCTTACCGAGCAGAACTGTGGCGTGGACATCGGCCAGGACCCTGATGAAACCGGTGTTACCAACGCCAGCGGCGAAGCAACCGTAACCCTGACCGCACCCGCGTATGATTTCGGTGTGCGGGCCAAATTCCTCGGTGAGGCCAAGCCGGACCCCTGCCCCGACCCCGGCAACAACGCCTGCAATCCCAATGATCCCGATCCGAAAAAACGGTGTGTAAAGATGTCCGCCAGCAATGCCTGCGAGCCGGTCGACAACGCTTGTCAGCAGCCGGCCGTGTTTGATCTGGTACTGACCAATGAGTATGACTGCCTCATTGGTACGGTGGTTTCCAGCGAGTGTTTTGTACCGACCGCAGCGGCAGTGGACTTCACGGTCATCATGGAAAACACGCCATGGGCCAACAACAACTGGTTAGGGTGGACACCGCCGGGGACGCGTTCCATCAACTTCGTGCTGGACGCTTCGGACGGCAGCGGAACGACCAACTCGGTTGCCATGGCGGGTAATTTTGGTCTTTTCCTTTTGAACGACGTCGACCTGGGTCAGGGGAGCACCAACGGTACCTATGATACCCCCGACGACGCTTGGTTGTTCTCCGAGCACGCGCTGTCGTTGCCTCATCCTCCCAACGGCGATTACCAGTGGTTTGTTGTCTATGACGTCAGCGGTCTGGGGTATCAGGACTATCGCTGGTATGACGGCAGCGGAGACCAGAACTCGTTTTCCGGCGACTATGACCTCCTGATATTCGTTGACGACGATCACACTTCCCCGAATTTCGACTACGACGATTTCATCGGCGGTATCAAGTACGCGGAGCCTTCGGACTGTGTACCTTCCTGCGAGTTGAGCATCACCTGTCCGGCCGACGTCACCGTCGAGTGCGATGAGTCCACGGATCCAACCAATACCGGCACGGCGACTTATACCGGCAATTGCCCACCCATCAACCTTACTTATTCTGACAATACAACACCGGGGTCCTGCGCCAACGAGTATACTATCACGCGTACATGGACGGCGACCGACGCGCAGAGCAACACCGCCCAATGTGTGCAGACAATAACGGTAGAGGACAACACGAATCCTCAGATCACCTGTCCGGCCGATGTTTCAGTACAGTGCCCAGCGGATGTTCCTGCTCCTGATGTGATGCAGGTTCAGGCAAATGACAATTGCGATCCTGATCCGACGGTTGTTCATGTGAGCGATGTTTCCGATGGTCAGACTTGTCCGGAAACGATCACTCGGACGTACCGTGCGACGGATGACTGCGGCAACTGGGCCGAGTGCACGCAAACTATAACTGTTGATGACACACAGGCCCCGACGTTCGTTCAGACCTGTCCTACCGATGTAACGGTTGAATGCGACAACATCCCGACAGCCCCGACGTTGACG
>Ga0114922_10001194_pt1 | contig 24822 bp, 15 predicted proteins | sample AartaG_FD_100975 | JGI IMG/M metagenome (GOLD analysis project Ga0114922, IMG submission 100975) | Deep subsurface microbial communities from Aarhus Bay to uncover new lineages of life (NeLLi) - Aarhus_00045 metaG | ecosystem: Environmental > Aquatic > Marine > Oceanic > Sediment | place... | reverse complement strand
TGAGCTAAAGTTGGATTTTCGATGCTTGTGAGTAGTTCATTGTTCATAGTTCGTAGTTTCCTTTGAATTTGAACTTATTTTTGCGTGTATCTGCTGATACTAAGACGTGCGGTTCTCCGCTAAATCCTTCGCCTGCTTGCGATTACGTTTACCTTCTGGTAAACATAGAACTATATTAACATATTATCCAACAATAGTCAACAAAAAAATGAGCCCAAAAAGTACTTTTTTTGAGCATCACCGCGAAGCTTTTGCCAGCGTAAGCGGGTAGCGGGAATCCATTTTGAACACTTGTCCCATACGTATTAGGCGTAAGCCTAAGCTCAATTGGTGCGGGCCGACACGGCAATCTCCTCAATTAGTAAATAGTCAACTTTGACCGATGTCTCTATCGACAAAGGGCAGTAAACACGAACATATGTTGCCGAGTAATTATGAGTTAGATCAGATTACTTTTTACTGCTCACTCAACTTCTAAATCTTCCATCAGTTCTAAAATCTTGTTTGCCAACTCCTCTTTTGCCTCCCCTGAGACAAAATCAGGAGGTGGAACCTGACCATCACATTTTTTCAGAACGTCCACAAGCTGCTCGTACGCATCCTCAAAGTATTCTCCAACAATAAGGTCACTGGTTGCTTTAAGCATATTTCTTAAAGCTTTTAATCTGTTGGAGGCAGAATTACCAGGCCCCACACCTACCAGAGTCCCACCAGCAACAGATATATCGAAAAATTCAAGAATCTGCTCTATCTGTTCTGATGGTGGAACTTCTATAATTACACCAACTCCAACCAGATTGACAGAGACGACAGGCTCGTCAGGGTCATCACTTGTGATTTCTAAAACAGCATACAAAATATCCTCCGTCGATGGGGCAAATGTAACCTCAACATAAATGCTCCCTTCAGGAGCAATAACCGATGGGAGTTCGGGAGATAAGGTTACTGTAAAGTCGGTGCTGCTCTCAGGTGTGAAAGTCAGATTTTGAACAGAAAGATCTCCATTGCCATAGTTTAGGATGGTTATAAGGATACTGCCGGCTGTTTCTAACTCGACATCACCGAAGTCATAAACCAGAGGAGATACATTAATATCAGGCTGGTAGTCACAGTAGGCTGGTCTCGGATTATAAGTAATATAGATGCCCGGATTATTGGTTTCGATTATTGGGATGTAGATGTCGTATGCAGGACAATCTAAGGGATTGTTATATAGATAAAGCGAAGTCAGACCATTCATGACGGAAAGTGGGGAAATGTCACTGATATGATTGTGTTGCAGGGTAATACTCGTCAGGTTAGTCAGATTCGCCAGAGGCCAAAGATCGCTGATCTGATTACGATGCAGAAGCTGTGTGGTTAGCATACTCATCCCAGACAATCCAGAGAGGTTACTTATCTGGTTGTTGTGGAGGTCCAAGAACTTCAAACCCGTCAGAGCCAAAAGTGGTGACGTATCTGTAATTTGATTGTGTTGCAGGGTAATACTCGTCAGGTTAGTCAGATTCGCCAGAGGCCAAAGATCGCTGATCTGATTACGATGCAGAAGCAGTGTGGTTAGCATACTCATCTCAGACAATTCAGAGAGGTCACTTATCTGGTTGTTGTGGAGGTCCAGGAACGTAAGATTTGTGGCATGTTCCAGTCCGGTCAGATCTACTATATCCCTCTGTCGAGCATCAAGATAAGTCAATCCCAACATATCGCTCGGAGTAGGATCAGTAATCCCTAACGCCTCTTCCACAGCCGCCTTCAGATTCTCATCAGCAAAATAGACAGGATCTTCTGCCCAAACAGTATTAGCTGTTACTGCCAGACCTACAATAAGCAATACAGTGATTTTATCCAACAGGCCTGAATTCCTCGCACTAACCATCCTTTTTACCTCCAGTCCCCCATATCCCATTATTAAGCCGATTTTCGCCAAAAAATCCGGCCCACAATCGCATAACAGCAGAGAAAAACCCTCATAGAAGCTAAAGAACTACCCTATCATATTTCAGTAGAATTGTCAAACCATAAAAATATAAAAATGGGGACAGGGATTTCCCTCGTTTTGTGTTTTTGAATTTTGATAATTTGAATCTTGACTGTCGTCAGACAAGTTTGTTTAGGATTTGGTGCTTGGGATTTCGAGCTTATGTGAATTGGGCTTTACGCCTGGCGAGATACGTTTTTTGAACAAGGTTTTGGCTCCAGTCCCCGAAGGAGCTGAAGCCCATTTCCCGGCTAACCGCTTTCCGCCGAACGCCAAAAGCGTTCAGCGGCTCTCCCCAGGAATAATTAATCATTCACTAAATACCGTCGACTAAATACTAACGCCTATCTTACTGCCGCCTGTGCAGCCGCCAATCTTGCTATCGGCACCCTGAACGGCGAACATGAGACATAATTCATGCCAACCCGATGGCAGAAATCAATACTGTTCGGCTCGCCGCCGTGCTCGCCGCAGATGCCGACCTTCAATTTCTTCCTGGTCTTCCTGCCGAGCTTCGTACCTATTTCAACTAATTTCCCAACGCCTTCCTCCTCGAGTATCTGGAACGGGTCGGCTGCGTAAATACCCTTATTGACGTATTCGCCCAAGAACTTGCCCGCATCATCGCGTGAAAAGCCCATCGTCATCTGCGTCAGGTCGTTTGTTCCGAAGCTGAAGAACTCCGCCTCGGTCGCAATTTTATCAGCCGTCAACGCCGCCCTCGGGACCTCAATCATCGTGCCGACCAAATATTTAATCCTGCTCTTCTTTTCCTTGAAGACTTTTTTGATTTCATCGACAATTTCATCTTTGACCAATTTCAATTCCGAAACGGCACCAGCTAATGGAATCATAATCTCAGGCAGCACAATCTTGCCGGCTTTCTTGACTTTCAAAGCCGCCTCGATAATCGCCCTCGCCTGCATTCGGCCAATCGCAGGGTACGTTACCGCCAGCCGGCACCCACGATGGCCGAGCATCGGATTAAACTCGTGCAGTTGCTCGACCTTCGCCTTTACTACTGCCGGCTTAACGCCCAGCCGCCTCGCCTTCTCCGCCTGGCTCGCTGCATCCTGCGGCAGAAATTCGTGCAGCGGCGGGTCGAGCAAACGAATCGTTACCGGCAGGCCGGCCATCGCTTTAAATATACCCTCAAAGTCTCCGCGCTGTAACGGCAGCAGCTTCTTCAACGCACCTTCAAATTGCCTCTTAACAGCAGCGTATTTCTTCTCGATTGCCTTTTTGTCTTTCTGCGTGTGTGCCGCATCAATTTCAGCAAGCATCACGGCATAATCATCCGCCGCTAAAATCATCTGCCGCACAGGCCAAATCCGCTCACCTTCGAAGAACATATGCTCGGTCCTGCAAAGCCCGATACCTTCAGCGCCAAAGTCCCTCGCCCTCTTTGCGTCACCCGGCGTATCGGCGTTCGTCCTGACACCGAGCCGGCGAATCTTGTCTGTCCAAGCAAGGAGTTGGTGATAGTTTTGAAAGAGCTTGGACTTGGATGCAGACATCTTGCCATCAAGAACTTGCAGTATTTCGGAAGGTATGGTTTCAATTTCCACGCCGTACACATCACCTGTGAAACCGTCGATAGAAATCCAGTCGCCAGCCTTGAATGTTCGGTTGCTAACAGAGAATTGCCCTTTGGCGTAATTGATTTGGAGTTCACTCGCACCTGCAACACAGGGCTTACCCATTCCGCGGGCGACAACCGCTGCATGACTGGTCATACCGCCCCGAGCCGTCAAAATGCCCACCGCCGCGTCCATACCACCAATATCTTCAGGACTGGTCTCAATTCGTACAAGGATGACTTTTTTACCCTTTTTCTTCAAGGCCTCTGCTGTATCAGCATTGAACACAACTTGACCACAGGCTGCGCCCGGTGATGCGTTCAAACCACTGGCAACGAGATGACCTGCCTTCCTAGCAACGGCAAGGTCTTTTGAATCAAAAATAGGTGCGAAAAGTTGGATGAACTGTTCCGCGTCAATGCGCATAACTGCCTCTTTGGCAATAATGAGTCTTTCTTTCACCATATCCACCGCCATTTTAATGGCGGAAAAGATAGTCCGCTTCCCCGTCCGCGTCTGCAGAATATAAAGCTTCTTGTTCTGAATCGTAAATTCCATATCCTGCATATCTCTGTAGTGCTTCTCCAGCTTTGTCATAAAACCGGTAAGCTGCTTGTAAGCCTTTGGCATGCGCCTGCCCAATTTCTTCAACGGCAGAGGCGTCCTGATACCGGCCACAACATCTTCCCCCTGGGCGTTCATCAGAAACTCGCCGTAGAACTCTTTTTTGCCGGTACTCGGATTACGTGTAAAGCAGACGCCCGTCCCGCAGTCCTCGCCCATATTACCGAAAACCATCGCCTGCACATTTACCGCCGTCCCTAACAAGCGTGTAATATTATTGAGCTTGCGATACGTGACGGCCCTGGGCGTATTCCACGAGCCAAGCACAGCGTTGATGGCGTGTGTTAACTGGACCCGCCCATCCTGCGGGAATAACTGGCCGACATGTTTTTTGTAAACGCTCTTATATTTATCGACAACCTCTTTCAACTGCTCGGCACTCAGCTCGTTATCGAGTTTGACTTTGGCCTTCTTCTTGGCGGCGTCAATCACATGCTCAAAATGCTCATGGTCACAGCCCATCACCACATCACCGAACATATCGATAAACCGACGATATATATCGTATGCAAACCGCGCATTGCCCGTTCTCTTGATAATCCCCTCAATCACGTCATCGTTCAGCCCCAGATTAAGAACCGTGTCCATCATACCGGGCATCGATACGGCCGCTCCGCTCCTGACGCTTACCAGTAATGGTTTGTTGGGATTGCCGAGCCTGGCGGCCATTACCTTTTCCAGCTTGGCCAGGTTCTTATCGACCTCCTTGGCCAGTCCTCTTGGCCATTTGTGCCGCACTAATCGCGCATCTCTGCGCCCTGAAGGCGGGCTGTCCGGGAGGATTGGTGCGGCATAATATTGGCTGCATACCTTTGTGGCGATGGTAAAGCCGGGCGGGACCGGCACGCCGAGGTTTGTCATCTCCGCGAGGTTGGCGCCCTTGCCGCCTAAAAGCTCTTTCATTTTTGCGCTGCCTTCGGCTTTTCCGCCGCCAAAGAAATAAACTCTTCTTTGTGCCATTCTGAAAAACTCCTTTCAATTGACCAAAAAATTCCCAATATATAAAACGCGAACCGCAGATTTTAGCATCTTTTACAAATATATCAAGGTACTGCCGTTTCTAAATGACCCTGTTTTTTGATTTGTCTTCGGCGAAACTGTTGAAATAGATTCCTCCGCTTCAGCACGCAAGATGCGTGCCTTCGGTCGGAATGACAGTATGTACAAAATTTTATACTCACTTTTTTAGAAACGGCGTTACCGGAACTGCCTGCCTTTTGGTTTCCGTGGCTCGAACTGCGGACGCGGGTCGGTACGGGCTGTCGCTACGTACTTTTCGATTTTGGCAACAATGTCCGGGTGCTCGGCGGCTGCATTGTACTTTTCGCTGATGTCTTTTTCCAGGTCGTATAACTCAAACGGCACGTTCGAATTATGCCGCACGGCCTTCCACTTGCCCATCCGGACCGCCTGCGTTAGACCATCGGCAATATTCCCGCGTTTGCCCCAGTTGTACTTATGCCACTCCCAGTACATAAATTCGTGTTTTTTCTGCTTCCTGGCCTGTCCTCTCAGCGTCGGCACAATCGAGAGGCCATCGACGTTCGAGGGCATAAGCTGCGATGCTCCCGCTAATTCGGCCAGCGTGGGCATAACATCCGCAAAGTAGCACGGGAGGTCACTTACCTTTGACGCCTTTATCCTGCCGGGCCAGCGGACAATCATCGGCACGCGGATGCCGCCTTCGTACATCGACCGCTTAAATGCTCGCAGCGGGCCGCTCGAATCGAGCACACCATCAAATCGCTGGGCAGCGCCGTTATCGGAGACGAAAAACACAATCGTATGCTCGTCAATATTAAGCTCCTTCAGTAAGGCAAGAAGCTGGCCTACGTGACGGTCGAGCATCGTATCCATTGCCGCGGCGACCTTTGCGTTTTTCGGCCAGGCTTTGTCCCTGTACATCTGCCAGGCAGGGTCGGATTCGGGAATCTGGTATTTGCCGTGTGGGGGCGTCCAGGGTGCGTAGCAGAAGAATGGGCGGTCCTTGTTCTGGCGAATGAATTCCAATGTTTCATTGAAGATACGATTGTGCGAATAGCGCTGGGCGGTTCCCTGTTCACCTGTCATCGGGACCTTTTTGCTGTTGTGCCAAAGGTACGGGGTCCAGTAGTCGTGTGCGTGTATCTGGTGGTAGTAGCCGAAGAAGTCGTCGAAGCCCTGCTTCTCCGGCACGCCGGGCGTACCCACCTCGCCGAGGCCCCATTTGCCGAAACCGCCGGTGACATAACCGGCCTTCTTGAGCACCTCTGCGACGGTTATATCTTCATCGCGGAGCGGGATACCACCCGTGTTGCCGCGAACGGAGGTATGGCCCATGTGCAGGCCCGTCATAAGGACGCTTCTGGCCGGGGCGCAGACCGTACATCCGGAGTATGCTTGCGTGAAGTGCATACCCTCTGCCGCCATCCGGTCGATGTTCGGCGTCTTGATATGTTTGCTGCCGTAACAGCCGAGGTCGGCCCAGCCCATATCATCGACTATGATGAAGACGATGTTGGGTTTATTCGCCGGCGACGGGTTTGCACGCCGCCGGGAGGCACTTGCGCATCCGGGCATCGCCAGGGACGCCGCTCCCAGGCCTACTATTTTTAGAAAACCACGCCGGTCCATGTTCTTATCTTTAATCGACATCATTCATACGCGAGGGAAATAGCACAAAAATCCTCACTGAAAAACGAGAGCGTGTAATATATGAAGCGGAAAAGGATATGTCAAGCCACTTAAAAAGACAAAATCACCGCACTATTTTAAGGATTGGCGATTCACTTATTGTTTTGCTCGGCCTTCCACATTAGTTTCGCAAGCTCTTCTGTCTTAACGAACTCGACGGTCAGGTCATTGAACAGAACATTGCAGCCTTTACCATTATGATTGTCTGTAGTCAACAACTCCGGCCCGCCGACCTGGTTCCAGCCGGCTTTGGTTTCAAAGAGCACAACCAGACGAGGGTGTGAGTCTGATGATGAAACATTGAGCGCATAATGACACCGGCCCTTTCCTGCCGAGGGGCAAACAAACACTTCTTCAGTTACTTCAGCATATTTTACAAGCAAATCACACCATTTATCCCTTGGCATAGGGTTGTCACCAGAAGTGTAAGTTAACATACACCTTCCAATCGCTCGTAAGTTGGCGTCACATCTTTCGCGAGCAGTAAAGGGGCTGGAAGGAAGGTGCCAAACCCAAAAGGGAAGAAGAACCAGGCCTAAAAGCACCCCGGAAACTGCAAACCACCGGCCCTTTAAGAATCTGCGCTTATTGTGTATTTGCTTAATCGCAAAAATACCTGCTGCAATACCTGCAATCACCAAAAAGCCTGAAACCAAATGTCCATACACATAAAGCGGCCTCAAATACAATGGCATCATTCTCTGACCAATGAAGCCATAGATGCCGAATTCATACAATACCAGCACCAAAAGACCAACTCCAAGAAAACTCAACAACAGTGACATTATCGCCGGTCTTGAAAGCTTTATCTTTTGGCCTTGTTCATTGTTATTAGTTTCTCTCATAATATCATCTTACAAAAAGATTTGGTCTCACCGCACCATTTTAACGATTGGACTGCACGAGTGCAACATTTCTTTTTTGTATAAAAGTCCATCCCAAGGGCCTTTGGGGTTGAGGCTGCCACCCACAAAAAGAATTTAGAATTGAGGATTAAGAATTAAGAATTTTTGAGACTGCACCTTCGGCAATCGACCCGCTCGCAGCAATAAAGTGTGGAGGACGGATGACAGAAAGCGAACGACTGATAGTGGATTTTTTAATAGATTCCTCGACATCGCGGTGCTTTGTTCTTAATGATGGGAGGAAATAGTGAGGATAAACGCTAAGGAAAGGGGTGGTTTTTTGGGTGGAATGGTGGTATATTGGTGTTCGTTAAAAAATTGACAGTACAATGAAAAAACAATCTTATTTGGAGGACACATAATGGACCGCAGAGATTTTATGAGAGCCGGCGTTGCGGCAGGATTGGCATTAGGGATGCAAAGTGCCATCGCAGAAGGAAAAAAGTCCAATCGAGCCAGGTTTCGGATGAAGTATGCACCGCATTTCGGGATGTTCAAAAACAGTGCCGGCAACAATCCAATCGAGCAGTTGAAGTTTGCCGCCGATGAGGGTTTTACCGCATGGGAAGACAACGGCATGATGCGAAAATCCGTGGAGCTGCAGAGCGAAATAGCCAAGACCATGAAGCAGTTAGATATGACGATGGGAGTATTTGTGTCATCGGGCGGTTTTGGTGGAGATGAATTTACCACAAGTACGTCAAAGGATTTGCATGGACGGCTGCGCGCGCAGATGAAAAAGGCCGTCGATGTGGCCAAGCGCGTCAATGCCAGGTGGTCGACATTTGTGCCGGGCGATATCAGCCTTAAACTGGAACAAGATTATCAGACGGCCAACTGTATTGAAAATCTAAGGGTCTGCGCCGAAGTATGCGAGCCGGCAGGATTAGTTTTAGTCCTGGAGCCCCTAAACTGGTGGGCAAACCATCCGGGGCTGTTTCTAACCAGGATTCCACAGGGTTACCTGATATGCAAAGGTGTCGGCAGCCCCAGCGTGAAGATTCTTGATGACCTATATCATCAACAAATCTCAGAGGGGAATCTTATTCCCAATATGGATATGGCCTGGGATGAAATCGGTTACTTTCAGATTGGGGACAATCCCGGACGCAAGGAACCCACGACCGGTGAAATCAACTACAAAAACATCTTCAAACATATCCACGATAAAGGTTACAAAGGAGTCCTCGGGATGGAGCACGGCAACAGCAAGAGAGGCAAAGAGGGCGAACAAGCGGTAATCGAAGCCTATCGCTACTGCGACAGTTTTTAGACAATCGAATTGCTTTCTTTACTGCTGAAAGAGAGGATTCGGCGCCCCCCCAATCAGGTAGGGGCAAGCTTCGCAGGAATGACAGATGATGTTTCCGCAACAGATACTATCTGCGTAATCCGCGATTAATAGTAGACTGTCAAGCTTGAATCTGTAAGTTGTCTTCCCACGGTTGGGTGGCAGCCTCAAAGCCGAAGGCTTTGGGGATGGTGAATGCAGGAGAAGCCATACCCAAGCTGCGCTTGAGGCGGCCACCCTTCCGGGCTATCAAATCAAATTTGACAGACTATTAGTAACCAATATTCCCTGCTCTAATTGTACATAAAGTACACCGTCGCTTTGCAGTCCGTGTCTATGGTTACGCGGACCCAGTGGGCCGAGAAGCCGTCCGGAAATTCGTGGTGCACGTATCCTTCTCCGGCTGCAGGAAGTCCAAGCACGCCTCTCGGCTTTCGGGGATTTCCAGACACGTCGAAGCTCTTGTACGTCCTCCACGAGCCGTTACCCAGGAAATCCACCTCGATAACGAACGTAACGCTCTTCTGTTGGTCGTGCGCCAAGTGCATAACCTTCTTGTCGAAGCCGGTCATCAGGAATGGGTCGGACGGCGCACCTGCTTTCACCGGCGTTTGCCACCATGGTCCGCCCCAGCCGGCCGGTTTGCCCATATTCCAGAGGTCGTCAATATTGCCGAACCATAATCCCGACTGCGGCTGGCCCTGGTCGTGGTCGAGCTGGTCGCCGGCCATCACGAACAGGCCCCGCCAGTAGCAGAAATCGGGAACGATACGAAGATGGCTGCAAATCGGGCGAATCCCCCAGACCTTGCCTTCGTAAATAAAAGGCGGCAGGTCGTAGAACATTCCGTGAACATCCATCAGCAGCCGTTCAGTTTGAGCGTGGCGAATCCGCATCCATTCGGTGTTCCAGGCGTGGTCCCAGGAATGGCCGGCTTTCGGCAGAAGGTAACGCAGCCATTTGCCTTTGGCGAAAACACGGAGCACGACGCTGGACTTTGTCCAGCCGGCGGCGTAAATCGCGTGGCCGCCATAGGTGCTGCCCTGGGCGCTGCCGTGAACTTCGACGAAGGGATTTCGCTCGATGATGGTCCATTTCCTGCCGTCCCACTCGGCCAGACGACCGGCATCCCGCTGGCCGAGAAATTCTTTTTCATCATAAGTATTGTTGGCGACGACAACCCGTCCCTGGCCGGTGTAGGCCCCTTTGAAATGTGCCTTGGCATTTTTGATTTCGAGCTCCTTGGCGAGATTGAATAAGAGCTTTGCTTTGAGCGTTTTGACATCGACCTCCCAGAAAAGACCTTCCATACCGAGGAAATAGACCTTGTTCTTTGGGTCTGTCAGGTGTCGTATAGTTGCCGTGAGTCGAAATCTTTTTAGTGCCTCGATTGTGCGGACGTTACCATCGGCGTCGATGGCGTGCGGGCCTATGAACGCCTGGCCCGACGGCCAGTGCGCCATACGATTAGCGAACGTACCCGTAACGGACGCCGGGTGCTTTCGCATCGTCATATTTTCGTTTATTTCATAAAGCCCCAAATCCTCGCCTTTGATATGCGAGACATACCCGATAGCCCACAGCTTCTCCGCCCACGGAATCAATGCACCTATTCCTGCCTCGGAGTCGCTGCCTACGCCCTTGGCCATAACCGTCATATTCGGAAACACGCCCTTGACCTGAACCCCGTTAGAAATTCCAGAGGCCGCAGGAATATGGGGGAAGAAGTGAAGATTTCTAACGGGGTGAACCGGCGGCTGTTTAGTACCTAACTTCTCTGCCGGCAAATTCTCCTTTGCATCTGCGATGCTGAAACCTGCGCCACAGATTACAATTAGAACAACCACGTGTAATAATGCGTGTTGCTTCATCGTTATCTCCTTCCGGGGGAACTTGCTGTCTCGTGACTTGCTTTACGAGATACGATTCACTCTGATGGCAGCGGCCAGTTCTTCGACGGCGTGTGGGCCGTCTTCATATATTTTGCAATCTTCGCAACGATTTCCGGATATTGGTCAGCAATGTTGTGCTTCTCTCCGATGTCGGTCTTCATATTATAAAGCTCAATCGGTCCGTTTGGCTTCCTGGCCACGTTGAGCCGAACGCCCTTCCAGTCACCCATTCGCACGGCCTGTTTCTTACCCTGCTCGTGAAATTCCCAGTAAATAAACTTGTGTTTTTTTTGCCGCCCACGTTTACCTAAGAGTGTTGGAACCATTGATAAACCGTCGATGGCTTTCGGAGTCCTGAAGCCGGCCAGCTCGGCACAGGTCGGTAGGAAATCCCAGAACCCGGAGATATGGTCCGTGACCGAGCCCGGTTTTATCCTGCCGGGCCATCGTGCCAGCGTCGGGACGCGGATTCCGCCTTCGTACAAGTCACGTTTGATGCCGCGCAGCGGGCCGTTGCTGTCGTTGAAGTCCGGGTTGTTTCCGCCCTCGCGGTGCGGGCCGTTGTCACTGGAGAACATTACCAGCGTATGTTCGTCGATGCCAAGCTCCTTGAGCTTCGCAAACAATTTTCCGATGTCACCATCCATCCGCGTAATCATCGCAGCGTGGCCTTTTTGCGGCTCAGGCCAGTCCCTGTCGGTATAAGGTTCGAGAGAGGGCACCTCCATCCCTTTTTGGCGGGCCTCGTTGTTGGCGTGTGGGATGGTGAAGGCAAGGTACAGGAAAAAGGGCCTATCTTTTTTGCGCTCAACGAAAGCCAGCGCCTCTTTGGCAAATAAATCGTGCGAATACTCGACTCGCTTTGTCGCCACCCCGCCGGGCGGATTTGCCGACTTTACTTCGTTTTTGAGCTGGACTTTTTCCTCGTTACGCCACAAGTATTTTGGGTAATAATTGTGGGCGTGCCTTTGATTGAGATACCCGAACCAGTAGTCGAAACCCTGCTTGTTTGGTATGCCCGTGCTTCCGGCCTCGCCGAGGCCCCACTTGCCGATGATACCGGTAGCATAGCCGGCCCTTTTCATTAGCTTGGCCACCGTGACATCCGATGGCCGGAGCGGCACGCGGGCGTTGCCGCGGACCAGGCAGTGTCCGGTGTGCAGGCCGGTCATCAGCACGCACCGCGACGGTGCGCAGACCGTGCTGCCCGCATAGTGCTGTGTGAAGCGCATCCCCTCTTCCGCCATCCGGTCCAGGCTTGGCGTCTTAATCCTTTCCTGCCCATAGCAGCCTAAGTCGCCGTAGCCGAGGTCGTCGGCTAAGATGAAAATAATATTCGGCCTGTTCACAGATGACTTACCCGCAAGGCGACCGAAAGCGTTCCCGCATCCCGGCAGCGTTACAGACATCGTTCCCAAACCGACAGCTTTTAGAAAATCGCGTCGCTTCATTGTATCATCCTTTCATTCAGGCTTTTTTCTATCTTCTTTTATTCTTTCCAGGTCACGCGGCGATATAGCACTTTCTTTTTCGGGCAACTGCCCCTTGTCACCGGTATCCTTAATCCATTTATCTAAAATCTTCCGCATATTTTTCAGGGGCTTTAGATGTTCTTGTGAGTCCACAAGGTTGCGTATCTCGTACGGGTCGTTGCGGATATCGTAAAGCTCCTCGACCGACTTTCGCGGCGCCATAAACAGTGCCTGAGTGGGGGTAAGCTTACCCTCGGCGTGAAGCTGCTTCATCAGAGGCAGCATCGGGTAGGAACGCTCTTTATAGCGATTTATCTGCGTGTACGGCCGTTCCGGCATAAAGTTGCGGATATATTTGTATCGTTTCGTCCGCACACAGCGAATGCGGTCGACGGTCTCATCACAGCGGTCGCGGGCGGCGATGATGTGGTCCCGCTTCTTTGCACCGTGGCCAAGGAATACCCGCCCCTCCATATACTTCGGCGGCTTGATTCCCGCAACTTTCAGCACAGTCGCCGAGATATCAATCGCACTGACCAGGTCGTCGCACACCTTGCCGGCTTCGAGCTTGCCCGGCCAGCGAACGATGAGCGGAATATGGATACCGCCGTCGTAAAGCCACTGCTTGCCGCGGACGTGGCAGCGCCCGTGGTCTCCTATGAAAATGACCATGGTATTTTCCGTAAGGCCCTCATCATCCAGACGCTTTAGAATCTTGCCGATGTACCCATCCATCACCTGGATGGAGTCAAGGTACGTGGCCCAATCCTGGCGTGCGATTGGATGGTCCGGGTAATATGGCGGCAGCTTGACCCTGGCCGGGTCGACGGGATTGCTTAGCTGCTCTGACAACCTCCTCCAGTGTCCGCCCCGATGCGTTACGCTGATGGAAAGTTGCGCAAAGAACGGCTGGCCCGGTTTACGCCGGCCCCAGTCGCTGCCGTCAAAGGCATTTTTGAACTTGAAGTTAAAGTCCGTTTTGCCTGACCCGCGTACGCCCGGCGCAGCGTTTTTCACGTTCGCAGTATAATACCCCGCCTCGCGGAAGTACTCGGTTATCAGCCGAACCGGTTCCGGCAGCGTGTACCCGTCGTTGCGGTGGCTGCGGTGATGGTGGATACCGACCGTGGTCTGGTACATTCCCGTAATCATAGCGGACCGGCTGGCCGAGCAGACCGGCGCAGTTGTGAACGCGTTTGTGTAACGGACGCCCTGCCGAGCCAGCTTGTCGAGATTGGGGCTCTGGACCGCCTCGGTGCCGTAGCAGCTCAGTTCGGGGCTGATGTCCTCGGACAGTATCCAAAGAATATTCGGTTTTTCCTTTGGCTCAAAAAGCTTTGAAGCGCTCGCGCAGCCACCTAACGCCAAAGATGTCACCCCCAGCCCCACACCTTTTAGAAAATCACGCCGTTTTATCCTGTTAGAAATTTTTCTTTTTGCAGAATGTTCCGAAGTCATAGAATTTGTAACGACATTTAGCATACCATCGCTCGTTTTAGAATTTCTAACGGGATTTATCATAATCTATTCCTTGAATTGCCTTTTTTCGATGTTACCTTTCTCAAGTCCTATTGTTTCTTGCGCAGCTCCCGAGTGTTGGCATTAATCGCTCTTATGATGGCCGCTAATGCAAACAGCACTAAGGACACTAAAATGCCCCTTCCTGTATTCAGTGTGAGCATTACATAGGAGCTGTAGAGAAGATGTTTCCATTGCAGATTATAGGCTCGGCCGGTAAAAAAAGGCTGCAGAAACTGTGTTAAAAAACCAGCACACGACAAAAAGATAGTAATACCTAAAACACACCACGCCACGAAATACAAAATAACTGCCAGAGTTGCGCCGGGTTCCTTATTATTTGTGCTCATAATATTCTCCTGTTATCGGTTCTTTATTATTTTTAAGTTTTGCTCTTACTACTCTTTTTTTCTAATCGCGCAGCAGGGTCGTACTTAGGATTCTTTTCGGTCGGGACCGGGGCGTTTACTGATTTGCGCCACTCGATAAGCAGCGTGTGCAGCTCTTTCGCCTTGGCCGGCATCGCATTGGCAAGGTCGTTCTTCTCGCCGATGTCGTCTTTCAGGTTGTACAGTTCGATTTTGCCGTCCTCGAAGAACTCAATCAGTTTCCAGTTTCCTTGCCGTACAGCTCCCGCCGGTGTCGTGCGCCACGGCCCTTGCTTCTTGTTATACGGCTCAAGGTAGGCGGGGAAATGCCAGAAGATAGCTTTGCGTTTCAGACCTCCGCCTTGAGTCAACAGCGGCACAATGCTCTGGCCGTCGAGAAGATGTCCCGAAGGCTTCGGTGCGCCCGCCATTTTCAGGAATGTCGGATAGAAATCGATGCCAATCACGGGCACATCACAGGAGCTGCCGGCTTTTATCTTCCCCTGCCAGCGCGCAATCATCGGCACGCGTATCCCGCCCTCGTACAGCATACCTTTGGACCCCCGCAGCGGAGTCATCGAGGTCGCGTTTGCATATCCGCCGTTATCGGAGAAAAAGAATACTAAGGTGTTGTCCCTCAGCCCCAGCTCATCGAGCTTATCACAGACCGTTCCCACGCTCTGGTCCATGCTCTCAATCATCGCCGCGTAGGTTGGGTTGTTGTGCTCGCCGCTCGGTTTTTTCTTCTTGTACTTTTCGATTATGTCCTTCTTTGCCTGGATTGGTGTGTGTACTGTATGGTGGGCCAGGTACAGAAAGAACGGTCTGTCGCGGTTTCGCTCGATGAATTTCAGCGATTCATTTGTCAGCCTGTCCGTCAGATATTCACCGTCGGCCATAAAATGGCTCCGGCGGGTCCTGCGGAAGACCACGTCGAAGCCCCGGTCCTCGGGCCGGAACGGCCCTTTATCGCCCAGATGCCATTTGCCGATGCACGCCGAGGTGTAACCGGCGGACTTCAACGCTTCGGGTATGGTAACGATTTTAGAATCGAGATTTGTCTTGTTCGGTATCGGTATCAGCTTTCGCAAACGCGTTTTCCCTCGTTCGGGACTACCGACCGTATATACCCCGTGACGCGGTGAGTACTGGCCGGACATCAGGCAGGCACGCGTCGGAGCGCAGTTCGGTGCGTTGGAATAAGCGCTGGTAAAGACCATACCCTCGCCGGCCAGCTTATCGATGTTCGGCGTCTCGTAGTACCTGCTGCCAAAGCAGCTCAGGTCACGCCAGCCAAGGTCGTCAATAAAAATGAACACGACGTTGGGCCTTCTTTTCGCCGTCCGCTTTTCGCTGCTGCCGACGCAGCTCGCCGATATTGATAGCGCCCCCAAAGAAGCTGCCGTCAAGCCTGTTTTTTTGAGAAATTCTCTCCTTGTTTGTTTACTCATACACCTTCCCCTTATTCAGCTACCCGGCTTTATGTAAAACTGAGTGCTAAAAAATAAGAGACTTAGATACGATTTACACTTCACTTCGTTAGAAGTGAAACACAAACCGTTTGTCCTGCTAACAGCAGAATTTCTAACGGCTTCACGAGATATGAGAGTATATTACGCCAAACTGAGCGTGTCAATATTTAAAAACTTCCAATAAGATAAAGTCAGAGTAACAATGCAAGTTCATTATTCCCGCAGAAGGCCCACGAGATTCGAGCGGTCAAAAATGCGGATGGAAAATATGTCGATATGATTGTTATGTACAGCTTTGTTAAAAACCAGCTTCAACGGTTTTCGTGTCTCGTTCTTTGTTGTTCGGGCCGCGGAGCACGAATCCTGGTATCAGGCCCCCATTTTAACCTGTGTTTTTTCCGCTCTTCCCCGACACATTTTGCAACTGCATATCCTGACCTGCCTTAGATGCGATGTCCCTGCCAATCTCTTGGTCTCAATCAGCTTTGCCCCTTTCGCCTCTATCTTGCGGATCGCCAGCCTTGCCTCTCTTTGATTGTGCGAACCCACTGCATCAACTACGACTGTAACTTTCTTGTCTCGCTGCAGCAATCCCAATGCCGTTGCCATAACGGCGCCTTCGGCACTGGCGCCCACCAAAATAAACTCGTTGGCCCGCACTTCACTCAACAGCCTCTCAATCCGCGGCTCTTCAAACGGGTCGATGCTGCGTTTGTGAAGGATAATCTGCCTGTACCGCCGAAGTATATCTCGCGGCAAATCGGTACAGCCGTCCGCAGCGAAACTAATCCGATTGCCAAGCAGTGTGTACCGTATCTTTTTCTGTCCTTCTGTGCCGTCAATGCAATAGCCCGCCCCGATGTCGCTGTTCGTGTTTGGGTAGACCTCAGTAGTCGAGATTATCGGAATATTTTTGGTTCTCGCCCATGCCATCAGCCGTCGAATATGCGCCAAAACCCTCCGGTGGTTCCTTATGCACGCCTTACCTCCGGCGAGCAGAAAATCCCTTTGTGTGTTGATATCTATCAAAACCCGCTTGCGCCGTGCTCTTGACAGTTGAAGGATCATTGCTTGGATTTCCTTCTTACAACTCTGAAAGAGAGACCTAATCTGGATTTAATCCTAATAACAAATACGCCCCGTCCAACAATTCGTTCACATTTTTTATCGGATACTCCTTACGTTTAGTTTAGCTGCAATAAGGCCAAAAAGCAAGCTTAATCCTGGTCTAAGTGTCTGTTGGGTGTATAATACAGACGCCGAACTTTTACTATTTTCTCTATTTTGTGTATTTTGAACCTGGTGTAACTAATGGCCCGAACCTTAAAGGACTATCCTTCGGTCGCACTAAAAGCCGAATATTTGGATGACAAAATCGATTTTGTCCGGATTTTCGGACGTCGAGGCCCCGTCCACGTCGAAATCGGCACCGGAAAGGGCGCCTTTCTGCTCAACGAGGCCAAGGCCCAGCCGGACGCAAATTTTTTCGGCATCGAACGCGCCAGCAGATACTATCGTTACGCCGTTGACCGCATCGGCCGATGGGGCCTGAAAAATATCAGGATTGTCCGCACCGATGCTGCATATTTTTTAACCGATTTCGTACCCGATGGCTCCGTGGACTGCTTCCACATCTATTTCCCCGACCCCTGGCCGAAAAAACGTCATAACAAAAGACGCTTTTTCTGTCCCGCCAATATGCAGCAGCTCCTCCGCGCATTAAAAACCGGCGGCGACTTAAAAATCGTTACCGACCAGGCTGAATATTTTGAAGTGATAAAGGGGCTGATAGAGACCGAAGGCAATACACTTGAGGAAATTGAATTTGTCCGGCCCGCAGGCGCCGAAGTCGGCGAATGGGTCGGAACAAACTTCGAGAGAAAATACCTGAAGCAAGATATACCAATCTACACCCTCGCCGTCCGCAAAATCTGAAATGCAATCAGGCTTACCTTACTTCGTAAGCAGAACCTCGTTTCGAATTTGTCCTTCGGCCTTGCTCAGGATGGTGAGGGCTTCGACTGAGCTCCCTTCGGGTCTGAGCCTCAGGGTCGAAGAAAGACGAATGTTCCTGTCGAACCATTTCGGATTTCGATATTCGTATTTCGTGCTTCTGTTGGCGAGACAAGAGCTACAAGTCACGGTTTACTTGTTTTCAAGCTGTTTCAGCGTCGCGCGTGTAACTCTCTGCACGTATCCATCCGAATTTTTCAGACAGGCCCTTATTTGCGGCAGTGCAGGCCGGGCCTTTTCGCCAATTCTTTTTAACGCAATCACTGCGTACAGACCGGCCTTATTTGCCTTGTGTTCAAATGCCGTCTCCGCCAAAACCGGCAGTCCCTCTTTTTCCGCGCCCCAGTCGCACATCGCGTGGGCCGCAGCAATACGAACAACCGGCGCCTCATCCTTCAGCATCTTCTTAAGCGCTACCTTTGCCCGCTTGACATCTTCGGCTCGCTTGCAGTTATTGTGCAAGCCGGTGACAGCCCAGTATCGAACGGAAGCATACTTGTCGTTTAGCGCCTTAAAATAGCCGGGTATTGCTTTCCTGCCTTTGCCGTCCAGTTTTTTGATTTTACGCAATCGCTGGAGCAAATCCGTCTTATCGAGCTGCTCGCTCCAATGTGATATGGTTGGTGTCGCGGATCCCTCTCCACCGGTGACGCTATCGCCGAGCTTGAACCTGACCTCATCGCTGTCCCTGAATCCGATGCGGCAGGCCTTGGCGTGCAGTACCTGTCCGAACTTGATTCGCATCGGTCTTGTGTACAGCTTCCAGCCGCCTTTCTTATTTCCACTGCCATCGATTCTGTATGCAATTGACGCACCTGGCGTCGGGCAAGAGATAGAGACAGCAGGTTCATCTATCAGCGGAGTAAACTGCGGCTCTGCTGTCTTCTGGAATACCCCGCCGGGCCGCTTCATCTCGTCAAACTCAGGTTCCGGAATCAGGCCGATATCGCCGGTCTCCTGTACCCATTCAGCGTGAACTTTGCGCATTCGTTCGAGCACCTTCTTGTACTTCGGGTCGCCTGCGAGATTCCTGACCTCGTGCGGGTCGGTATGCGTATCGTAAAGCTCCTCGACGGGTTTAGTCGGCTCGAAGTATTGTTTCTTCGGCCCCTTCAATTTGCCCTCGGCATTTAGCCGGCGCATCTCCTGCATCGTCGGCATCCGGTTCATATATTCGATGTCCTGGCCGCGGGTAAGATGCGGCATATAGTTGCGGATATATTTGAAACGCTTGTCACGCACCGCACGAATAAGGTCGTAAGCCTCGTCCATTCGGTCGCGCGCAGCGAAAATATACTCGCGGGGCTTTGCCTTCTGGCTGCCGAGAAACGCCTGACCCTGTATGTGAGAGGGAATCTTGACGCCGGCCAGCGAAAGCATCGTCGGCGCAAAGTCAATGAACGCAACCAGCTCATCATCGACGGACTCAGGCTTGACGGCGTCGGGATTGCCCGGCAGTGCAAGCTTTCGCCACTTTGCCGGAACCCGAATGACAAGCGGAACGTGAATACCGGAGTCATAAATCCAGCGCTTGCCCCGCGGCAGTCCGCGCCCGTGGTCGCTCCAGAACCACACAATTGTATCATCAGCCAGACCGTCCTCATCCAACTGTTGAAGGATTTTTCCCGCCTGCTCATCCATTTTCGTTACGTTGTCGTAATACCTCGCAAGGTTCTGACGGACAACGGGTGTGTCGGGATAATAGGGCGGCACAACCGCCCTGGCGGGGTCGTGGAGGAGCTTTTCTCCTTTCTTAGGCCAGTTTCGGCTTTCGTGCGACACCGTCAGGTTGATGACAGTGAAGAAGGGCCGGCCTTTTGTACGATTTCGCCAGTGTGCCTTTCGGCTGCTTTCGTCCCACGCCGTCATCGGCGGGTCAAACTGGTAATCCGTCTTGGAGTTGTTGGTGCAGTAATAGCCTGCCGCCCGCAGGTATTCGGTGAAGCACTTTACCTGGACCGGCGGTACGCCTTTGCAGCGCATGAACTGCGTGCCGATTGTCGTCGGGTACATGCCGGTGATGATACCCGAACGTGCCGGCGCGCAAACCCCCGCGTGGGAATACGCGTTGGTATAGCGCACGCCCTGCGCCGCGAGTTTATCGATGTTCGGCGTTACAGCGTAGCTATCGCCGTAGCAGCCGAGGTCCGGGCTGATGTCCTCGCAGCTCACCCAGAGGATATTCGGCCGCTGCGTTTTTGTTTCTTCTGCTTTAAGCGGAATTCCGGAAAGCATCATCGCCGCCGCTGAACCTGACGTAATTTGCAGAAACCGGCGCCTGTTCATATTGTTTTTGGGACCTGTCATAAACCACCTCCAGATTTTAAGTTTATTTTTCAACAATCAACAAATTATAAACAGTCAATAGCAAATAGTCAATTGTGTTTCGAGTTCCTCATCTCCGTGAAGGTGATGTTGTGCGCGTCGATGACGTACACGTGCTAATCGGGTGTGTTTGTTTTTGTTCCGAGGATTTTTAGAGAATCTTTGCCGATAATCGTTCCCGCATGCGAAATTCTTTGTTTCATCAGTGATAACTTGACATCCGGAAAGTCCAAAAGTTTCTAAGTCGTTTTTTTAACCAGGGGCTTTTTGGCGTTTTGGGTTTCGCCTGCCTTTGTTTCAGTGCCCATAACGCTGATGAGAAGCCTGTGGAAGCCGGACGTCATCGGAGGTTCATGGCCGGTTAATTCCTTCCAGGCCAGCTTTGCAGTTTCGGCGGTCAGTTTGTATTCCACAACCACACTCTGGGCGTATTGAACGTTGGCATTCGTGATTGCCTTTGTGTATTCGCTGAAAGCATTTTGTACTTTCTTTGCCATAATCCGTGATTTGACGCAGGCGCCTATAAGTGCAAGCGCAAGGGCAAAAGCAATCGAAGCATATTTTGGGTCGATTCCAAACGCCTGTGTTTGTCCTTTAAAGATTGCTCTTACAAGGAAGTAACCGAACCCTCCCAGCAACAGCAGATGAAGACCGCCCCTCAAGAATCCAATGAACTTTTCTGCCTCGGCAATCCTCTTTATCATGTCCTTTCTCATTTGCTCGGCAGCGGCCATCTTTTTGTTGAGGCTGTATTTTCTCGTTTGTATCCCCCTGGCCAGCGAGTTGGCTGCCATCCGCAGATTCAGACAGTAGAGCCCTTCAACACTTTTCTCCGGAAAGGAATTCATCATCTTGTTGAAGTTTTTCGCAGAAATGCGGGCAGAATTGCGCAGCTCAGGGTCCTCACAGTTGTCTGCGAGATACAGGTTGTAGCCGGCCTCCACAGCAATTACGGGATGGATATCTTTAGCGGCTATTTTTGAATCTTCTGTTTCTTCAGCCATCCAATTTCCTCCTTTACAATAATGACTCATTCATCCCTGCGATTCCTCCGAGAAGGAGAGCCTATGACGCCGATGGACAAAGTAAGCTGTCTGAGAATTACTATCCGGACTGTTCACGTCTACCTATTGAAATCACACTCGCCGCTTCCATGGCGTATTTTGACTTCTTATCAATACCCATAATCAGGTAACTCATCGGCAGCCGATCACTCAAAGGAAAACTTATTATTATTCTGCCTACCTTGAACAACCTCAGAATAACATCTTCAGTGTCTATACTGACCCGAAAATCTTTTCTTTGAATACCTCTTTCGCTCTCTGAGAGACCCCTCTGGATATCCAACCTGTTCGGTGACATTGCGATATACTCAAATAAACCTGCTATCCAGATCAATCTAAGGAAGAAAAATCCGACATAAGCCATTAAAAGGTATCCTAAAGGATCAACTTTAATCCCCAGATGTTTGAATTTTTCAAAGAAATTCAGGAATATGTCAATACCCATGAGCAAAAGAATTAAGCAAAAACCACTAATGGTAAGGAATAAAACAAGTACCCTGTTAGGAGTTAACTTGAATATCACAACCGCTGCATTTAAGCAGAAAAATCCAAAAGTAAATCCTCCCAGGGCATGGTGAGCTATTAAATTAGCCGGGCTGTCCGAGGAGATTGTCAAATCGATGATATAACCGGAAATGCCGCAAAGAACCAGCATGATCATTGAAGGTAGAAACAGAATCAGCCATGACCAATCAAAGGTAGTCAACCAGACGCTTATGTTCGGGTCTTGACGCAGCTCATTGTCTCTGGCTATTCTTGTCCTGACGCTCTTTGTCTTGCCTAAAGTAAAGGCAACGATGACGGCGGCAAGAGTAATACCAACCACAATGTAAGAGGAAATCATTCTAAGCGAAACCCAGGAAAACTCCTCTTCGTTAAAAGTGGTCATGATGTTTCGGACCATGTAATAATATCCAAAAATAATTGCGGCCCACGCATCCGAAAAAAGAAGTGCTATTTTCAGGCGATACTTTTTAGCCGGTAATATCACTCCCTTTGCTTTTCCCTCTTCAAAACTTTGTTTTGGTTGAAGGGTAGGGATTGTTCCCTCTGCGGCATTTGTTTGCTCCGGAGCAACTCTTTCTTGCCCTTGGCTATTTTCCTGCTCGTTCATGATATTTCCTTTCGTGAAAAATCCTTCGCAAACGAAGCCGCCCAGGCAAGCAGCAATTGCCTATAATGTATAGCAGGTTTAATCTCTGAAGTCAAATACTTTTACACTCACCCGTTGTTGCTTCATGTATGGACTCTCGGAGTGGCTTTTGCTTATTTGGGTGGCGTTGGCCCGGCTCGGTCGCAATGATGGGAAAGGGATGATTATGAAGCGAAAAGATGACAATTTAGGCAAAAACTTTTCAGCGAATGAACTCACCTTGTTAATTGGGTTCGGTTGGTTTTGTGCCGAGGATTTTTAGAGAGTCCTTGATGACCGGCAGCGTTTTGATTTTCACCTGTGGGTCGTAAACATTGCCGCTCACTTCCATTCGCACAACGCCACCGCCGAGCCCTTCAGCTAACGATTGCAAAATGGACGGCTCGGCATCCGCAAGCCGCCGGCCCCGAACGGTGAGGGACAAATTCACGTCCCTGGTTTGCAGGTCCATCCACCCTGAGCCGTTGAAGGCAATCGCTTTGCCGGACAAGTCGAACTTTTCAAAGAACACCCGGTCGTCCTTGATGTATGAATCAACGAGCATCTGCTCGAAGGCAAAATCCTTCGGCTCCGTCGGTTTTAATACGTACAATATCTTCGCCAGCGGCGAGAGTTTACCGACGTGCATGTTCCTTATCGTCAGTCTGCATCTGCCGATACGTGAAGGGCTGCCGCCAACCGTGCCCTTGAGGTTCAATGAGCCGCTCATCGTCCCGCTCGTGTCACCTTTGGATTGTGCTCCGGGCCTCGCATCCGAGAGAAATCGTTTCAAGTCAATACCGTCGAAGCCTATTTGCAGCAGGTACTCCGAAGGCCCCTCCGTCGGCGGCTTGAACTCGAACTTACCCGTCAATCTGCCGCCGTGACATTCTGCCACCAGATTTTCGGTCAGCCAGCTCTGCCGGCGGCGGTCATAATGGATATCTGTCTTTAGCGCGGTTATGGATTTGCCGCCAATCCTGCAACTGTCCGCCGATAGTTTCGCCTGCCCATCACTGAAGCCGGCCCCGGTTTTATATGAAACCTTCGTCTCCAACACCGCATCCAGCTCGCTCACCGCAGGCCACATCTTGAAATTGCACGTTTTCAATTTCGCGGTACCGTCAAAATCAATACGTCTTTGGCCGTCGTCTCCGTTGAACATTTTTATATCTTCGAAGTTCAAATCGAATCGGCCGGTAGGCGACAGCTTAACGTACAAATCGCGAAGCTCTTCAGGCAGGGCCGGTCCAAGCCGTTCGTCGAGCCAAATGTCATTTGCGCTAAATGCAAACCTGCCGCTGCTGAAAGAGTTATCAGCTAACGCTATTTCGCCGTTCAGCTTTATGTTCGAGGTATTTGCTGTCCCTTGCACGTCATTAGCGGCTGCCGCTGTAATATTTTCCAGCTTGATACTGTCGGTTGTTATTACAAGACGGCCGGTGACATCTTTTAGCGGGTAGGCGGCCGGCACAAAAATGACAAGCCCCTCTTTTTGTGTTTCTTTCGCAAAACGGCAGTACACGCTGTTGCCGAGACAGTCTACTTTCAGCTTATAATCGGGGCAATCGTCGGCGCCGCCTTTATTCAAATCGGCGCTAAGGTTTATCTTTCCCTTTACCTGCAGTCCGGAAGCTATTTTTTGCAGTGGCTTTGGCAGCAGCTCGAACAAAGCATCGTTTAGCTCCATCTGCTCGGCACGCACTGTCAAGCAGTAGCGGCCCTTTTCAGCTTCATCTGCCGGTCGGATTCGCCCGGTAAGCGATACCGAAGCCTGGTCATACCGACCCGTGAAATTTTCAAAGATTACCGAATCAGGGCTAACAACAGCTTTTGCCGACACGTCGGAGATTCTTATGGGTAATTCCTCGGCCTTTAAGGAAGTTTTTTTGAGATGGAGAGTGCCGACGAAGCTTGCGGGGCCGGTATTCGGTTCGGGCGTAAAAATCTTTATCTCGGCATCGGCCAGGCCGGCCATTTCGAATTGCTTGTAAAAGTTCTTTTGTTTAGCCGGCAGCGCCTCCGCCAGTTCAGAATCCAACGGAACATCTTTCGCACTGATTGACAGGTCGTATATTGGACGGTCCGTGCTTCGCTCTGTAACTTTGCCGTTCAGGATTATTTTCCGCCCATTGTATTGCGAAACCAAATCCGAGACGGTTATATTGTTGTGGTCTAACCACAGTTTTCCGCTAAGATTTCTTAACGGATAGGGGAAATTGGCATAGGCCGCTTCCGCGTCAAGAAGTTCGACTTCGAGGTTTCTTTTTTTCTCCGTCTGCGATTGCCGGCTGAGCGTATAATCTATCGCTGAAAGGCCGCCTGGAGAAAAAGCCGACCAAAACTCCTTCTGTTTTGTACTTAGCGCATCATACAGGTCGTTATCCAGGGCCATATTATCACTTTTAATCCGGATTTCGTATTGCCAATTCGGCCCGAAGTCTTTGGAGAAGCCGTTAAAAGTTACATTGACGTCATTATGTTCGCCGCTTAGATTGTTGAGTGTCACGCTGTT
>Ga0114922_10001193_pt1 | contig 24865 bp, 19 predicted proteins | sample AartaG_FD_100975 | JGI IMG/M metagenome (GOLD analysis project Ga0114922, IMG submission 100975) | Deep subsurface microbial communities from Aarhus Bay to uncover new lineages of life (NeLLi) - Aarhus_00045 metaG | ecosystem: Environmental > Aquatic > Marine > Oceanic > Sediment | place... | reverse complement strand
TTTTCTTTTCCATGTGGGCGATTTAAGCACACCCTTAGAAAAAGCGCAAGTTAAAATAGGTAATTTGCAATTTTTTTCCTCCCCCCCCAAACCAGAGAGCAATTGTTGTGCCGAACAGAATTGGCATTTTTGCAAATTTCTTGCAATTTCTGCGCATTTTTGCCTTACCTACTTTTAACATTTGCACTTTTGCGCGCGCAAAAACCCCCAATTTCCCTAAATTACGACAATTCAGCTCGTATTGTCCCCGCCCGTATATTCCGGCACAAGCTCTTTGATTCTCTGAACTATCTCGTTATAGTCCTGCTTCTTCGCAACATCCAGCAGTTCGTTTATGCCGGCCTGAATCTTATCGTGGTCCACCGGAATATTCTTCCATATACCAATCTTGGGATGCCTTGTCGGCTGCATATCCTCGCCCTTGATCGACAGTTCCTCAAACAGCTTTTCACCCAGCCGCGGCCCCGTGAAAACCATTTCAATATCTTCACCAGGCCGAAAACCGCTAAGCGTAATAAGTTCTCTCGCCAAATCCACAATCTTCACCGGCTCACCCATATCAAGCACGAAGATTTCGCCGCCTTTTCCCATCGTTGCTGCCTGCAGCACCAACTGGCTTGCTTCCGGTATAGTCATAAAATACCGCTTCATCTCAGGATGGGTAACCGTTACCGGGCCGCCTTCTGCTATTTGCTTCTTGAAAATGGGAACCACCGAGCCGTCAGAACCCAGCACGTTGCCGAACCGAACCGTCACAAAATGCGTTTTGCTCGTTCTGCTCAAATCCTGAATATACATCTCCGCGATGCGTTTGGACGAGCCCATTATGCTGGTAGGGTTGACGGCTTTGTCGGTGCTTATCATTACGAAGTTGGTAGTGCCCCACTTGTCTGCAGCATCGGCAACGACCTGTGTCCCTACGATATTGTTTTTGATAGCTTCTCCCGGATTAAGCTCCATCAAAGGTACATGTTTATGAGCGGCTGCGTGGATGACAACCTCCGGGTTGTATCTTTCAAAGAGCCCCTCCACGCGTATTCGGTCAGTGATATCGCATATGATCGCCTTCATAGCGATATCCGGATATTGCCTGTGCAATTCCTGCTCCACATAGAAGAGCGGGTTTTCAGCCTGCTCAATAAGCAAAAGCAGTTTCGGCGCGAAGTTACATACTTGCCTGCACATTTCTGAGCCGATGGAACCGCCCGCCCCGGTGACGAGTATGATCTTATCCCTGATGTAGGCTTCTATCAAATCCAGGTCAAGCTGGATAACCTCTCTGCCAAGCAAATCGTTAATATCAACGTCACGAATCTGGGAGACTGTGAACCGGCCCGAGGCAATATCCGTGATTGACGGCACAGTGCGAAAACGAATTTTAGTACCTGTGCATACCTGGATAACACGTCTTAGCTCGGCAGGGCTTGCCGAAGGCATCGCGATCGCAATTTCCTCGATGTTGCGGTCCTTACAAACTTTCGACAGTTGCTCAACCGTGCCGAGTACCGGTATCCCGTGGATACTAATGCCTTGTTTGGCGTGCTCATCGTCGATAAAGCCGATAACCTCGTACTCGGCCACCGGCATACGGTGAATTTCCCGCAAAAGCGCCTCGCCGGCATTGCCTGCGCCGACTATAAGAAATCGCTTCAGCCGGCCGCTTTCGACAGTGCGAAACTCCTCATAGTATAGCCGTATTAATATCCTCAGCCCCCCGAGCAGCAGAACCGTCACAAACATATCGGCCATGAACACGCCTTGAGGAACTTTAGTTAGATTCTCTAAGCTTCTTCGGACCGAAGTTGTATTGAGCATTCCGTACCATAAAGCCACGATTATCACGGTACTGACAAGTGAGGCCTGCAGAATCCCCATAAGGTCAGAAATCCCTACATACCGCCACCAGCCACGATACTGTCTGAAAAGTCCGAATACTATTAGTTTGATGATAACAAAGAAAAGCAGCAAAAGTGGGTACTGCCCGACAAGCCAGCGGCTCCTGAATTGCATATTGTTTGCCAGCAGGAAAGAAAGCATCAAGGATGCTGCAAAAGCAATTATGTGAGCGAGTATAATCAGCGGCTTGCGAAACCTCAGCAATACTGCGGGTGGCATAGGGACCTTCGCCGGCCTTTGAGGTTGGTTTCTCTGCCGTGTCTTTGTGTTTGAATCAGCCATATTTTCTCTGCACCGTAGCTGTCCTGTAACTGTTCGCAAGTTTAATGGTAGCGAAAACTTAAGAGTGTGTCAACAGATTATCGCCTTGTAGTTGAGGTGTCTGAGCAATCGTGGATGCAGATAGCGCACAGGGGAGGCTGTCCCCTGTACGCTATCCGCGAAAGCGTCAATCCTTCTTTGTTTCTGATTCCGGCTCCGATTCTTTCGATTCCGATTCGGTGGGGGTTAGCTCAATCTGGCCCTCTTCGGAAGGTGTGTAGATTTCCTCCAGCGCGGTATTGTCGACTCTGTTACGCATAAGTGAGTAGATTATAGTATTGGCGGAAAAATAGAAGCTGATTATGAAAGACGCCAACAAACCGATAACGGCCAACATCAGTAAGTAGACCAAAAAGCCTGCAACCGATTCCGTCCAGTTCGCCGACGCCGCACCTGAGCCCAGAAGATTACCGAACTCCGGTCTTGCCCAGATTCTTACCAGCTTGCTGTTGTTGAAGATGCCGATTCTCAGCACAGTGTATGGAGCAATCAGCAGCAGGAAGGCGAAAAGTCGAACGAATAGATAACAAATCGCACCGTAAACCGCCGCCAGCACCGTATAAAAGCCCATTCTCCACGGCTTTGAATATATGTAACTGAACGACCGGCTGATAGCATCAAAACAGTCTGAGCCGTCATAGGCCACGGCAGGGAACATCAGATTAAATCCCACAACCGTTCCTATCAAGACAATTGCTATCAAGGCTCCTGCAAGCAAAGCCAATATCATAAAGATAGCCATTATTAACTCGCCGACCCTCGGAATATTGCCTATCAATCCTAACAGATATATACATACACCGGTGAAGGCCATTATTCCGACCGGTGCCAGGGGCGCAGTGAAAAAGCTCAGGAATTTCTCTCTGCCGTACCGCAGCGCCTCGCCAAGCCCCGGTTTCTCATCCCTGGCCAATTGCAGCGCCGCAATTCGACAGATTGCCCCACCAGCGATTGAAAGCACAACAAGTTTGATAATTCCGAATATGATGCAATAAAGAGGATGGTACGTCAGCGCCCACTTCACGGCTCGAAAGCACCCAATGATATTTGCCTTTACGCCTTGCAGGTCTAATACAATCAGTGAGCCTGCTGCGCCGTGGAATCTTCCGGCCGCGAAGTGCCATACGGTAGAGAATACACCTGTCAGCTGTGGAGGAGTGTCTTCTTGGCTGACTTTAATGAGTTCTTGAAAGCTGTCGGGAGTGTTTATGTAAACCTGCAGTTCTGTGCTGCCGTCACTGTCCACAACAACGCTGTTGCTAAAGTCCATAATCCAGCCGGCCAGGCATATAACAGCAATCGCCAGAAAAGCAATTATCAATTTGCTTGGCTGGATAGCCATACGGAAGGCCTGGAATATCTTCGGAAACAACAAATTCTCCAAAACTTGTGTCGGTTGTTTTTCTGCGTCCATTTTGCCTCCTTTCAATAAGGGTTACAATTGTTCTCAATTCCGTAATCGGTAGATACAGCAATATAAACTCATTACCAGTCTACTTCAACAGATTTTATAATATTTTTTGGGTATTCACTGCTCCTGGCCGGGAACATCGGTCGAGGCATCAGGTGACTCTGTGTGCTCATGTGATTTTAACTCAGAAATTACCTTGTATTTGCCGTCCAGCCAGGCACCCAGGTCTATCATCCTGCACCGCTGTGAGCAAAAAGGAAAAACCTTTATTTCTTCGGTTGCTTTTTGAGAGGGTGCTTTAATGATTTTGTGGCATACTGGGCATCTGTACTTCATAACGGCATCTTACTTAACACTTTGAACTGCCGGCGAAATATATTTTATCAGGTAATTTTCTAATAGAAGAATGGATTTGACAACATAAATATAGAAAGTCTTTGCAGACCCGGCAACCCAACCAGTCCTTTGCTTGTTATTTTGTGCTGTCCAGCCGAAAACCCGTCTCGGCCCTAAAAAGAACCTGGCTGTGGTTTGCCTCAGGTTTCTCGCAATTCTGCTTCTTCTGACCTTAATTCTTTTTCCGGCCCGGATGTTAATTCCTCTTGCTCCGGCGCCAGACCCTGTTCGAGCATACGCGCATATTCAACACAGTATCTCGCCCAGGGCTGCGCTTCAAGTCGTGCTTTTCTTATAGGTTTTCTCAACCCTTGGCAGATACCGTAAGTTCCCTGCTCAATCCGCTGTAGCGCATCGTCGATTTCCCGAAGCAACTTTCTTTCTCCGTCCATTAAGTCGAGAGCGAATTCCTGTTCATAGTTATCACTCCCGATATCGGCCATGTGAATTGGCATGCTTGACAGGTCTCCTGCTGCATCCATCCGGGATTTTTTGAGGGCTTCACCCTCCATTTCGCCAACGTCGGAAAGGATATCCCGCCGTTTTTCCAACAGCATCTTTTTGAAATGCTCAATGTCGGACGCATTCAAACGACTTTTCTTTTTCCGGGTTGAGCTTGTTCTTTTCTTTGAAGTCTTTTTCCGTTTCTGTACCACTTGTTTTTGCCTTTACTAATCCTGAGCATTTGTCGGCACTTTTACGAGTTCTACACCTGGACGTATTTAAATTCGTCCTACGAACAGTCAGTGCCTCTGTTAACGACCTTCTACCAAAATTCACAAATATAATCGCTAAAATCAACGTATGCAAGCAGATTTATTTATGCCGGAGATAACTTCTTGCAAAACAAGTAGTTACAGCAAGCACTGCACAAGCTATTTTCTCTTGTTCGTGTTATTGCTTGTGTTAATTATTCCGCGGTCTTTTGCGAATTTGCCCAGAGGAAGGAAAAAATTTTCCTCCCCCACCTTTGCTGCGAACGTCTTGACACCGAAGACTTTCTCGATTTGCGCCAGCGAGAAGACATCCTCAAGCTTACCGGTATGGTAACCACAGTTACCGTCCAACATCAACGCGACATCTGCGTACTGCGCCGCCAGATTAATATCATGAGTTACCGCAACTATCGTTTTGCCTTTTTCAAGCTGTGCGGTCTTAAGTAAATCATATATCCTGACCTGGTGTTTCAAGTCCAGAAAACTTGTCGGCTCATCCAACAGCAGGATAGGTGTGTTCTGTGCGAGCGCCCTTGCGATAAAAACCCGCTGTCTCTCGCCGCTGCTTAGGCTTCGCAATGCTCGTGAGGCAAAGTGAGCCGTATCGGTTGCCTCCATCGCTTCGTTGACTATCTCCGTGTCTGTTTTGGTCTCAAACCCAATCTGCGTATAGTAAGGCGTTCTTGCCATCATAACCGTCTGGACCACCGAAAACTCGAAAGCAGGCACAAACTCCTGCCGTACGACAGACACCTTTTTGGCAAGCTCTTCAGTGTTGTATAAGTCTATCGCTGCCCCATCGATTCTTACTATACCTGACTTTGATTTGAGCAAGCGACACAGCAGATTAAGCAGTGTGCTTTTACCGGCCCCGTTCGGCCCGGCTATCGCCAGGAATGTCCCCGGCGTGACCTCGAAGCCGAGGTCTTTCAAAATTGTCCTCTCCGGGGTATACGAAAAACTTAGATTTTCAACCTCTATGATACTGCTCATTTTACCCAGCTGACTTTTCTGCTGTATTTAACCAGGAGAACGAGGAAGAAAGGCCCACCCACGATGGCTGTCACCACACCGACCGGCAACTGCGCTGGTGCGACAATAATACGCGCAACCGTATCGGCTGCCACAAGGAATATCGCCCCAATAATGCCACTAAGCGGAAGCAATTGACGATGGTCGGGGCCGGATACGAGTCGCACCGCGTGTGGCACGACCAACCCGACAAATCCGATTAATCCACTTAAACTGACAGCCATAGCAGTTATAAACGCTGCGGCCGCAAAAGCGATTGTCTGCGTTCTGGCGATGTTTATGCCCATACTCCTGGCGTCATCCTCGCCAAAGCTGAGGGCATTCAACCGGGGACTGATGAAATACAGCGTCAGTATCCCCGCCAGTATGCATCCGGAACCGACCCACAATACAGCAAGTTTTTCTTCGGTCATATTGCCCATCAGCCAGAATATCGTCGCATGTATCTGTTGGCTCTTAGCTATCGATGTCAGGAACATAATCACTGCTGAAAAGAATGCGTTAACTACCACCCCCGCAAGCAGCAGGCCGGTCACGTGAGCTCTTCCGGTTATGCGCCCGATGAACCATACCAGCCAGACTGTCCCCAGCGCACCTGCAAATGCGAAAACTGCTATCGGCGACCGTCCCCAAAGCGTCCAGTTCAACCCGCTGATGACCGCGATAATTGTCCCCAGCCCGGCCCCGCTCGATATGCCTAATATGTATGGGTCAGCAAGAGGATTTCGCAAAAGGGCCTGGAAGACCACGCCGGAACACGCCAGGGCCGCCCCAACAATGGCAGCGAGAATAATCCGGGGCAGCCTCACCCGCACAAATATCTCATAGTCGGGATTAATTGCTCCCTGTTCCTGGGTTGCGGCGAAGGCCCTTTTTAATGAAATGCTTTCCGGACCAATCAAAGAGCACAGCAATGCCACTGCTACCAGGAGCACGGCTGCCAGTCCTATCCTCACCACTAATTTTTTTGGCGTCAGTAATTCGGTCATTATGTCACCTTGCAAAAAGTCCAGGCCGAAGACACCTGGCGATAGCGCTCGCGCCTTCGCACAGTCGGGGCCCAAGCCGAGAAACTGTATCACCATCTATAACATAAATGCGGCCATTCCTGACCGCTGGGACATTTTTGAATCTGCTCCAGTACTGAATCGCTTTGTCCTTTTGTTTTGCCAGGTCCTGGCCGGTCATCGCTGACTCGATTATAACATCTGCACCACAGGCAATAACTTGCTCGGCCCCAATCGGCGGATACTTATGCAGAGTCGGCCCGATAGCATTTTCACCGCCGGCCAGCTCAATCATCTCGTTGACGAATGTTTGTCTTCCGACTACCCGCAGCGGCTCTCTCTGAACGACAAAGAGCACTCGCACTTTTTTCTCTGTCGCTGCCGAAGCCGAGAGGTTCCGCAACTCCCCCCTCATACCGGATACCAGTGCCTTGGCCTCCACGCGCATATCAGTGGCTGTCCCAATCGTTTCGATTGCGTCAAAAAGCTCGCTAATCTTCTTAATGTTCAGCGTCAGGCTGTTGTACCCGATTCGTCTCAAACGCTCGGCGAGATTTTTCTGCTGACTGAATCCAAGTGTAATAACCAAGTCCGGCTTTGCCGCTATCACTGCTTCAACATTCGGCTGCCAGAATGTCCCCACCTTTTTTTTCTTCGCCGCCTCCGGCGGGTAGTCACTATAGTTTGATACGCCAACGATTTTCTCACCCAGCCCAATCGCAAAAAGTATCTCCGTAAGGCTTGGGGCGGTGGAGACGATTCTGTTTACTTCGCCCGGCAAGGGGGCGGCGCTTGCCTTCTGAGCCGGCTGGAAACCAAAAATCGCAAATCCCAAAGCAGCCCACAATAGAACTATCAGCAGTAGCCACCACCATTTATTCATCAGGTCCTCTTAAACTGTTTTTCCAAATCGCTTATCGAAAATTTTATTGTGGTGGGTCTGCCGTGGGGACAGCGACTTCCATATTCGGCTTTTTCTTTGTCCGCAAGCAACTTTTCTATTTCGCCGGCTGTCAGTTTCTGGCCGGCCTTGATTGCCGCCTTGCACGCAGCCATATTCAGGACCTCATCAAGCAGCTTTTCCGCGTCAAGGCTCAGGTCTTTATCGGTGAGCAAATCGAGCAGGTCCCGGACAAAATCCAGCGGTGACACCTTCGATAACAGCGTGGGAAATGCCTGTATCGCCACAGTCTTGGGACCGAACGGCACAAGCTCGATTCCCAATTTCCCAATCAGTTCAGCATTTGTTTCAATTGCATCGGTCTGGCCGTCGGTCACCTCAAAGCTTTCAGGGATGAGCAGTCTCTGTGATTCGAGTTTGCTTTCGCGTATTCGCCTGCACAAGTCTTCATAAATCACGCGCTCATGAATCGCGTGCTGGTCAGTAATAGAAAACCCATCGTCAGTTTCAGCTACGATGAAGCTGTCGTGTATTTGCAGAAATTTTTTCTCTCCGGCCTCAAACGCTGCCGTGGCAAGGCCGGGCCGCGTCTCGCTCGTTTGCGCTCTTGTGGAAGTCGGTCCACCGAAGTGCTTTCCCGATGCCGGACCAAATTGCTGCTGCCCTTGAACAGGCCTGTGCTTTTTGAAAAACTCAGCCATTGCATCGGCAATTTTTTGGCTTCTGTCACGGACAGCAGCAGTGCCGTCTTGTCCGCCTTTCACAACGACTGTTGCCGGCAGTTTTGCATCGATGTCAAGGTTTGTCCCTAAGAGTTTCTCACGCAGGCAGCCAAGGATTTGCGAGTGAACAAGATTGGCGTTATAAAAACGCACCTCAATTTTTGTAGGGTGCACGTTCACATCGTAGTCTTCGTAGGGCATTTGAATAAACAAGAAGACCACGCCGAATCTGTCCGGCTCTAAGATTCCTCGGTACGCCTCCTTAATTGCGTGCGAAATGAATTTGTCGCGGATGAATCGGCCGTTTAGGAATATATATTGAAATTTGCCGGTCGTCCTTGAGATTACAGGTTTGCCTAACATGGCATAAACATTCAATCCTTTTTCGCCGCTCTCAATGTCAAGCAAGTTTTCACTAATCTCCGATGAGAACAGTTCAGCTATACGCTGGCGAAGACTCTGCCCCCCTACCAGGCGATAAACCTCCCTGCCGTTATGTGTCAGCGTCATATCCAAATCGCGATTTGCCAGTGCGATTCGTGTGAACCGCTCGGTGATATGTCCCATCTCGGTATTGGCGGTTTTGAGGAATTTGCGTCTGGCAGGCAGTTTATAGAAAAGGTCTCTGACCTGAATTGTTGTTCCGACATCGGCGCTGCAGGGACTGAGGCTGCCCTTATCTCCGCAATCAATCTCAATGCAGTTACCGCCGGCGTTGTTCTCGGTTCTGCTCACAGCCCGAATTTGCGCCACCGAAGCGATACTTGCTAATGCTTCGCCTCTAAAACCAAGCGTTGCGATGCCTTTCAGGTCGGAGCTTGTTTTGATTTTGCTGGTAGCGTGCGGCTCGAACGCCGCCGCGAGGTCTTCGCCGTCCATACCACAGCCGTTATCGGCGACAGATATTAGTCTTCGGCCGCCATCTTCGATGGCCACCGTTATTCTGGTTGCTCCGGCGTCGATGCTGTTTTCCATCAATTCCTTGACCACGCTGGCAGGCCGTTCAACCACCTCCCCCGCGGCTATCATATTAACCATATTCCGGTCAAGGACTACTATCTGACCCATTATTTGCTCCCACCCCCGCTAAAAAATCGTGCCTTTCAATTAGCTCTGAAGCAGGCTTTGGCCGGTCATTTCTTCGGGCTGGGGTAGTTTCATCATTTCGAGTAATGTAGGTACGACGTCAGCTAATCTTCCGTTCTCCCGCAATTTCTTGTTTTTGTAGCGTTCGTCGAACACAATGAAAGGCACATCGCCAACTGTGTGAGCGGTATGCGGCTGGTTCTTTTCGGTGTTCCACATTCTCTCGAAGTTGCCGTGGTCGGCGGTGATTAGGGCCCTGCCGCCCAGACTCTTGACTTTGTCCAGGATTCTTCCGACGCATCCATCAACCACCTCAGCGGCCTTAATCGCTGCCTCCAGCACCCCAGTATGGCCGACCATATCCGGGTTGGCAAAATTGACCATTATTACATCGTATTTGTTCGAGTCGAGCCGTTGCAGTGCAACATCGGCGACCTCATAGGCACTCATCTCCGGCTTTAAGTCGTATGTTCGCACTCGCGGGGAAGGCACAATCTGCCTGTCTTCGCCTGGGAACGGCTTTTCAGTGTAGTCATTGAAAAAAAACGTGACGTGGGCATATTTTTCCGTCTCGGCACAGCGAAATTGCTTCAGGCCCAGAGAGCCCCAATAGGCACCTAAGATATTTTTCATTTTCGGCGGCTTCGCAAAGGCTACCGACACTGGAATTGTTGCATCGTATTCGGTCATGCAAACGTAAGATATATTTGGTTTGCTTGTTCGCATGAACTCTTTGAAGTCCGACTGAACGAAAGCTCGCGTAAGTTCGCGAGGCCTGTCGCCGCGGAAGTTGAAGAATACTACGCCATCCCCGTCGTCGATGGTACCGAGCGGCTCGTTCTCGGCATTGACAATACAGGTAGGCTCGATAAATTCGTCCGTCACCTCTTTCTCATAGCTCTTGGCTACCGCCTCTGCTGCGCTTGTCACTTTGAGACCTTTGCCAATCCTCAAGCATTCGTAAGCCTTTTGCACACGGTCCCATCGGCTGTCTCGGTCCATCGCGTAGAATCTGCCCATCACAGATGCAATCTTGCCTGTGCCTATTTCCGCAGCTCGTTTCTCGATCCGGTCTATATATTCCGCTCCGCTGTTCGGTGGTGAATCGCGCCCATCGGTGAATGCGTGAATACAAACGTCGCTTATCTCATTTCTCTTGGCCAATTCAAGTAAGCCGTACAGATGGTCCAGCAGCGAGTGGACACCGATGTCACTACACAGGCCCATAACATGCATCTTGCCGTTATTGGACTTTACGAATTTCATTACGTCCGCAAACGCTTTATTTTCGAAAAATGTTTCATCGCGAATGGCTCTGCTGATTCTTACGGATTCCTGGGGGACGATTCTGCCGGCTCCGATATTTTGATGTCCCACTTCGCTGTTACCCATTGTCCCGTCGGGCAGGCCTACGTCTTCACCGCTGGTATGGATAAGGCAGTTTGGATACTCGGCCATCAGCATATCATCTACGGGGGTATTAGCACACTTGACAGCGTTGAATTTGTCCTCATCGGGATTTGGATTATGACCCCAGCCGTCGCGTATAATCAGCACGAACGGCCTGTTTTTCAAAACTGCCTTTCGTTTGGCCATAAAGGAAAAACCTTTCAAATACCGCGTAATTCATACACTATCAGCTATTACTATACGCTATCCTTGCCAAATGTGTCAAACATTTAGAAAAAAGCCTCAGAAACAAACTCTCTCTGTCGATAAAAATCATTGACAGTAAGAATTCTTATGGTATAATATATTTACAAATAAGGAGATTTGGTAGGCGTGTGGAGATGGTAACCCCGGTATTACTCCAGCAAAGAAAAGGGAACCTGATATGTCCGATGGCGATAACAGTGTAAAGGCAAAAGCAAATCACTTATTACTTTTCATTTGTTACTTCTCGATTTTTTCTTTGTTGCTTAGTTCCGGCTGCGACCGGCAGCAGAAGCAGAAGCCGGCTGTTGATTTGTATGGCGATGCTCCGCAGAAGCAGGCTGTTGATTTGTATGTCGATGCTGTAATGCTCAAGGAACTTGGCCAGAACGAGTTGGCCATTGAGCGGTTAAACTCGGCCGTCAAGTTAGAAAAACATCCCTCGTTACAGGCGCCGGCATATTCGTTGCTTGGCGAGATTTATCTGGAAAGAAAGGATTATGACAAAAGTGCCGCATCATATGAGAAGGCAATACAACAAAATCCGTGGTCTTTCAACGATTTATTAAATCTCGGCAAAATCTACCAGCTTATGAAAGATTTTGCGCCGGCGGCGCAGGCTTACACTACAGCCTGTAATATCGACCGGGGACATCTCGAAGCCCATATCAATGCCGCAAAATGCTACCGCAAAATCTGGGATTATGGCAATGCCTTAAAATACGGCCAAAGGGCTAAACGGATAGACCCTAATTCAAGCGAAATCCATAATTTCCTCGGCGACCTTTATGTGCGGAAAAAAGACCACGCTCGGGCCATCCGCTCTTACAAGCGCTGCCTGGAAATAGATAGTGATAATCCTGCCGTCATGATTCCCTTGGCGGTTGAGTACCTGCGCACCAATCGCAATGAGCCGGCAAGAGATGTATTGGAATCAATGGTTAAAATCCAGCCTGGTAACGGAACAGCCTACAAACATCTTGGGTATTGTTATCTGCGGCTCAAGGAGAAAGATAAATCAATAGTAAACTACAACAAGGCGGTCGAGATAAATGAAAACGATTGGGACGCTCGCAGAGGGTTGGGTGTTGCTTACATATTGAAAGGCACTAATGAAGATGGGACTATAGACGAACAGTTAAAGGCAGAAGCAGTCCGGCAATGGCAACGGTCTTTGGAGATCAAGCCGAATCAGCCCAATCGTGAGAGCCTGCTTAAGTACATACGAGTATTCTCAAGATAAGTGGTTTTGGCAGATTTTTGGAAGTGATGCAGTTGAGCAAAGAAGAAAACGCTGCCCGGCCCGAATCCGGCCGGGTTTTTTTTAAGCGAGAAGGTCTTACTCTGCCTGATTTAAAGGCACATCTTGTTTTCTGGCCTTTGCTGGCTGCCGGGTTTGCGCTGGATTTGTGGACCAAAAAGACTGCATTCGAGTACGTTAAGCAACAAGCTACTGATAGCGTTCGGGTTATAGATGGTTTTCTGCAATTGGTGCGAAGACTAAACAAAGGCGCTGCTTTCGGAATAGCTGAGGGTCAAACTCATGTGCTTATAGCAATCTCAGCACTCGCGCTGGTAGTAATTCTGGCGATTTTTTTCTTCAGCGGAAGCCGACAAAGACTGGTGCACATTGCTCTGGCCCTGTTCGCAGCCGGCGTTTGCGGCAATCTCTACGACAGGATATTTCATAACGGTTCTGTGAGGGACTTTATAGACGTCGTGTACTGGCCGGGAAAGCATTGGCCCGCATTCAACGTCGCTGACAGTATGCTCTGTATTGGTGTTGGGTTGCTAATTATCTCGAACTTTCTTATTGGGAAGTCTTATCAAAAACATGCTCCGCAACATAAATAGGGGCGTTTGACGCCACACCCAGCGCAATCGCATCCGAAGGGCGGGAGTCAATTTGAACAGTTCGACCGTCTGAGCTTAGGTGTATCCTCGCATAAAAGGTATGATTGCGCAAATCATTTATAACTATCTTTTCCACGCTGGCGCCGAGATTTTCAATCACATTATCCAATAGGTCGTGCGTCATTGGGCGCGGCGGCTTGAGGCCCTTTAGTCGGCGGTCGATTGCAAAAATCTCGACTATCCCAATCACAATGGGAAAGCTGCGCTGACCATTGCGCTCTTTCAAGACGATTATCTGCTGGTCGGATGTTTCATTAATTATTATACGCGACAGTTCGACTTCCTTTTCCATTTTTGCACCGCTTCTATTATATCAGCTTTCCAGTTGCGAAAGATTTTTTTCCAGGGTTTTTAATTGTTCGGCAAGCTGAGCCAGCCTTTCTCGGGCTTGAGCCACTACTTGCGGCTTGGCCTTGCTGAGAAAATTTTCATTTCGCAGCTTGGCCTCGACGCCTTTTTTGGCCTTTTCCACTTGTTCCTTTTGCTTTTTCAAACGCCGCCGCTCTGCTTCGACGTCTATTACATCGTGAACGTAAACCTGGATGTCATCTATTATTGCAGTCGCAGCATTTTGGGGTTTCACAACATCCGGTCCCGCTGCGAACTCCTTGACACCTGCTAAACAGCAAATTAACTCAGAATTCTCATTTAAAATGCCAGCTACTTGCACACTTGTGCGCGCAGACGTTGCCGGCTTTGTCGTATGAGCAATGTTGTATTTATTTTTAATATCCCTGACTGCCCGAATCGGCTTCTGGATTGTTAAAATCTGGCCTTCCGCTTCCTCGTCTATCAGCAAATCAATTTTGTTTGGCCATTCGGCGACTACCAGTGCTTCGGCTTTTTTCGCTGCTATCAGACCCTCAAGTTTCCTGACCGGCACAACTTCGTTCAGCTTTTGGAATATGCCTTCGGTGATAAACGGCACAAATGGATGCAGCAGCCTCACGGTTTGGTCCAGCACAAACGCCAAAACGTTTTGGGTGATTGGCTTTTGCTGTTTGTCCCTCATCCGAAATTTGGCCCACTCAAGATACCAGTCGCAGAAATCATTCCAGAAGAACCTGTATATTTCTGTTAACGGTTCGCTGTATTTGAATTCATCCAAAGACTCGGTCGTTTCGGCGATAGTCTTGGCCAGCCGGGAAAGAATCCACTTATCTTCAACTGTCATTTTCTTTTTGTCGAATTTGCCCGGCTCGATGCCCTCAAGATTCATCAGGGCGAAACGCGAGGCGTTCCAGAGCTTATTGCAGAAATTTCGGCCGATATCAATTTTTGGTGAAGTATTTGCCGTCCGTCCATCCGGCAGTGTCATTTGCACTACCGGCATCCGGACATCCTGTGTTTGCGTGGCCATACTTGCAAGCGTAAACCGCATCGCGTCGGCCCCGTGACTGCTGATGACTACAAGAGGGTCAATTCCATTGCCCAGGCTCTTGGACATCCTGCGCCCTTCACCGTCTTGAATCATTGCATGGACATATACGTCGCTGAATGGAATGTCCCCGACGCAGTATTGTCCCATCATCACCATTCGCGATACCCATAAGGTTATAATGTCGCGAGCTGTACAGAGCACATCCCCGGGGTAAAACGTTTTTAGTTCGGGTGTATCATCCGGCCAGCCCATCGTACTAAACGGCCACAACGCCGAACTAAACCACGTATCCAGAACATCCGGGTCCTCTTCAAAACCCGCCTGTTCAAGTTGTTTTTCAATATCTCGATTCTGTTTGACACACACGCGAAGAACACCATCCGAAGGGATCGGGTATTCACTGAAGTCTTTGTCCGTCTTATTCTGTACGGCAGTCTCGTCCGGATATTTTTCTCCAAGGTCATGGATAAGGTGAAGACATCGGTCGTCTCGTTTGGTGATTTCTTCTTTATCCCATTCCTCCAAAGCGTAAGTCCAAATCGGAATCCTGTGTCCCCACCAGAGCTGTCTGCTGATTGGCCAGTCGCGAAGGTTCTCCAGCCAGCTTTGATATGTTTTGGCATAGCGCTCGGGAATGAAACGGAGTCGGCCATCAAGCAGCGGCTTCAGCGCCAGGCCGGCCAGAGAATTTACCGGAACATCCGTACCCTCAATGAGACCATCACCGAATTTTTCTTTCAAGTGTTCGATTGGCTTTTTGACGGCTATGTACCATTGGTCGGACAGATACGGCTCAATAGGCACATGGCTGCGGTAGCTGTGTCCAACCTCGTGAGTATATTCGCGAACATCCTCAAGCAGATTCTCCTGCCTGAACCATTCAACAATTGCCTCCCGTGCCTCAAACCGGTCCATCCCCAGTAAGGATTGCGCATCCGGGTCGCCTGCGTCCTCCCAGCCATATTTATCACTGATAGTGCCGTCAGGCGCCATTACATTGACAATGTCGAGCTTGTTTCGTTGCCCAATCTCCCAGTCATCGGGGTCGTGGGCGGGTGTCACCTTTAAAAAGCCCGTCGAAAACTTTGCTTTTTCGTCGTCACTATTGGGGTCCGGCAGAACAACATGCTCATCGGCAATAATGGGGATGATTCGGCCAACAATGGGCAGGCGCACGTTTTTGCCGACCAGATATTTGGCCCGCGGGTCTGCAGGGTTCATCGCGACCGCTGTATCACCCAGCATTGTTTCCGGACGCGTAGTGGCCACAGTGACATGTTCGATGCGCTGTCCGGATATTTCAACGGACTCGACAAGCGGATATCGCAGGTACCAGAAGTGTCCCTGCACTGTTTCGTGCTCGACCTCATCGTCCGCCAGTACGGTCTGCGTAGCTGGGTCCCAGTTGACCAGTCTCTTGCCCCGATATATTAGTCCGTCCTTGAAAAGCTTGAAAAAGGCAGCCCGGACCGCTTTTGCACATACTTCGTCCATTGTGAAACGGGTCCGTTCCCAGTCACATGAACAGCCCATCGCTTTCAATTGGGTGATAATCATAGCTTCGTATTCATCTTTCCAGGCCTGGACGCGGGCGATAAACTCTTCCCTTTCGAAATCCGTTCGGCGCTTGTTTTCTTCCGCCAGGATTCGCTTCTCAACGACAGTCTGAGTTGCTATGCCGGCGTGGTCCGTACCCGGCATCCACAGCGTGTTATAGTTCTGCATTCGGCGGAATCGAATGAGGATATCCTGGAGTGTATTATTCAAGGCGTGACCAAGGTGCAGCGGTGCCGTAACATTAGGCGGTGGAATTACGATGGTGTAAGGCTTTCGCCCTGGTTTTTCGCCATTGCCTCCTTCAGCGTGAAAATACGCATCCGAAAACCAGATTTCATTTGCCTGCTTTTCAGTTGTTTTCGGCTCGTAGACCTTGGAGAGCTCTTCTGCCATAACTAAACCGGTCAATTGCCTATAAAAAAAGTTCCGGCAGAATATTAACCGGCCGGAACATTATCCTATTTTAGAAAACTATTGCATCCACGGTAGTGAACCCGTCCTTGCCAAAATAGTATGCAGCGCTTAATCGAGACTCATCGTCATCAGAAACTCAGCGTTGCTTCGGCACTTGGCAAGCCTGTTTTTGAGCAGTTCAACTGCCTCAACCTGATTCAGGTCGCTAAGTACCCTTCGCAGTCGATATACAAGCGCAAGTTCCTTCGGGTCAAGCAGCAGCTCTTCTCTTCTGGTTCCGCTTCGACTGATATCAATAGCCGGCCAGGTCCTTCTATCGACAAGGCGCCTGTCAAGGTGCAATTCCATATTACCCGTTGCCTTAAACTCTTCGAAAATCACCTCGTCCATTTTTGAGCCGGTGTCAATTAGCGCAGTTGCAAAGATAGTCAGCGAGCCACCGTGTTCGACATTTCTTGCCGCGCCGAAAAACTTCTTCGGCATCTGCATCGCGCCGGCGTCAACACCGCCGGTCAAAATCTTACCGGAGTGTGGCATCTGTGTATTATAAGCGCGTGCAAGGCGGGTTATCGAGTCCAGCAGAATCACAACGTCCTGACCGTACTCAACCATTCGCTTTGCCTTTTCAATTACTACTTCGGCTACCTGGCAGTGCCGCGCAGCTGACTCATCGAACGTAGAGCTTATAACCTCAACGTCTTCGGCGGTCTTGCGGGCCATTTCCGTCACTTCCTCAGGTCTTTCGTCAATCAGCAGAACTATCAGTTTGGCCTCGGGATAATTGGTGCTGATTGCATTCGCTATTTTTTGGAGCAAGATGGTCTTGCCTGTTCGCGGAGCGGCAACGATTAGCCCCCGCTGACCCCTCCCCACTGGTGTTACCAAATCAATCATCCGCATATTTAATTCTTCCGGTACGGTCTCGAGTATGAAGCGCTGCTCCGGATGCAATGGCGTCAGGTCGCTGAATACGACCTTTTCCGCAAGGTTATCCGGGTTTTCGTAGTTTATTGCTTCGACCCGCAACAACGCAAAATACTTTTCCGAATCCTTTGGCGGCCTGATTTGCCCTGACACAGTGTTTCCGGTTCGCAGGCCAAATCGCCTGATTTGAGATGGTGAGACGTAGATGTCGTCCGGGCTCGACAGATAATTGTAATCCGGATTTCGCAGAAACCCATAACCGTCCGGCAGAACTTCCAACACGCCTTCGCCATACATCAATCCGTTTTGCCGTATGCGCTCTTTGAGAATCTTGAAAATCAAATCCTGCTTTTTAAGCGCGCTGAATTCCTTGATGTTCTCTCTTCTGGCAACATCGTGCAGCTCTGCAACCGTAAGCTTCTGCAGGTCCGTCAAATACAAGTCGCCCTTTTTAATCCTCTCGTACTTGGCATGGATGGATTCTTCCTCGGCTTTTTTGGCTTTCGCCCTTTGTTCCTTGGTCTCAACTGCTGTGTCGGTCTCGGCAGTCGCCGCTGCAGCTTCCGGGTCTTGCAGCGATTCTTCCGCCTGTGCTACGGCAGCCTGGTCTTCAGCAGCAGCTTTTTTCCTTCGGCCCTTGCGTTTTTTGCCCGTGCTCTTTTCATTTTTTGTTGCGCCTTTAGCCATAAATACTCCTTTTGCAAAAATCTATTGGTTGCAAATAAATAGTAGCTTTCCCGTAGGAAATCAACAGGATTTGAACTTTGAATAGTACTAAAACTTATATATCAAAAGCCAGTAACACTCACAAGAGTAATCCGTGGTAAACCCCACTTACTCGCTATTCACTATATGTGAGAAGATATCAGCGACTTGTTTGGCCAATCCCGAGAGGTCGGAATCATTATCAAGCGTATTATCGGCGATGGTCGCCTTCCTGTCCAGAGAAATCTGAAAATTTTCCCGGATTTTAAGCTGATTTTCGGTCATTATACCAATTTTTTTGGCCCTGTCAACCCTTAATTTGCGCTTGCAGCCCACAAAAATCAGCTTGTCGCACCGCTTCGCCCAGCCGACTTCCAGCAATAACGGCATATCCAGCACGATTGCCTTAACCTCGTTTTCCTGGTTGTATTGCTCTATAAGCTGCTCGGTACGGGCCAGAACCAGAGGGTGAAGTATTTTGTTAAGCGATGAGAGCTTGCCGCGGTTGGCAAAAACGATATCGCCTAATTTCCTGCGGTCGATTTTGCCTGCCGTATCCAGAATGGCCTTGCCAAAGACAGAGACCACCTTTTCTTTTACATCGTTTCTCTCAAGAAGTTCATGCGCAATTTTGTCAGCGTCGATTACTTTGCTCCCAAGTCTGGCAAACTCGGCCGCAACCGTGCTCTTGCCCGATGCGACACCGCCTAAAATGCCAATAATTGGTTTTTTTCGAGGAATCTCCACAGTCGAGTAGTCTAATCACTCTGTAGCAAATAGTCAAGTGCTGTCACGCCTCCGAAAACAGGGACTCAGCGGCAGGTCGACATGCATAGTTGCGAAAATGCTCAAGAGGACTTGCAGTTTAAGAAGCTTTTTTCCACAATGGGCAATATGTTAGTAGTCCTTAAATCCCTTCATCCAATCCGGCCATTCGGGCGCAGGGGCATTCAAGTTGGAGTTGCGATGCCACTTCAGCTTCCACAGCTCCTTAAGCCCTATTTTCCTGACAGAGAAGTCCAAGAAAAGACCGTTGATAAATCCCTCATGTCGATTGATACAAAAGAACCTTATTTGTTTATTTCCCATTGAACCACTCCCAAATTCATCGCCATCAAATGGGGGCGGTATATTCGTAGTGTCTGGGTAACTATCAATCCACATGCTGTCCAAAAGCAACGGTACATTACTGGCACCTGTAACAATGACACTCCTCCAATTATTCGCAGTTGAAAGTCCAAAAGAGTTTATTGTTACTTCTGATGGTGGATTGCAAACCCATCCATTGATACCATAGCTATAGTAGTAATCTATTGTGTCCAGACTGTCACTTGGAAGGCGAGTACCATCTGTGAAAGCCGCAAATGGATGTCTGCCTCCCTCGCCCACAGGTTTTGTGGCCAGTGGGCAGCAGTTCATGCCTTCGCTATTATCGCTACACAACCTCATGGCAGCGGGCCATTCATTACTCGTAGCAGGCATATAGCCGTTATTATTATCTGCATACATCAAAAAGATAAGACCCCATTGCTTCAGGTTTGACTGGCAGATAATTACTTTTGACTGTATTCGTACTTTGGCCAATACCGGAAGCAATATTCCCATCAATAACGTTATGATAGATATCACCACCAAAAGTTCTACCAAAGTAAAAGCTCCTTGTTTGTGAATAACGACGATTTTTCCTTGTTCCTTATTAAATGACTTTTTCAATAGTCGGCCCGGCTTACATATATTCTCGCTCGCACACTATGTAGATCAAAACCTGGTGTTTTTCCCCCTTCCTTTATGCCAACAATGCGTACCGCATAGGGGACAAATGGCAACGAAATATCGGAGATGTCAAAACCAATTTCTGTACGGGTTGGCTGGCCGGAAGTTCCTGCCATCGCCATACCAAGCCAATATTCGTTACCAGCACCATCTGTAATAAATACACCCGCTTGTTCTCCATTTGCATCCCACTCGATAAGGAATATATCATCTCCCGGGCCATCTACAATCTTACCACGAAACTTCAATTCAACCCAATGGTCTACCGGCAAAATAACTGCTGATTGGTTTGAACGCGGAGCACCAACAAGCCATTTCTCAGGGACTATCGGAGCTAAAAGAGTTTCTCTGCCTTTTTTACCTTGCCAGCCATCACCGTCGGGGTCGTAGGCATCGAGTAACTGGCACGGATATTCAAATACTTTATTGCCAGAGACCAAGTTGTTACTGCTGATTTTGGTGGCAGGGTGACGAGGAACACTGGTTTTATTATTGTGAATCGTGGTAATTCCACCTACTGCAAGAGCTATTGTTGTAATGGCTATACCCATAGTAATGCCCAACTTAGTTCCTGCAACACCAACAAAAGTGGCGACGAGGCCAACCTTTACCGAAGTAGCGGTTACGGTGACGGTTGATGCAGCCTCAGCGGGGGCAGTAGCTTTGGCGAACAAAGCCAGTGCCGAAAGCAAAAACCCTTTGCCAAAACCACGTTTAGATAACTGCCGCTTAAGTGAACGCTTGGCACGGAAAAACAAAACCTGCGCTGCCATCTCACTGTAATCCATAATGGACGCAATTTCAGAGTAGGATCTTTGCTCAAAGCACCGCAGAACCAAGATGTTTCGGTGCCTAAATTTCAGTTTCCCCATTGCCTCGAATATCGCCTCTGACAGTTCATTGCCAATCAGACTTTTTAACCCTTCGGAATAATCTGATGATTTGAGTTTTGATAAACGTTCCTTATCAAAAGCTGACATCTGCACTGTCTTTTCATGCTGCTGCCGCCTGAAATACATTTGAATCCTGCCTAATGCGGTTCGGAACAGCCAGTCCCAAAACTGGTTGGCGTGATTAAATTTCAGCCTTTTCAAAGATTTAATCATTTCCAGCATGGTTTCTTGTGAAAGGTCCTGGGCTAAAACATTGTCCAGCGTAACCCGATAAATGTATGCGCAGACTCTCCCTGCTGTCAGCTCGGCCAGACGATTCACACTTTCCCGGTCACCAAGCTGAGCGTTTCTGAGCAGTTCAAGATAATTAACGTTGTCGCTCATACAGCTTGTTTATTCTACATGTATAATGCAATAATTGGCCGTTTTCTTACGTTTTTTTTCTGTATTTTTGGAAAAATATCAATTTTTGAGAAAAAAACCGTAAGTTATTTGCGATTATTGCATAAATATATAGGCAGGCAGAATTTTGTGCAAAATGGCCACGAAATATTAATTCAGTCCCGATTTCCGTAGGGGTTATGGTTAATCTTTGGTTCCGGCTTGGCCGGGTCAGGAGTTAAAAAATGAGAAGACTAAAAAGAGCACATCAAAAACACGTCAGAGAACAAGCTAAACGCCGCAAAAAGTTCAGACAACGTACCATCGCGGCAGGTACCGCAGCCATAATTATATTAGGAACAGGGATTGGCTTAAATAAAGCTCTTGGACATACGCCGGATGACCACGAGCTGCCCGTCGCGCAAGACGCCGACAGCGATTTGCTTGCCAACAAAGAAGAGCTGGCAATCGGCTATCGTGTATTCGAGCCCGACCAGAACCACAATGAAATACCGGATGGTGTAGAATTAGCCAAACGCTGCGCCGCTGACATCAATGAATTGCCGGTTTATGATCAGTACGGCGACGAAGCCGAACCTAATGAAACATATAAAATTAATTTATTGTTTCGCGGTCTGGAAACATGTGATATTTGCGGCACAACAGTCAATATGGGTGGCGTAGTGATCGTCAATCCTGCGTTGAACTTGACTTATCCGGAGCCAAGTCCTTTCGGTTTATTGGTCTACCTACCCTATATCTCATTACATTATATGGAGCACGGCTCGTTCAGTTATGCTGGAGATATCCATGGTACCGACAGGCTGTATGATTTACAACGGATGATGAGGGTTTTAGAACTGCGCTATCCTTATGAGCCAAATGAGCATCAGTTGCCGCTGAATTATACCGGACATACACCGACGTCTCAAGACCCGATCAAACAATTGGCACCAGACGCCAACGATCTCGACGGAGACCTCTTAGCTGATAGCGAAGAACTTGAAGCAGGGTTTAATCTTTATGACCCCGACCAGGACCAGGACCTCACTCCTGACGGAATCGAACTTGCCAAACAGTGCGCGGCCGTCATCAAAGAATTACCGCCCGAATATGAGGCTGACCCCAACCAGACGTATAGAGTCTGCCACGAACTTGACGGAGAGGAGCAGTGTGACATCTGCGGCCAGTGGATTCATATGGGCGGTTGCGCCATCGTTAATCCAAAACTCGGCCTGACATATCCTGACCCCAATGACCCTATGCAGCCGTTGTTCCTGCCTGATTTGGCACTGCATTATTTGGAGCACGGTTCCTTAAGTTATGCGGCAACAGAACACAGCGGAAGAGTTGACGTCTTCCGTCTGCTTGAGATACTGGAAATGCCACAGCAGTGTGGTGATTTAGGCACTATGTATCTGCCAAGTGATTTGAATAAAGACTGCAAAGTTGATTTTGAGGATTTTGCCGGCTTTGCCGATAGGTGGCTTCAATCTACCGACCCAAATGATAGCAGCGATATCGAATACTGATTATGAGGGGACAGCATTGAATCTTAACTCGCCAAAGATTAAAACCTGCGTTAAGCAACTTAAGGAGATCGATTTTGAACTGGCATATCTTGCCGTGCTTACTCGTGAAGGACTCAAACCGTTAAGCAGATGGGAAAAACCTCTGAATAATCACGGACTCGAATTGTTACAACAAATGGGTTTGTTTACGAAACAAATTCGGCGAACTGTCAAGACGGGCAAGGTAGTCCGAGAAACCATTTTCAGCGTATCGCCCGGCTATCTCCTACTCTACAAAAAACGCTTTGGTGATCAACCTATAGATAAGTCTGCTGCTACAACACGCTTTGAAGGTTTTTTGTTTGGTTATCCACCTTGTTGCGTTGATGAATATATTCGACATTCGTATGTCAAAAACAACCTTGAACCTAAACAACAGAAAAATCTTTTTCATTGGGCATGTAAGAACTGTGAGGTCACACCATTTATTTTACCGGCGTACCAAAATACACATCATCTTGTCACGAGATGTTGAGGAGACAATGGAACAGTTAAATTATACTCGTCAGATATACACTGTTTTACTGCGATTCTATTCTGTTGTTTACAGGAACAGTCTTGATTTTTTGTTCTTAAAACCGTATAATTATATTGTTTGGTAGATTTTGAGGATATGGGTGATTCTATTAGTTCAAATCTTCGAAAAACCAAGAATTTTCGTAACGAACTCTGTTTTTGAGCATCTTAGTAGCGTAGTAGGTGTAGTGCGTCGATAGACATAATGCATTGATACAAATTTTGGAAGCGCAAGGATGAGAAAGCGGGTAATGATTTTATTGTTGTTAGCCGACTTTTGCTTGGTAGCAAACGCCGAGTGTCCGCAGTTTCAATCGGGCTCGCAGGTTGGTACGGTTGCCCATAGCTCGCTGGATGAGATATCCGGCATTGCCGCCAGTCGCCAAAACAACGATGTCTTTTGGGTGCATAATGACCACAAGAGCAGCACGTATGCGCCAGAGGTTTTTGCACTTACCAGCAGCGGGAAGCATTTGGGGGTATATACCTTAGATAGTGCCGACGATGAAGACTATGAAGACATAGCGATAGGACCCGGCCCGACTCCAGGGGTCGATTATCTGTATGTGGGAAATATCGGCGATAACGATGGAGTTCGCTCATGGGTAGAGGTCTACCGCGTCGCCGAGCCGGTGGTCGATTCCCAGCAGTCGCCGGTGGAGATAACTTTGACCAGTTATGATACCATTAAGCTGCAATATCCCGACGGCCCGCGGGATGCTGAGACGCTGATGGTTGACCCGGTTACAAGAGACCTCTATATCATCTCGAAAAGAGACAGCTTTTCGCGTGTGTATCGAGCCCCATATCCCCAGTCAACGACGACAACAACGACGATGGAATATAAGTGTGAGCTACCGTGGGATAAAGCGGCGGGCGGTGATATTTCCTTAGGGGGGGATATGATAATTGTCAGAACCGGCGATGGGGGCATTGACATCGCTTCTATATGGCTTCGCCCGGAGGGAACAAATCTCTGGGATGCATTTTCGGGTACCGAATGTGCTGTTGAATTGCTATCGGAGGAAAATGGTGAAGCCATTTGTTTTGATGCCAACGGCTGTGGGTACTACACCACCAGCGAGAAGTTATACCAGCCGATTTACTATTTCGCCCGCGATGGCCAGTGTCCCGAGCCACCGCCAATTCCATGCGATTTTGATAGCAGCGGAAAAGTGGATTATAACGACCTTTCTTTTTTTGTCGAATGGTGGCTCCTCAGGGAATTATCAGTTGATTTTGCTCCGGATGGGGGCGATGGTGTAGTAAACTTCTTTGATTGGGCGGTTTTTGCGGATGGTTGGCAGGATCCCTATGATATAGCCGACTTAGCTGTTTTTGCGGAGCAGTGGCTGTGGGTGGGGGCTTCTTCTGAAGAGATCGATCCAATTGATATGGCACCAGATGGAGGTGACGGCATAATTAATCTACTTGATTTTGCCGTTTGTGCCGAACATTGGTTCGAAGAAAATCCCTAAATCAACGAGTGGTGCAATTTTCGCTAATGAATGGCTTTGGGAAGGATAAAACGTCAAAAACGGAAGAATTTTCGTAACGAAATCGGGTTTTGTGGACTTATATAATAGGCGAGAAGTCTATGGAGCCATAATTTATATACATTTGGAAAGGTAAAAAAATAAAAAAGACGATTCTTCTAAGTTTTGCTCTTCTTCTGAGTGCAGCAGCATTGGTGCA
>Ga0114922_10001192_pt1 | contig 24888 bp, 22 predicted proteins | sample AartaG_FD_100975 | JGI IMG/M metagenome (GOLD analysis project Ga0114922, IMG submission 100975) | Deep subsurface microbial communities from Aarhus Bay to uncover new lineages of life (NeLLi) - Aarhus_00045 metaG | ecosystem: Environmental > Aquatic > Marine > Oceanic > Sediment | place... | reverse complement strand
GACGGACTTGGACTTTGAGCACGGGACAAAGCTCAGGCCAAGCGAAGCTGCATTTCATGCCGTCGGAACCTCTGTTGCCGCTTTGCTCCCCCGGGTAGTGCGATCCTAACACACGGCGGTGCTGCCTTTCAACTTGGGCTGAACATTGACACCGCAGCGTCTGACGATTATAATGAGCGTATACCGTCGTCGGGATCATGTGGCGAGTTTGTACCAAGCGCCTAAACTGCGCAAGAAGGAACCTGCAAAGTGAAGAAAGCCCTCGTGATGATTCTCCATGCGCACATTCCTTATGTCCTGGACCATGGAGCGTGGCCGCACGGGGAAGATTGGCTCAACGAGTCGGTCGCGGAAAGCTATATGCCGCTATTGGAGGGTTTCCAGGAGCTGGCGGACAATGGTTGCCAGCCGAAAGTGACTCTTGTTGTTACGCCAATTCTGGCGGAGCAGCTTTGCGATGAGCGGTTCAAAGAGCGGTTCAAGGGTTATCTTGAGAACAAGGTGAACGCCGCCCGGCAGGACGAATCCAACTTCGCGGCGGCGGGAGACATGCATCTAGCCGGGCTCGCGCGTGTGTGGCAGGAGTATTACGAGCACCTCATTCGCGACTTTACCGAGGTGTACGGGGAGGACATCGTCGGCGCGCTCCGGTCGCTCGAGGAACGAGGAGCGGTGGAGTTGATGACTTGCGCGGCGACGCACGGTTACCTACCGCTTCTGGGCGAGGACGGCGCCGTCAGGGCACAGATAAAGGTCGCGGTCGAGACGCATAAGAGACGGTTCGGCAGGGCGCCGCGCGGATTCTGGCTTCCCGAATGCGCGTACCGTCCGTCGGACGAGTGGTCCTACCCGATAGACGGTTGGGGGCTTCCCAAAACTCGCCCCGGGCTCGAGGAGTTCCTGGCGAACGAGGATATCCGTTACTTCGTGGTGGATTCCCACCTGGTTCAGGGAGGTCCGCCGGTAACGGCATATCCGCGGAGGTTCGGTGAGCTTGAGGCAGAGACGGCGCCGGTGGTGGCGCCGGCTGCGAAGACGCGTTCGCGTGGCGCTATACGCTCGCCGTACAACGTGTATTACGCAGAGCCGTCGGGGGGAGATGAACCAAGGGTGGCATTCTTCACGCGCGACCCGAGAACCGGCGTACAGGTCTGGAGCGGGACGGTCGGTTATCCGGGCCACGGGGACTATCTGGAGTTTCACAAGAAAAGATTTCCGGGTGGTCACAGGTACTGGCGCGTCACGGACAGAAACGGGGACCTGGCCACGAAGCTGGAGTATGTTCCGGAGGACGCCCGGGCAAGGGCGGCGGAACACGCGAAGAGTTTCCTGCAAGTGGTGTCCGAGACGTTACGCCAGCCGGGGACTGAAGTGGTGACGGCCCCGTACGATGCGGAACTTTACGGTCATTGGTGGTTTGAGGGGCCGCACTGGCTCAAACATGTGCTCGAGCTGGCACACAACCATCCGTCGGTCGTGCCGATGACGCCGATGGAGTTTCTGGACGAGCGTAAACCGGTAGATGTCGTGTCTCTGCCGGAAGGTTCGTGGGGTTTGGGTGGCGAGCACGGTGTTTGGTTCAATAAGGACACGCGCTGGACTTGGGTGCGCATATATGATGCGGAAACGAAAATGAGGGAGCTGATAGACGCTACATCCGACCGGGCTGACGTTAACCTTGATCGCCTGCTTGGACAGATGGGCCGCGAGCTGTTGCTGTTGGAAAGCTCCGATTGGCAGTTCAACATGGCTACCTGGAACGCGCGAGATTACGCGGAGGAACGGTTGGAGGAACATTACGACGCGTTCAGAAAGCTGCACGAGATCGCCTGCGATTATGTCGGGACCGGCAGGTTTTCGCAGAGAAGTGACGAGGTTCTCAAAGGGTTTGAGGCAAAAGACGGCGTGTTTGAGACTGTCCGCCCTGAATGGTGGCGGTGACCCGTTGGTGACGAACGGATGCGCGCGTTCATATGTGAGATGCTTATCGAAAGCGGGCGCCCGCCGAAGGCTGCGGGTGTAGAATGTGGAGACTGATATGGGGAAAAAGAGGGTTTTCAGCGGGATTCAGCCTTCGGGCAGACCGCACCTGGGGAATTACTTGGGCGCGATGCGCCAGCACGTCCAGATGCAGGACGAGTACGACTGCATTTTTGGCGTGGTAAACTATCACGCGTTGACTAGCGTGCACGACGGTGACGAGCTGCGCGACTACACGATGGAAATGGTCGTGGACTATCTGGCGTTCGGCCTGGATCCCGAGAAATGTCTGATCATTAAACAGTCCGACGTGCCCGGCCACACGGAGCTCGCGTGGTTTCTTGCAACGGTTACGCCTGTGCCGTGGGTGGAGCGGTGTCCGACGTACAAGGAGAAGAGGCAGCAGCAGGCTGCGGACGTGAATTTTGGGCTTCTCGGTTATCCGCTGCTTATGGCCGCGGACATACTCATTTACAGGTCGGAGGTTGTGCCCGTCGGTAAAGACCAGCTGCCTCACCTCGAGCTCACGCGTGAGATCACCAGGGCCTTCAATCGTGTATACGGCGACACGTTCCCGGAACCGCAGAGCCTTGTCAACGAGGCAACAGCGACCGTGCTTGGCACGGATGGCGTGAAGAAGATGAGCAAGAGCGTCGGCAACACAATCGGGGTCTTCGATGAACCGGATAAGCTGAGGGAGACCGTCATGGGGATGGTTACGGACACCTCCAGGGTCTACCGCACGGACCCGGGACATCCCGATATCTGCAACGTATTCTCTTTCCACAAGATCTTCACGCCCGACAGGGCGGAGGAGATTAAGGAAGGCTCCGAGTCGGCGAAACTGGGTTGTGTCGAGTGCAAGGAGATTCTAGCCGCCAGCGTGGAGGCCTTTTTTGCTCCAATGAGGGAGAGACGCGCCGAGCTGTTGAACGATCTCAGCTATGTCGGGGATGTGCTGGAAACGTCCGCGCGGAAAGCCGGCGAGATCGCCGCCGAAACCATGAGCGAGGTCAGGCGCAAGATGGGGATAGACTGACGTGCTCGACTGAGAGCGGCGGAGCAAGATTGAGCGCCAAGAACCTGCCTTCGCGGCACAAAGCCCCTTCATTGAAGAACGTTTTTCTGCACGGTTGAGCGAGGTGTTTCCTGCAGTGAACTGTGAACTGCTGATGATCGGGTCGGAGTTGTTGCTGGGACAGGTGGTGGACACGAACGCGTCGTACCTGGCGCAAAGGCTGGCCGACATAGGCATGAACCTGTTCCATAAGGCGACGGTCGGCGATAATCTGGAACGGATAGTCGCCGCGCTGAGTTTGTCGATCGGACGATCTGACGCCGTCATAACATCAGGCGGGCTGGGCCCGACGGAGGATGACATCACGCGTGAGGCCGTCGCGAAGGTCCTGGACGCTGAACTCGAGTTTCGCCGGGAACTGCTGGACGACATCGAGACGAAGTTCGCCCGCCGTGGTCTTAAGATGACACTCAACAACCGGCGGCAAGCTTACCTGCCCGAAGGCGCTGCGGTTCTTCCGAATCGATTAGGGACCGCGCCAGCTTTTGCCGTGGAATCCGGCGATTGTACCGTCATCTCGCTTCCGGGGGTACCCGTCGAGCTCAAACAGATAACGGACACCGAGGTGCTGCCGTACTTGTTGAACAGGTTCATTCCGGGTGGTGCGGTAATAATGTCTCGCGAGCTCAGACTCAGTGCGATCGCGGAAGCCGCCGTTGACGAAAAGGTGGGCGACCTGATGCGAACGTCGCGCAACCCGACGGTCGGGATACTGGCCCAATCCGGTGTGATAGCGATCAGGATCACGGCCAAGGCCAAGGATAGAACGGCCGCCTCCGGGATGATAGACGATATGGAGTCGCGCGTGCGCGAGCGTATCGGCGACTTTATATTCGGCAGGGATGACGAGACGCTCGAGGGCGTTGTTGCGGGATTGTTGAAGTCGAAAGATACGACTTTGTGTGTTGTCGAGACCGGCACGGGCGGGGCGCTCGCGCAGCGGTTGGTCGCTGCAGGTGCATCGCAGGTTCTCGGATTCGAGGTGTTGCCGCAGGAGCGTAATGTCAAGATGTTCCTGGCAGTTTCCGACGAAGCTTACGCGAAGCTGGTCGCCGACCCGCCGCTTCTGGCGAAGGAGTTGGCTGAGGCAGCGCGACGAAAACACGCCGCCGACATGGTTCTGGTGGTCCTTGAGGGAACGCAGTTCGGTTTGTCTCGGAGCTGGATTCTACTCGACGTGTCGGGACGCAAAGAACTGAACGATGTCGGACTGAAGGGATGCGAGAGGTGGGTGCAGCACGGGTTGGCGTCTGCAGCGCTGCAGATGGCCAGAAGAGCGCTTCTCGAAGCGCCCGGTTCTGATCGCGCGTCTCGCACAGGCAGCCGGGAGGAATGCTGACGCGGCGTATGGGGAGCTTCATGTGAGTACTTTCGCGATAGTCAACCCAGCCTCCGACAATGGAACGACTGCAACACGGTGGCGTAAGATTCTGACCCTGTTGGAGGAAAGGGTTCCCGGACTCGAGTGGAAGTTCACGGAAGGGCCGGGACATGCCACGGAAATCGCAAGAGAGGCTCTCCACGCCGGTGCGGCGAGGGTTGTCAGCGTTGGCGGCGACGGAACCAACAACGAGGTGGCAAACGGTTTCTTCGAGAGCGGTCGATCCGTAAACGAGAAGGCGGTCTTGTGCATGTTGCCGTCGGGAACCGCATGCGACTTTGCCAAGATGCTGTCCATACCGAAGAGTATTGAGGCAGCGACGGATGTTCTCGTTAATGGACGAGCGAAGTCGTGCGATCTGGGGAAGGCGAGTTTCCTCGGTCACGATGGGAATACCGTCGAGCGATACTTCCTCAACGTGGCGGACATCGGTATTGGGGGAGAGACGGTCGCGTGTGTCAACCGCACGACTAAAGCGTTCGGACCTCTGGTATCGTACCTGTACGGTTTTCTGGTTACGCTGGTCAGGTACAAGAATAAGCCGGTACAGCTGACGTTGGACGACAAAGATCTGGGTAATCGGATCATAAGAGCGGTCGCCATATCCAATGGGAAGTGTTGTGGCGGCGGCATTCAGGTTGCCCCCGAAGCCTCGGTTGATGACGGTCTGTTTGACATCCTCCTGGTCGGCAACATCGGTTACCTGGACACACTCAGGCATTTCCCGAAGCTGTATGCCGGCAAGTCTATTGTGCATCGCGAGGTGAGCACGATGAGAGGCAAGTACGTCTCGGCCACCTCTTCTGAGGAGGTTCTCATCGATTTCGACGGGGAGCAACCGGGTACGCTTCCAGCCACGTTTGAGATGATACCCGGCGGGATAAAGATACAGGTGCCGGCAAAATGAGCCGGCCGGGAACGGGGTCGCTGTAATGTTCGAGTACGTAGGGAACCTTCACGTCCACTCGCACCATTCGGACGGCAGGCGTTCAATCGAAGATATATCAAAGATCGCCGCGAGGCAACGCCTGGATTTCATTGGGATCAACGACCACAACGATCTTATAGGATTGAGAGAGTGCGGCGAAGGTCGGCGCAACGGTGTGCTCGTGCTGATAGGCGAGGAGATTGGCAAAGCACACAACCACTATGTTGCATACGGCATAGAGCGCGCGGTCCAGCCAAATGAGGGCGACCCTCAAAAAGTGATAGATGAAGTGAGAAAAGCCGGCGGGATTGGTTTCATGGCACATCCGCACGAACGCGGCTCTCCGTTCGCCGCTCATGGAAGAGCGTTTACATGGGACGACTGGTCCGTGACCGGGTACACTGGAATTAGCGTATGGTGCCATAGTTCCGGTTGGAAAGGAACGGCCACCAATGTCCTCACGGCGATTCACAACTACTATCGTCACAGATGGGCTTTTACCGGGCCTTATCCTGAAACACTAGCGGCGTTCGACGTCGAAAGCAGCAAGAGGCGCATATCGCTGATCGGATCGTCGGACGCGCACGAGTTTGAGGTGGGTAGAAGACCGTTCCGCCTGTTAGCCTTTCCTTACGCCGTGTCTTTCCGCGCGGTCAACATGCACCTTGTCCTGCGGCAGGAACTGACAGGAGACGACCGAGCAGACAGATCGGCTATCCTTGCGGCGCTGGCTGCGGGAAACGGGTTCGTGGGGTATGATGCGCTGTGCAGCTCGAGAGGGTTTCGGTTCAGCGCGGTCGGGCATGCCGGCGAGACAAACATGGGGGACGTGATAGAGCTGAGGGACAATATCACGCTCCAGGTGAAAACGCCCGCCCCAGGCATCATACGTATCGTTCATGACGGTGCGGGAGTGTTTGAGATAAGAGCCGATGCGGCAACTTACGAGGTCAAGCGGCCGGGCGTGTACCGTGCCGAGGTCATGTCACTGCATAAACTCCACAAACCCAGACCCTGGATCTTCACCAACCCTATATATGTCCGATAACGGGGTTGTGCTTTCGAGAATGCACAACCGATCATTGCTCGCTGAGATATCACGGGTGTCGGCACTGGGTGTTAGAAAGCGAATGGCCCGCCTTGAGGCGGGCCATTCGCTTTTGGCTATTCCCTGCGGCAACGACGAGTGCTTTGTGTTCAAGAACGCGCTGCCCGCAAAGATACTTGGAGCCACGGTCTACGACGTGTTACTTCTTTTTCTTGGTGGCCTTTTTCTTTTTGGTGGCTTTCTTTTTCTTGGCTACCTTTTTCTTCTTGGCCGGTTTCTTTTTCTTGGCAGCCTTTTTCTTCTTGGTGGCTTTCTTTTTGGTGGCTTTCTTTTTCTTGGCTACCTTTTTCTTCTTGGCCGGTTTCTTTTTCTTGGCTACCTTCTTCTTGGTGGCTTTCTTTTTCTTGGTAGCCTTCTTCTTAGCGGCTTTCTTCTTTGCCATATCTACTCCTCCTCCTGCCAGACGCGCGCTGGGCTCCTCTGGCTACCCAGAGGCCACCCCCTGGGACAACCTAAGCTGCCAGCCGTCGAACCTGGCTCCAAGTATGAACCTCCTTCCACACCACTCATTGGGTCTGTGTCCTCTACCTACCCCACATATAGACGAGAACACGTCGGTATAAAGTGAGAACTTATTTTCCCCTTTTATGATTTTGCGAATGTTTACCACCTATTAGAAAAAAGTTTACCACAATATCTTGATGTTGTCAAGCCCTTTTTTTCGATATCTTGTTTAAATCGCTGATCTTAATGGCGACGTTAGGTGCGAAATTGAGTTCTTCTTTTGTCCATCTTTTCAGACTGGCGTGCACTCTGGTTTGCCAACACACACAGCATATTGTGCGCACTCGGATCAAAGTCATATATATAGGGTACGGGATAATCCTATTGACAATATATCAGCAATTGCATATAATAAGGCTGTTTCTGAGGTGGTGGAAGGGAGCGTTCGTATTGGAGGAGCCACGCCGTGATTGTCGTGATGGCGTCCCGGAATGAAGAGGATATCCAGCGGGTTGTCAAGAAGATTGAGCACTACGGATACAGGGCGCATCTTATCCGCGGCAGTGATAAGACGGTTGTTGCCGCAGTAGGAGACGAGCGCGGAAAAGCGCGGCTGCAGGTGCTTGAGGCGCTGCCGGGAGTGGAAAGCGTCCTTCCAATCCTGAAACCGTTCAAGCTGGCAGGCCGCGAGGTACATCCGGACAAGACGGTTGTCCGGGTGGGCGACGTTGAGATCGGCGCCACCGAGGTTGTGGTTTTAGCGGGACCTTGTTCCGTGGAATCGCGTGAACAACTGATGGACATTGCGAAACATGTGAGCGCGGCGGGCGCGAGAATCCTGCGAGGTGGAGCTTTCAAACCGAGGACATCGCCGTACAGTTTTCAGGGTCTTGCCGAAGAGGGTCTGAAGCTCCTTGCCGAGGCTCGTGATGAGACCGGTCTTCTGATTGTCACGGAAGTTTTGTCGGAACAAGACGTGCCGTTAGTGGCGCGATACGCGGACATCCTTCAGGTGGGTGCCAGGAACATGCAGAATTATGCGTTGCTTAAGAGTCTGGGACAACTGCGCAAGCCGGTCTTCTTGAAGCGGGGCATGATGGCGACGGTGCAGGAGTTTCTGATGTCCGCTGAGTACCTTCTTGCAAACGGGAACGAAGATGTCATACTCTGCGAACGCGGCATACGGACGTTCGAGACGGAAACGAGGTCAACTCTGGACTTGAACGCGGTTCCTGTGATACGCTCATTAAGCCATCTGCCGGTTGTGGTTGATCCGAGTCACGGCACCGGCAGATGGGACTTGGTAATACCGATGTCAAAAGCTGCCATCGCTGCCGGTGCGGACGGTGTTATGGTGGAGGTACATTGCAAGCCCGCCGAAGCATTTTCGGACGGGTACCAGTCGCTGACATGTGAGAACTTCGCGAAACTTATGAGCGAGTTGGGGCGAGTAGCGCAGGCTGTCGGGAGGAGCCTGTAGGCAGTCAGCGACTCGGACAACCGGTTAGCCGCAAGGGGGTGTATGTGTCGTGGTAGTCAACGGTGCTGTGGAGGAGGGGAAAATCACGTCTACCGAGATCATCTCATCCGTCGACGTGTCGTCAATCATCGAGGCGCTCCTGTTCGTCAGCGATGAACCGCTGAGTGTGGACAAGCTTCTTGAGGTCTTCGACGGAGTAGACCGGGGAACCGTGTGTCAGATCCTGGAAGAGTTGCGTGTAAAGTTCAACAGCAACGGGAAACCGTTTGTCCTGCGCGATGTAAATGGTGGGCTACAGCTCTGCACGGATCCCAGGTACGCTCCATGGATCAGAAAGTTGTCCTCGGTTCGGGGGACCTCAAAACTCAGCCGTGCCGCGCTGGAGACCCTGGCAATCGTCGCGTACAAACAGCCGGTTACGCGGGCGGAGATCGAATCCGTACGGGGAGTCACCTGCACGGGAGTGATCGCGTCATTGCTGGACCGCAAGCTCATCCGGATTGCCGGCAGGCACGATGCGCCCGGTAAACCCCTGCTGTACCGTACCACGGCGGAGTTCCTGCAGCACTTCGGGCTGAGGTCGGTTGACGACCTACCGAGGATCTCTGAACTTAAGGAACTTTGTTGAACCAACGCCCGAGTCCAGCCTCGCTGAGGGAGCAAACGAACCGTCTGCGGTTTTGTGTTTCCTGCATCTTCCTTGATTCGCGGAAAGACTGATAATGCGTTTGCACAAGTATCTCGCGTTATGCGGAGTCGCGTCGCGTCGCGCTGCCGAGACGCTCGTAGCGGAAGGTCGAGTAACCGTTAACGGATACGCTGTGAGCAATGTTCGTCGCGGTGTAGATCCGGAAGCGGACGACATACGTGTGGACGGCAAGCGAGTCGAACCGGAGGAAAAAGTCTACATCGTGCTCAACAAGCCGACGGGTTACCTGACCACCATGAGCGATCCCCACGACAGACGAACCGTTTCGGAGCTTGTCGCTGAGATTCCGCAGAGAGTGTTTCCGGTCGGCAGACTCGACATGGACACGCACGGACTGTTGCTGATGACGAACGACGGCGAGCTGACCTACCACCTGACTCACCCGAAGTTCGAGATCAGCAAGACGTACCACGCGGTGGTTGAGGGCATCGTCAGCGAGGAAGCGCTCGACAGGCTGCGCTCGGGTGTGCAGTTGTCCGACGGCGTCACGTCCCCGGCACAGGTCCGTCTCATCTCGCGTCGCGGCAGCGAGAGCGCCATCGAGATCATCATAGCGGAAGGAAAGAAAAGACAGGTTCGACGAATGTGTTCTGCAGTAGGTCATGAGGTGGTCGAGCTAAAGCGCGTTGCGATGGCTGGGCTGGCGCTCGACGATCTTCCCGCCGGCACGTGGCGCTACCTGTCGGCAGAGGAGATATCCCGATTGCGTCAATTAAGCACTGACGCTGAACAGTAGTTCCCTTTCCCGCCCTTCACTTAGAATATCGTGTAGATGAACGGGGCGACGACGCTGGTCTCCGTAAATATTATAAGCAGTCCGAGCAATAGGAGAAAAATGATGATCGGCGCGAGCCAGTATTTCTTGCGAGTTCTGAGAAAGATCCAGATTTCCGTAGTTTTACTCATATTTGCCCGTCCTCCTAGAACTGGTGCTTATAATCTTCCTTGCGAAACTCCTTCTGCTCGTGCGGTAGCCAGTACGAATCCTCGCGAGACTTGAACCGTATCTTGAGCAGGTCCTTACGGATTAGCCGCGCAATCAGCCCCATGGGAGTGAATAATATGTAGAAAGTGAGGGTGAGCAGTACACGCGTGTTGACCCAGCCAATCACGCGCGCCACCGCGGTCATGGCTCGCCGCAGCGGGTAGAGCGCCCGTGGAGCGCTTATCGCAACCACGAGAATCAATGCCGAGCTGCCGCCAAACCACCAGGCCGGCACGGGACCTGACCGGATTGCCTTGATGGCGGCCAGTACTGCCAGGATAACGGCAAAGACTATTCCGAACGTCCTGGTGTCCCTGATATCCTTTGTTCCGCTCGTCTGGTTCATGCCACGTCGCATCCTCGTCAATCTGGCGGTAGATCTTTCTGCCAGCCTTCGTACTTCTCGAACCCTGTCTGCGACTTCTTGTCGATGAGAAAATGTCCCATGACAAGGTAGTCCATCTGCGTGCGCATGAAACAAGTATACGCCTCTTCGGGCGTACATACAATCGGTTCGCCCCGGACGTTGAAAGACGTATTGATGATAACAGGACAGCCGGTCCGTTCCTTGAAGGTGTTTATCAGATCGTAATACAACGGGTTATCCTCTCTGCTCACGGTCTGAACGCGCGCGGAATAGTTGACATGAGTGACGGCCGGTATGCTGGACCGTGGGACCTTAAGCTTATCAAGACCCGAGAGCGATTCATGCCCTTCATCGGCGGCAAGTATCTTTTCCGAGGCGACCGGCGCTACGAGCAGCATGTAAGGGCTGTCATGGTCAATCTCAAAGTACTCGCGAACGTCTTCTCGAAGCACGGTTGGCGCGAACGGTCGGAACGACTCGCGGAACTTGATCTTCCTGTTGATAAGGGACTGCATCTGCGGTGACCGCGCGTCGCCTATTATACTGCGCGAACCGAGCGCGCGCGGACCGAACTCGAGCCGACCCTGGAACCAGCCGACGACTTTCCGTTCCGCGATGAGCTCGGCTGCGCGTTTGAGGAGTACTTCTTCCTCGAGCTTCTCATATGGCACGTCGTTCTCTCGCAGGAAACGCTCAATCTCCCCGTCTGTAAACGATGGGCCAAGGTACGTCGCCTTTTGAAGCCGGGCGGCGCTTGACGCCGTGCGTTGGTTCCCAAGGTAGCGGTACCAGATGAACAGGGCGGTACCGAGAGCGCCGCCGGCATCGCCGGCGCCGGGCTGGATCCAGATGTCCTCGAACGGACCTTCGCGAAGAATTCTGCCGTTCGCCACACAATTGAGCGCCACGCCGCCTGCGAGGCACAGGTTGCGCTGGCCAGTCATCCTGTGGACGTGGCGCACCATACGCATCACGATCTCCTCGGTTACTGCCTGGACGGACCGCGCCATGTCCATTTCGCGCTGTGTGATCTCGGTGTCCGGTTCCCGTGGCGGACCGCCGAACAGCTTCGCGAACCGGCGGTTCGTCATCGTGAGACCCGCACAGTAGTTGAAGTATTTCATATTGAGCCGGAACGAACCGTCCTCTTTCAAATCCACGAGATTATCGAGGATAAGGTCGACGTATTTCGGCTCGCCGTAAGGAGCGAGTCCCATCAGTTTGTACTCGCCGGAGTTCACCCTAAAGCCGGTGAAATAGGTGAAAGCTGAATAGAGCAAACCGAGCGAGTGCGGGAAATGGATCTCGGCACGTATTTCGATCTCAGCGCCGCTGGCCACGCCCCACGTTGCAGTCGCCCATTCACCCACACCGTCCATGGTCAGGAAGGCCGCCTCGTCGAACGGCGATGGGTAGAACGCCGAGGCCGCGTGCGACTCGTGATGCGAGGTGAAAACCATTTCACCATCGTACCCGAGCTTCTTTCTGATCAGATCGCCCATGAACAACTTCTCTTTCAGCATCAGCGGCATAGCCTTCAAGAACGACCTTATCCCCAAGGGAGCATACGCGGCGTAAGTTTGGACCAGCCGCTCGAACTTCAGGAACGGTTTCTCGTAGAAACCAACCAGATCAAGATCATCCAGTGTGATGCCTGCCTCGCGAAGACAGTAGTCTATGGCGTTCTGCGGAAAGCTCGGATCGTGTTTCTTGCGCGTGAAGCGTTCCTCTTGTGCGGCGGCGATGATCTCGCCGTCCATCACAAGACAGGCTGCGCTGTCATGGTAAAAGGCTGAAATGCCGAGAATGTTCATACTCTGTTCCTTCACGCCGGTGTTTCACTGAGTTCCTGCAAGTTTGTTTCCATCAAATGCTCGCAGAGCGCCTCAGCGCACACGGCGTGCCCTTCTGCAATCACGTGACCATCCACAATGTAGTAAGGGCAGCCTCGATTGTCGGATAATTGCTTAAAACGGTCCAGAGTCTCCACGAAAGCGATACCGTTCCTAGTAGTCATATCCCTTACTAGGCGTAGGGTCTTATCCAAGTCATAGAGCTCCGGCTCGACACCAAACAGGTCGGTCACTCTTTCGAGCTCGCCATCGCATACCTCATGTAGGGCCGGGATTACAAAGAGCAAGAACGCGATTTGCCTTTCTCTGCAACTGTTGGCGATTCCGCAGACAGATTCCTCCAGAAGTTCCCACCCTTCCTCCAGCTCCGGATAGTAGGTTGAGAGGCTGGATTCGAACCAATGCGGTCGCTCATCCTCCGACGGGGGAAAGCGTCGCACAGCCCTTCGGAAACGGCCGCGCAACCGATGCTGGAGCTGATCTTGCAGCTGAACGTACCGGCGATATATGAAGGCAAACCCGCGGCTGTACCGGCGCAAGGTTTTCGTGGGTGCGGTAGTGCGCCTTTTCCGCCAAAGCTCCAGGGTCTTTTGCCAATCAAGATGGTAGCTTCTCGTCACCTTGCCCACTCTCACAAGAGCGTCACGAACATCGGTTTGCGGATGGAGCTGGAGGATCACCATGTCCGGTTCGAGGGCAAATCCCCTTTCCTCCAGAATGATCCGTTCTTGCCAGACGCCATACGCGCAAGTTCCCGCGTTGATCACCTCTATCCGTTTGTTGAGGTTCTGCTCCGCGAGCAATCTTTCGAGCACCTTGGCATATGTCTCGTTTAGGTGAACCCCGCCGCCCATCGTCGAGGAGTCGCCTAGGCACAGAATGCGGTACGTGGAATCCTCTTTCTTATCGTAATGCCGATCCCGGAATCCCTGATCGCTTGTGGCGTAGGTGCAGCGAAATTCCTCCGTAATATGCTCCGCCTCCGCATCTTCGGCACAGCAAAAAATGGCACGCGGATGTGGTCTGTAGACGTTGCCCCGCGCAACGGGAGGAGGGGGAACAGTCAACCTGACGGCCAACTCAAACAGCGCCAGACAAAACAGCACAGAAGCGACGACCAGGCCTGTTTCCACAGGCTGTCTCCTTATACCTCTCTCTGTCGTACGAGTAGGTCGTGGAAGGCGTATAGTGAGGTATACCAGAAAGCCCGCAAGGCAAAGATAGGCGTACGGCCGCGAAACGTCGATGAATATCACACCAAGAACGAGCGCTGTCACCACGACAATTAACACTTTTCTCACTAACCCGGGGTACGGCAGTAGCCTCCTGCACAATGCCTGAGCCACCCGGTGTCTTGCGAGCAACTTGCCCTGCACCAGCATTATCCACGCGAACGCCGTCCGAACAGCGAGGAACCCTGATGACATGGCCCAATCGAGCGGACTCCAAGTCACCACTGAAATGAGCAGGACCCGAACTATGAGAACACACGCCCACGCCTTGAGTGCCGGCCTAGACAACAAACTTACTGCAAGGAGCGGCCAAAAGAAACGCCAGACACCGGTGTTCATCTGAGATTCGACGAGGACGATGACGAACAAGGCAGGTAGTACTACGAGGTCGCGAGTTCGACTGTTCCGTGTTTTCCCGGGAGTTGTTTCACTAGACGATTGCATTCCACTTTTCCCGTCTCGGAAAGCGAAGATAACAAGTATTAAGAGATTACATTGTCTCAGAACCGTGAAGCGGCTGTCAAGTTCCGATGCGGGCCCCCGACCCTAAACGACCTGCATAGAACGCAGGTCGCCGCGCGTGCAATTGCCGGTTGACGCATGTGAATAAGCGGACCGTGACTTATGGACCGGTGCAGCAGAGGAGCGGGTTGAACATCGCTGGAACGTCACACGGCTCCTTCTCCTGCCGCCCGCGTGAGCACCCCCGCGAGAAGCAGAAGGGCAATAAGATAACCCAGAGCAGCTGATAACAGGACTACCGTGAAGTTCATCGCGATAGCCCGGATAATGGCCAGAATGGAGCCCAACACGGTCACCCCTCCGTTAACCCCCACATCGCGTGGGAACGTTGGTTGTTCGATTGGTGCGAGCAACATCGCGAACGCAGGCTCGTAATCGTGCGGTTCTTGCACAGGCACAGCCGAGCCGTTATATTGGTTGACGATCGATATGTTCGACTACACCGGGCGATCCAGCGTCGTCTACGTCCGAAGTTTAGAAGACCGCAGGATGTCCAGCCACCGTCTGAGACAGAGCGACCGTGGGCGATAGAGCCCTTCCTCAAGGAGCAGAGCGAAGGGAGTGAACCTGTGTTTTGATGGCGTGACGCACACGTAACGGCGCTGGGACCCTAAATTGCGGTCTTCACAAGACTGATATACTTATGGTACAATGCTTGACAATGTTGTCCTGTGCCCGCTAGGCATAGGTGCTTTTGGGGGTAGGGATGTTAAAGCTCTGCAGCCGATCCTTCGTGGTGTCCTGCACACCGGCGGATCTGTGCCCGGGCGGCTATTGGCCAACTAACTGAAGCGAGTGATTGAATCCGGCGAAGAACGAGAAAAGGATCTACAATGTCGAAAAAAAACTTGGACACATATGTTGGTTTGTTCTTGATCTCGGCTGCCACGCTTTTGCTGGAAATACTCCAGATGCGTGTTCTGTCCATAGTGCTGTTCGCCGGGTTGGTATACATGATCGTGACGTTTGCCCTCCTCGGTTTCGGCATTGCCGGAGCGCTACTGGCAGTGTGGCCGGCCTTAAGACAACGTGATTATCGGATCCTTCTACCGCAACTGTGTTGCGGTTTCGCCATCAGCGCTATCTTCGGGGTTTTGTTTGTTGGCAGATTCCCGGTCACAACCTCTGCCATCCTTACCGACCCGAGACATCTTGTTGTACTGTTTCTCTATGGCGTTCTCTTCGCTGCCCCGTTTTTCTTCGCTGGGCTTTGTATCGGTCGTGTTCTTATGGAGCGTGACAAGAAGATAAGCGTCTTGTATTGTGTTAACTTGGCCGGTTCGGGAATCGGTTGCGTATTGTATCCCCTCTCAATGAGGCTTTTTGAAGGGCTTGGTGCCATCGTTTTTGCGGCAAGCTTGGCTATTCTTGGTGCCGCGTTTTTTTCTCGTCGGCGCGGGATTGGAAGGTTCGCAACACTTGTCACCGTGTCGTGTGTGCTCATCATCCTCGGTAAGGGTGTTGGGGAACAGATGCTCTTAGTTGAGGCCGGAAATGACAAAGAACTGAAGCTGTTTCAGAACCGACAGTTGTATCCTGATGCCGAAGTGGAGTTCACGCATTGGAGTCCGTTGTGCCGAACAGATATCATAGGTGCAACTAACTACGCAGTCGGACTGCCGGACGGTTCGACGGTCCCGCGAAAGGTCGTGACTATTGACGGCGCAGCGATGACGTTCATGTGGGGCGCCTTGACCGAAGCACAGAAAGAGGCGTATCGCAACGACTACTCGTACATGACATCCTTCAGGATGCTTGCCTACGTAACGAAAGAGGACCCGGACGTGCTTCTTATTGGTGTGGGAGGAGGCAACGATGTCCTGAACGCCGAACTCCACAACGCGAATTCCATTACCGGAGTTGATATCAACGAGGGCGTTGTCAAGGCCATGAAGGGTAAGTACAAGGAGTTCACCGGCGGACTGTACACGGATGGGCCGGCGAACATAATGGTGAGCGAGGGAAGAAACTTCGTCAGACATGCAAAGGAGGAGTTCGACATCATTCACCTGCACGGCGTGGACACGTTTGCGGCCCTCTCGTCCGGCGCGTACCTCTTCAGCGAAAACCATCTCTACACCACGGAAGCATTTGTGGACTATCTCGGTCGTCTGAAGTCAGATGGGGTCCTGTCGATCACGCGGCTTTCGCTATATCCGCCTCGTGAAACGCTGAGGCTCTTCGAAGTCGCCGTTTCTGCTCTGGAAGGTCTCGGTGCCAAGGATCCATTCCGACATATCATCATATTGGGCGACCCGGGAAATGGCATTTGGGCTACTATGCTGTGCAAACGAACTCCCTTTACGGACGCGGAGATTCGTCAGTACGAGCGGCTTTGTCAACGTATACCGTATTTCGTATACTGGATACCTGACTCCGGCCTCACCAAGCCGGAACTGCGCAACCAGAAAACGAACTTCTATTATATGTTTCATCAAGCCGTGCAGGACGGAAGGAGAAGCGAGTTCCTGAGAGAGTACCAATATGATGTGACCGAGATCACTGATGACAAACCGTTCTTCTACAAATCGTTTCGTTTTCGCGACTACCTTCATCCGACGAGAAGTGCGAGAGGAACCGGCGGCCCCCTGCAAATTCTCGGATTCATAGTGTTGATAGCACTGACTGGCGAAGCACTGGGAGGTATTCTTGCGCTCATATTCCTTCCTTTGTGGAAATTCAACAAGGAAGGGCTGAAAGTAAAAGGGGCTGCAAGGTACGCGACTTATTTCTCCTGTCTAGGCATTGGGTTCATCCTTATCGAGATAACGTTGATGCAAAGGCTGAGCCTTTTTCTGGGTCACCCAGGGTACTCGGTCAGTGTGGTGCTGTTCAGTCTGCTGGTCTTTTCGGGGCTCGGCAGTCTGGTATCCGGGCGCTTGCGCCTTTCCCCAACCGCACTTGTGAAATTGGTTGTACCCTGCTTAGCAGTTGCAGCCGTTGTTCTTAACTTCGCGATCTTACCTCCTGTGGTAAACGCATGTTTGGGATTAACGCTGGGCATTCGCGTAATGATCACGGCTATACTGCTTGCACCGCTCTCGTTTCTTATGGGAATGCCTTTTCCTACCGGGCTGCAAATCGTCAGGGAAAACGAGGTGGTTCAGTTCATCCCGTGGGCATGGGGAGTTAATGGTGCGGCCTCGGTTGTCGGTTCAGTGGCAAGCATCATTCTCGCTATGGGAATAGGGTTCTCTGCACTCACGGCGTTAGCAGCGTTCATCTATGTTGTTGGAATGGTTGCACTCCTGTCCGGACGACGCGTAGCATCCGGTTGATACGATTTTTCCGCAGGTACGGCTATGCCTTTCACATTCGTTAACAATCTATAGCGGGTTCTGTTGGACGGGTCCTCCAGGCGCTGCTCATTCCAGTAACGGCGGTCGGGCTCGAAGTCCGCATTCGGCAGCAATTCGGTCCGAGTTTCAAGGCAATGAGGTTGACCATGTGGCGGGGGCGAGGCATGCCTCGCCCCTACGTGAGAGATTCTGCAATGGACGGCGCAGACACGGGTTCTCGCACGGTCGAGGAAGTCAAAGACAGGATTCTCGCGCACGAACGGTGCGGTGTGATGGTAATTGGCGGGTCCGACACCGGCAAGACGACGCTCATTGAGCAGCTCGCGGACTTGCTGGCGGCATCGTCTGCCGTGGCCATTGTCGATGCAGATATGGGCCAGTCGCACATCGGACCGCCGACGACTATCGCGTGGGGACTCGTGAAGGAGCAGTTTCCGGGCTGGGACAACGTAGATGCCGCAGATTACTACTTCGTCGGGGCGACCTCACCCTATAAACACGTTCTGCCGACGGTCGTAGGCGCAAAACTCATATGTGACGCGGCCAGGTCTGCAGCGCCCTACATGATCGTTGACACGACGGGTCTTATCACCGGCAGCGTCGGATGTGCTCTCAAATGGGGCAAGATCGACGCGGTACAGCCTGACATGGTGTTGGCGGTACAGAAGGCTTACGAACTGGAGTCCATCCTTATTCCGTACGCCCACATGAGCGCACCACTGATCGTCAGAATAGAGTCTCCGGACGTTGTGGTGAGCAAAAGCGTCGATCAGCGTACCGCTTACAGGGAACGCATGTTCGCCCGCTACTTTGCAGGGAGCAGTGTGATCGAGTTGTCCGCGGAGAAGGTTTCGATCCGGTGCACGGAGACTGCATCGAGGCCCCGACAGCCGCATCTTCTCAATCGGCTCGTGTCGCTGCGCAACCAGGTGAACATGGATATCGCGCTCGGCATTGTCGTTGAAGAGGATGCTCGCGGCAATTCGTTCCTGGTCCGCACGCCGCTGAAGACTGTCCAGAACGTGAGCACGATCGTAATGGGCGACCTGTGCATCTCCCCCGATGGGAAACAGTTGGAAGCATAGACGTACTGGGGAACCGCAGCCTGCAGGAGCGCAGGAGGCTTGATCACGGGAAGCTTTGGGAAACAAGTCGATATACTTCGCGTTTGGGCAGGCCGAGCTTCTTGGCGGTTTCCTTGATGGCGTCGCTTCGCGAGAGTCCTTCCTGCTGCGCCAGAGCGGCGTACGTCTCGAGCACAACGCTGTCATCCGGGGCTGGAGCTTCGTCGCCGGAGCCTCCTTCAACGAGAACGACAAACTCGCCTTTGGGTTCTCTGGCGCGAAACAGTTCGGACAGCTCCTCAGCAGAACCGCGCACGATCTCCTCGTGAATCTTGGTCAGCTCACGCGCGACAACCACCTTTCTTGTCGGGAAAAGCTCCGCGATTTCACTGAGTAGAGTTGCAACGCGGTTGGGCGCTTCGTAGAAGATGTATGTTCGAGGGTCCGACTTCATCGCCTCGATCCGCGCTTTGCGCTGCGAGCGTTTTCGCGGCAGGAATCCCTCGAAACAGAACCTCGCGGGTGACAGTCCGGAAGCGACCAGGGCCGCAGTGAGCGCGTCCGGTCCCGGAACCGGCACGATGCGAATGCCGGCATCTATCGCTGCCTGGACAAGGCGGTACCCCGGGTCGGAGACACCCGGCGTACCTGCGTTCGAAACCAGCGCGACGTTGGCGCCGCCGAGCAACTTATCCACGAGTTTCGCTGCTTTCCCGGTCTCCTTGAACTCATAGTAGCTCGTGAGCCGCGTGTGGATATCGTAATGCGCGAGCAGTTTTCTCGTATGCCGGGTATCCTCTGCGGCGATCAGGCCAGCTTCCCGCAGGATTCTCAGCGCACGAAACGAGATGTCCTCGAGATTGCCAATAGGCGTACTGACAAGATACAGCGTTCCGGTAGGCATGATATTCAGAGAGTCCGGCTTACGGTGGCGCGCATGGTCCGTCGATCTCGGCGATCCGCGGCATGCGACGTTTGAATTCGGTTGCGCGGATTCTTTGTCGGATGCGCTCGATGAAGTCTCGGCTGAAATCGAGCTCTTCCAGCCTCTGCTGTTCGCAACCCTTATCGATCATATAGTATAAAAGTCTGTCAACATCAGCGTAGGCGAATCCGAGTTCGCCCTCGTCAGTCTGACCGTCCCAAAGGTCGGCGGAGGGAGGCTTATCCACTATTGAATCCGGCACGCCGAGAGCGTTGGCGAGCTGACGCACCTGCGTCTTGTACAGGTTGCCGAGCGGGTTGACCGCGCAGGCCATGTCGCCCCACAATGTCGTATAACCGAGCAGGCGCTCCGTCTTGTTTCCCGTACCCAGAACGAGTGCGTCGTGCACCACGGATTGATCGTAGAGGACAATCATCCTTGCACGGGCCATAGCGTTGCCTCGCCGCACCCTGTCGGCATCGGGGAAATTGGCGAAGTAACTGTCCACCAGGGGCGAAATCTCGACGAGTACCGATTCTATCCCGAGCACATCTACAACCTGCCGTGCGTCGCTGAGGCTTGCCGGCGAGCTCTCTCGGTAAGGCATTATCACGGCCACCACGCCGTCTTTGCCCAACGCTCGTTGCGCGAGAAAAGCCGATACGGCCGAGTCCAGGCCGCCCGACAGGCCGACAATCAGCCTTCGTTTGCCGGCATTCTCGATCTCGGAACGCAGAAAGCTGCAAAGTAAGTCGACTACCCTGTTTGTATCAATGGCCAGTTCCTGCGTCATTTGACTATGATTAGGACTCATCGCGTTTAACCCCTGGAGCGGTCAGCCGGCCGGCGCTTACCTCGATATATCCAGAACCTCATACTTCAGTTTGCCCGCGGGAACGTCTATCTCGACCGTCTGGCCGACCTTCGCACCGAGCAATCCCCTGCCCACCGGCGACGAGTTCGATATCTTGCCGCTCTTGAAGTCCGCCTCCACGTCGCTCACGATTGTGTAGCGCAGCTCCTTGTTCCTGTTGAGGTCTTTTAGACGAACCACGGCGCCAAGCAAAACCGTGTCCGCATCCATCTCATCCTCGTCGACTATGCGCGACCGCGCGAACTTGCTTTCAAGATCGCTTATACGCGCTTCCAGCAGGCCCTGTGCATGTTTGGCCGCCTCGTATTCCGCATTCTCGGATATATCGCCGTAAGCTCGCGCACGCTCGATCTCCTTCAGAATCTTCGGACGCTCGACCCCTTTCAGCCGTTGCAGGTCCTTCTTCAGCTTCTTGTGACCTTCACGCGTTATCCCGTAAGTTTTCATAATCACCCGCATGTTCCGACACGGCGACCGCCGCTTCAGACAAGTTCACTGTGCCTCATCCGTTCAGGCCGCCCGCCGTTCGAGAGGGCAGTCACGTGCTCGTCTTCCCGTGCTTCTCCAGGAGCATCCGCTCGACCTTCGGCGGAACGAAATCAGAGAGGTTCTCACCTCCAAACATCACGATCTCTTTCAGCAAGCTCGAACTGAGGAAGATGTGATCCTGACTTGGCGCAAGATAGATGGTCTCAATTGACGGAGCCAGTTTCCGGTTCATCAGTGCCAGCTGCAGCTCATATTCAAAATCCGATACGGCACGCAGACCGCGTATAAGAGCTATCGCGCCGCGCTCTCTTGCGTAATCGACGGTAAGGGTATCGAAACTGGCCACCTCCACGCCTTTCACGTGGCTAGTCGCTTCCCTGAGCATCTCGACGCGCTCCTCCACCGAGAAGAGGCACTCCTTTTCCGCGTTCTCGGCGACTGCAACGATCAGTTTATCAACCACGTGTAGCGCGCGTTCGATCAAATCTATATGTCCGTAGGTGGGCGGATCAAAACTGCCCGGGTAAATCGCTATTCGTTCGCCGCTGCTCATTTCCCCTCCCTCTCTAACATCTCTCTTGCAATGGTGCGGACCTCCTCGTAAACCACCTTCAGAGGCACACCTTCGCGTTCGGCCACGCTTTTGCAGTCTCGGAACTCCGGGGATATGGATACCGTTCTGCCGCCGGTTGTCCCGATCTTGACACTGATCTTACCCCATTTCGTATCCACGTCGCGCGACTCGCGCGACAGTATGAAACGCGATTCCAGCCGGTACCTGATACCGAACGAGGAGGTTTCCTCGAAAACGGTGTTGGCTACCTTGTCGATCAGACTCGTGTCGCAGATTACCACTACCGAGGTTCCGGGTCGGCCTTGCTTGCAGATTGTCGGTGAAAGATAGGCATCTTTGGCGCCCGCGCTGAAAAGACGCTCGACGAACCATGGATAGTGTTCGGGATTCATATCGTCAATCGTGGTTTCCAGCACGGCCACGATGTCTGTTTCGGCTTCAACAGCGTCGGTGTCGCCAAGTATTGTGCGCAACACGTTCGGTCTTTCGCTGAGATCCTTCTTGCCCGCTCCGTAACCGACGGCTTTGACCGCCATGGCCGGAATCGCTCCGAACTTGCGGGCCATCGAGCTGACCAGCGCGGCGCCTGTCGGCGTCGTCAACTCAGTCGGTATGCCCTGCGAGTAAACGGGCACCCCCTGAAGCAGCTCGACGGTCGCCGGCGCGGGCACGGGCAGCGTACCGTGCTGACACTGGACTTCGCCCGTACCCAGATGAACGGGCGAACAGCAGATCTCGTCAACATCGAGGGAATCAAGAGCGAGAAGCGATCCGACTATATCTATTATCGAGTCAGTGGCTCCCACCTCGTGGAAGTGTATGCGGTCCGGTGTGGTGTTGTGTATGCGCGCTTCAGTTTCCGCCAGCCGACTGAACACTTTCCTGCTTCTCTCCTTCACGCCGCTGTTCAATGTGCTCTGGTCTATCAAGCTCACAATGTCTGCGAGATATCTCTGTACGGGCGCCTCATCCGTAACTGCGACGGTCACGCTCGTCGCGGCGATGCCGCCGGTCGTCACCTTCTCGACTTTGAGTTCGTAACCGGTCAGCCCGGTTCCGTCGAGACCGGCTCTGACGCGCTGCTCGTCTGCGCCGAGATCGAGCAGGCTGGCCAAGATCATGTCGCCGCTCACACCGGAGAAACAGTCGAAATATAGTACTCTCATTCTGATTCCGCTCTTTCGGCCAGCTCGTTTATGATACCGGCAAGGTATCCGGCCCCGAACCCGTTGTCTATGTTCACCACACCGACGCCGGGCACACAACTGTTGAGCATGGTGAGCAATGGAGCAATTCCGCCGAAGCTTGCACCGTACCCGACGCTTGTCGGCACGGCAACCACCGGTTTGTCAACCAGTCCGGTGACAACGCTCGCCAGCGCGCCTTCCATCCCCGCCACCACCACTATTACGCTCGCTTCGCGCAGCCTCTCGGTGCAGTCAAGCAACCTGTGTATCCCGGCCACGCCGACATCGTGAATCTGTTCGACGGGATTTCCCATCATTCTCAGTGTGACGGCAGCCTCCGCGGCGACGGGAATGTCGGAGGTGCCCGCGCAAACCACCAAAACCTTGTTGCGCCGCTCCTTTATGGGATTAACGACCACCGTGATAGCCCGCGCATCCGCTTGATATTCCGCACGCGGCTCACGCTTCTTCACAGCTTCGTAGGTCCCGGCACCAGCTCTTGTGGCGAGGACGTTGTTCCCGGCCGCCACCATCCTCGTAACGATCTCAGCGACCTGTTCCGGAGTCTTCCCCTCGCAGAAAACCACCTCCGGGAACCCGCGCCGCAACTGCCGGTGATGATCTATCTTGGCAAAACCGAGATCCTCGTACGGCAACTCCTTAAGGGCCTCCAGGACGGATTCCACGCTTGTCTCGCCGTCCGCCAACTGCTGTAAGATCTTTTTCAACCGCTCAACGTTCAAACCGAACCTCCTCTGTAGCGTAGGGTCTACCCTTGAAGGGCGGAGCAAGCCCCGCCCATACATCAGCTGGCGGCCGTGCCTCCTACCGTGAGTTCGCGAATTCGGATCGTCGGTTGCGCGTCCGATACCGGGACCCCCTGGCCGTCCTTTCCGCAGGTTCCCACCGCGAACCCTTGGTCACTGCCGACCAGGTCAATCCCTTGAAGAACGTCCAGACCGTTTCCCACGAGGGCCGCGCCGCGGACCGCCGGTCCTATCTTGCCGTCCTTGATGAGATAGCCCTCGCTCACCTCGAACATGAAATCGCCGTTGACCGTGTTCACCTCGCCGCCGCCCATTTTGCGTACGTAAAGACCGTGTTTGGTGTCCGCGACTATCCCCTCCGGATCGCTCGTTCCGGGCGTTATCAGCGTGTTTGTCATACGCGGGATAGGCTTGTGCCGGAACGATTCACGTCTGCCGTTACCCGTCGGCGGAGCTGAGTCCTTCTTCGCCGTCATCAGGTCGTGAAGATAGCTTCTCAGCACACCGCCCTCAACAAGTACGGTTTTCTCCGCACGGGTCCCTTCATCGTCAATAGCGGATGAACCGCGTTTGCGAGGCATGGTACCGTCGTCAACGACGGTCACGACATCGCTCGCAACGCGTTGGCCGAGTTTACCGGCAAATCGTGACAACCCTTTTTGCACCAGGTCCGCCTCGAGACCGTGACCTACCGCTTCGTGTATCATCGTGCCGCCGGCTTCCGAGCTTATAACCACGGGCATAACGCCGGTAGGAGCTTTGTCCGCTTCAAGCATCAGGATAGCCCGTCGCGCCGCCGCAAGCGCAACATCGCGCGAGTCATTCTCCTCGAACAGCTCGAACCCCACGCTCCCGCCGACCGGCTCGTACCCGGTCTGTATCAGCCCGTTTTCCGAGGCAATCACGTTGACTACAAACACGCTCTGAACGCGCTGCTCCTCCCAGAACCCGCCGGAGGAGTTCGCTATCGTCACCTCCTGCAGGCTGTCGCCGTATCGAACGAGCACCTGCCTCACCCGCTCGTCGAATGTGCGTGCCGCATCGTTCGCGCCAAGAACCAAATCAACTTTCTTCGACACGGGAACCTCCCACGGAGCGACCTCAGGCGCCGCCTCGAACCGCACCGGCGCGAATTGTCCCGTTTCGGCGCGAGATTCCGCAGTTACCGCGTCCGACACACGTTTTGCGAGCCTCATCAGTCCGTCGGCGGAAACCTCGTTCGTATGGACGTACAGGGTCTTATCGCCGACGATTAGCCTCATTCCCGCGCCGTGGTCCACACCTGAGATGACTTTTTCCACCTTGTTGTCCTCGCAGGAGAACGAGGTTGATCTCTTGCGCTCCATGAATATCTCGGCAAAATCGCCGCCGTTGTCGAGAGCGGTGCCCAAAATATCTCCAGCACAATCAATAAGATTCACCGCAAAACACCTTTCTATTTGTCCAAAGCCAACCACGTGCAGGCCGGCATTTTCCGACGATTTCCAGTGGTTCAGAATATATCATACCGCCCCGCTTTTGTAAACCAAACCGGCCGCATCTCCGTGCCGCGACAGCGCAATAAATGATTGACATATTCTCCTGGAGCGCGCTATAATTCCGGTTAGGCGCCAGTAGAGAGCGCGATATCCCGGCGGTGTTG
>Ga0114922_10001191_pt1 | contig 24889 bp, 17 predicted proteins | sample AartaG_FD_100975 | JGI IMG/M metagenome (GOLD analysis project Ga0114922, IMG submission 100975) | Deep subsurface microbial communities from Aarhus Bay to uncover new lineages of life (NeLLi) - Aarhus_00045 metaG | ecosystem: Environmental > Aquatic > Marine > Oceanic > Sediment | place... | reverse complement strand
TCGGCCTTCTTGGTATTACTGTCAATTGTCACCAGGATTGCACTGATTTTAACATCACCCGTCGCTATTTCAAACGGAAAAGGCATCTGCGTCCTGAAAGACTTTAAGACGTTCTCGACGCTCCTGCCGAGTACAGAATCATGTGCCCCGGTCATCCCGATATCCGTTATATATGCAGTGCCTTTCGGCATAATTCTCTCATCGGCGGTCACGACGTGGGTGTGGGTTCCGAAACACAGGCCCACCCGGCCGTCGAGATGATAGCCCATAGCGATTTTTTCACTTGTCGCCTCGGCGTGAAAGTCAACGATGATAATGTCGGCCTCCTTCTCGAGCTGTGGCAGAATCCTGTCAATTGCATTATAAGGGCAGTCGGCCGCCTTCATAAAAAGCCGCCCTATCAAAGCAACGACGGCCACCGTCGGTCCCTTGGTGGTTTTATAAGCCGCCGTCCCCCTTCCGGCCGCTCGCTCGGAAAAATTCGCCGGGCGAACAATATTGTCGCTTGTTTCGAGAATCTGGATTATTTCTCTTTTACGGTAAGTATGGTCGCCCAACGTAATCAGATTTACACCGTACCGCAGCAGCTTATTATAAATTTGCGGCGTCAGCCCGGACCCGCCTGCGGCGTTCTCCGCATTGGCAATTACACAGTCAACATCCAGCTCTCTGACTATAGGCTTCAGCTTATCGGCAACAATACGTCTGCCGGGCCTGCCTACAATATCACCGATACAAAGAATGTTTACCTTCATAATCTGTTACTTCGCATATTCGATGCAGCGAACTTCCCGCAGCAGAGTCACCTGGATTTCACCCGGATACGTCATCTCATCTTCGACCTTCTTGGCAATATCTCGTGCAACTTTCATAGCGGCCTCGTCGTCTACCTGCTCGGCATTCACAATAACACGGATTTCCCTTCCGGCCTGTATTGCATATGCATTCTCAACACCCTTAAAGCCACCCGCGATCTCTTCGAGTTTTTCCAGCCGTTTTATATATCTTTCGAGCGTTTCTCTTCTGGCGCCGGGACGTGATGCACTAACCGCATCGGCTGCTGCAACAAGCGGAGTATATGGATTATCCGCCGGAACATCCCCGTGATGCCCCGCCACGGCATTCAGTACAATGGGTGATTCGTTGAACCGTTTGAGATAATTCGTTCCGATAGCCGGATGACTACCTTCGACATCATGGTCGATAGCCTTACCGATATCGTGCAATAATCCCGCCCGCCTTGCTACCGAGCCGTCCAGCCCGAGTTCATCCGCCATCACCTGCGAAAGAAACGCAACCTCAACGCTGTGGCGAAGAACGTTCTGGCCGTAACTTGTCCTGTAGCTAAGTGCCCCTATCAAACTAAGCACCTTATTACTCAATCCCCTTACGTTCGTCTCCACAGCCGCGTCCTTGCCAAGCTGCAACAGCTTGTGGTTCACATCCTTTTTAGTTTGCGCAACGAGCTCCTCGATTCGTGATGGGTGGATCCTGCCATCTTGTATAAGCCGTTCCATCGAAAGCCGGGCGACCTCTCTTCTGACGGGACTAAAACCGCTGACGACAATCATCCCCGGGGTGTCATCGACAATAACGTCAACTCCCGTGGCCTTTTCAAAGGCGCGGATATTGCGGCCCTCCCTGCCGATAATTCTGCCCTTCATATCGTCGTTCGGAATCTCAACAGTCGAGACGGTTGTTTCACAGGTCTGCTCGGCCGCATAGCGCTGAATGGCGGAACTGATTACTTCGCGGCTTTTTTCGTCGGCCGTTTCGACAGATTCCTCGACCTTGCGCTGAATCAAAGCCGACATTTCGTGCTCGCATTCGTCTTCGAGGCGTTTCAACAGCAGCTCCTTGGCCTCATTAATGTCCATCGCAGTGATTTTGAGCAGTTGGTTCTTCTGCTGAGCCATCAGGACAGAAAGCTGTTTTTCCTTCAGATTAATATTGTGCAGCCTCCTGTCGCTCTCCTGCTGCTGCTTTTTCAGCGTTTTTTCCCGCTGCTGGAGCAGCTCATTTTGCCGCTCAAGCGAATCCTCACGCTTGGTCAGCCTCATTTCCGTCTCGTGCAGCTCGGCACGAGTTTTATTGGCCTCATTTGTAAATTCCTCTTTTTTCTTGATAGACTCGGCGGCGGCATCGATCCGAGCGGACTTGATTATGTTCTCGGCCTCCCTTTCAGCCCCGTCAATCTGCCGCTGGATGTCCTGCTCAAAGGTCTTGGCCTTCGCCCGGGCAATCATCTGGTAAACAATGGCAACCATACAACCACCCAAAAGAAGACCAATAATAAGCGAGCCGAGCACTGTTAATGTGCCGCCCAATTGCATTAGTATATTCATAATTCCCACCTTTCCCTTGCACTTTTCATAGAGTCACAAAACAAAGTCCCAAAGGGTAAATTGCGGGCTTACGGTGAGGAAAGTCACAAAGAAATGACGGTGAATCACGAAATCCTTTTATCTTAAGCGCAATATCAGCTACTTAGTGCCCGAATATCTCCAAATTGAAGCACCTGGGTCAATAATAGAATGTTTTTCTTTATGAAATTGGCTGATTTTATGCTCAATACCAACACTCCCTCGTAGGTACGCGATCGCTTTTTCAAGCAGATTTCGTTTTCACGTTAAATTTACTTTATAACGCCGTATCAAAGCAGCCTTCATCATATTTTCATCTATGCAAGTATTTGGCGCTAAAAGTTTCTTTGTTACTTAACCACCTTTTAAGAAAAGCCTTACAAGCCTTCCTCTTTTATGCCCCTTTTCTTTAGTAGTAGCCGTCATTAGTTTCAATGGGGCAACCCACAATCTTGTTCGTCAAATGTTGCTTAATACTTTATATTAAAGCACTTTTACAGACCGGTCAAGAGAAAAAACTCGCAAATTATCTAATTTCTCAACCCAAAATCAGCATTTTAAGCCATCTTAAGGGCCATTATTTAGGCATTTTTGACGTTTTTTGACTTTTTATCTTAAGGGAACCTATAAAATTTCAAAAAAATCCGCACTTTTTGACCAAAACCTAACAAAACCAACGTAGGAAGGATGGAAGATAGAGAATAGACGATAGAAGTCCTATGATGGATAGTGTGTAATATGTCAATGAAGCTTAGAAAATGACATGTCATGATGCTCACATCTCAGCGTAAACTTTGTTGTAACACTGACGGCCGAGGTTTAGGTGGCATCTTTAAAAATCCTGTTATACGCCACGGGTTTTGCATGAATGTTTGCTCTCTTCTAAAGTTCATTTTTACCGTGAGAATTTCATCCGTTTCATAATCCTGGAAGGAGCAGGTTACAGAGGATTCAAGCCCATCGGTGGATACTGTAAGTCTATGTACTGCGAACTTTTGATTGAGTGCCACCGAAGCAAGGTATCCCCAATTTGATTTGGGGAAATTTTCTCTCGAAAGATTTTGTCTTTTTTCAGTATCTCTTTTTACTGCGGCATCAAGAGTCTGTATGATCGTTAACCGAAGATTTCCAATGTTTTCCTGGTCGCGACCAAGAGTGATAGGAACTACGGGGGCCGCACTAAATGTTTTTGACTTGCGTACCATCATTTCTACCTTATCGATAGAGTAATAGCCGTGTTCTAAAAACTTGCCATAAATCACGGGCTCTTCTGATCGGAGTTCGTCTAACGTGATTGGCATGATGCTCAAATTTTCTCCCGCCAAAACTTGGAACTCATACTTTCGGTCGCTATCAGTCATCCCTAAAATTATACCAGATAAATTCATTCGTTCCTGGGGCCAGCCTGATGGGACCTCAGAAATGTGGTCGTAATCCATGTCCCCCGTTGAGTCCTCCATTATGGCAGTTGCGATATAACTATCCCAATTGAATACGTTCGGATGAACTAACAAGAAAAAGTTGGTTATAGCTTCAATATCCCAAATCCGTTCTTTATCATTGAACTCAATTATCACTAATCCGAATCATTGAACTCAATTATCACTAATCCGAAAATCATTTTCCCTGCCCCCCTTACTACACCGAAGACGGCATCGGCATGTTCTTTGCCTTCTTCTCACACAAGCATCCAAGCGGCAAACCCAGCTTTGTTATCTTCAAAAATGTTCATTATTGCATCGTACTTAAAACCCTCCAGATCCCTCAGCTTTTCCAGATTTTCGGCATTTGGATTCTTTGCAACTGCTTCAAAGAGTGCTAACGGATTTACCAGGTAGTCTTGTCTGATTTCATCAGCGAGTATCTCTATATCAGGATCATCAAGGGATTCATTTGATAACTTTGATATTAGAGATTGCACCTTCTCTTTGAAGGGTCCCGACTTAGCGGCCCTAAGTTTCTTGAGTCTTTCTTGCTCTGACTTTGCCTTCTCCAGGTTATTCTTAGCTCTGACTGTGGCTTCTTCAGCCTCTTTCTGTTTTGCAATCGCATCCTCTGTTTTGTTGGCTTCAGCTTCGGCTTGTTCTTGGTACACTTTTATACTGTCCCGAAGCCCTTGAAGCTCTCCGAGACCACTCTTAATATTGTCGATCATGTCCTTGTTTAGCTGTCCAACAGCGACAGCGCTATCTACAAGTTGCTGCTGTGCAGAATTCAACTTCTCCTGCAAGTCCTTATTGGACTCTTGCTCAGCTTTTTTGAATTTCAATGCTTGGTTCTGGTATTGATAGAATCCAAATGCAATTCCGATAAGAATCAAAATCGACAAACCAAGTCTCTGGGAAACTTCTGCTGCAAAATCCCACGCTGTTCTCCCAGTTAGATGTTTTGTTTCATTCTTTTCATCCGACATATCAGCACCGTGCTTTTCTTTAGATCAATATTTCTGATTCTGTCCTCGGATAGTAATGCGTCGTGAAAGAAATTTAAGACACTCAGCCACTTCTGCTTCACCCTTTCAGTGAATTATGTGGCCAAATCGCAATTCCAGCTTTACAGTAATCTTTAGCAGAAAGTTTCCGGATATTCAAGAAAAGAATATTTTTTTAGGCAGTTTTTAAGGCAAAATATTTTTATTTGTAAAAATTAAAAACTGCGTCCCCCGCCGTTTTGCGTGGCAAAACGAAGCTACGGGGATTCAAAATTCAACACAGCAAATTCCTTATGGCACGATAGAAAATAAAAAATCAAATATCAAAAAGCAAAATTACAAATCAAAATTTGAATTCTGGATTCCTGTTTTCACAGGAACGACAAGTCAAAGAAGCATTTCTACCTGCGGCCAGCTTTCAAATGATTATTGATAATTGATGATTGATGATTGATTATTTACGGATTCCTGCTCTGTGCTTACGCGAAGCGATGGAGTTACTTAAACCGGTGCGAACCGCAGGTAGAAATGTTGTTAGTCATTCTCAATGATTTTGTTGCATAAATGCGAGATTTGGATACAATTATTTACAGTATGCCGGACGGCCGGGTTAATTTTTGGATAAGAAAATCCGATATTAAGAGAAGATTTACTATATAAGTACAGGTAGATTTTTACAGGAAGGAAGATGTCGAACACAGATATAGAGATGCAGAGAGCCAGAGAGGCCGTATCTGAAGTAAGATTGCAGGTCAGTCCTGAAGAGGCAATCAGGTATATGCAAGGGATACGTCACAAAGGTTTTTTGAAGGCGCTGAGAAGCAACTGGCGTGTTGACGAAAACGGTCATGCAACTATGCAGAGCGTATGCTGGCTTTTCTGCTGGGCAACGATGGGAAAAAACAACAAAAATAAAAAAACCTCCGAGGCATGCAGGACAGTCTTCGGTAAGATATTCGACCATTCATATGAGTGGTTTGCTCAGGAAGTACCATACGAATTAGTAAAGAAATGGCGTTACGCCAAGCCCAGCAGACTAATTGGTTCCTGAGAAGTATGAAAAACGTGAAGCGTATGACGTATTGCGAATCGCTATTAGCGGAATGAGGCGTAGATTTCAAATATCAAATTTCAGGAATCGAAGTCAAAATTTACCAAAAATTCCGGTCTGAAACCACCCCCAAACAGGTTTGAGGGTGCCACCCATTGCAATGACAGAGGGAGGCGGGATTGCAGAGGTCAGGGGGATATTATTTCGATATTTTCCATAGAGCCGTGGAGACCCTGGGATAATGTGAGGTAGGGCATTTTGTTGGGGTCGTGGCCGAGGAGTTTGCTGCCGACGGTATCGACAGCAACGGGGTCGAAGCCGGCCAGGATAAGGCCCAATTTTTTGTGCCGGCCGGACAGGTGCATCCCTTCGAGGGCGATGGTGGCATCGACGACGGACAGGTCCGGCTTTTTATATAAACATATATCTACAACGGACTTATCCGTTGAAGGGCTGTGCAGTTTGGATTTGTTCCAGGAGCCGCAATAGAACCTGCCCGGGGCTATGCCGAACATATTTTTCATTGCGATTGTGGTTTTAGTGAAGCTGTGATCTTTAAGTACGGGTAGTGAAATCACGAAGGCGTGCTGTACTATCCGCGGCATATGAAATTCTTTTAACTGGTGGGCATTATCATTTTTGAGGGTGATAGTTTCGGCATCGTTGAGGTCGATTAGCTCGAGATCGTACCTGTCGGCCAGGTCAGTGTATCCGAGCGTTTTGAAGACTTGCGGGGTTGTTCCGCTTCCACAGCCGTCAGCTATTACGATTCGGGCTTTTGTGCGGGCTTTGCAGTAGTTATAGAGAGCTTCTGCGGCATTTACGCTGGTCGTAACAGGCGGCGGAGAGGAATTTGTAAGGTTCGGCTTTATAATAATCAGACCCTCCTTAGGGAGCGTAGCCGGGGCGTTAATGAGGTCCAGTGCCCTACTGATACTGCTCTGATAATCGGCAAATTTTACTTTCGCAACGAGGCCCATAAGCTCCAAATCCTTGTGTTAGTGAAAAATAATGAACAAAATAATCTTATCAAAGGTATTGACTGTCAAGAGATTTTGGGTAAATTAGTACACACTTTTTAGTAAAATCACATTATAATAAAGGGTTTCGAATTGCTTTTTTGGAGACGAACATGATAGAGGTCAAAGAACTTCGGCGTAGTTTCGGCCCGGTTGTCGCTGTTGACGGTATATCTTTCAGTGTTGAAAAGGGCCAGGTTTTAGGTCTTCTCGGGCCCAACGGGGCTGGCAAAAGCACGGCGATGAGAATGTTAGCGTGTTTCCTTCGGCCCGACAGCGGGACGGCTAAGATATGCGGATATGATATTTTGCAGAGCCCCATCGAGGTCAGAAAGTCGATCGGATATTTAGCGGAGAATGTGCCGGCGTACAATGAGATGACGGTCGGGAGCTTTTTGGACTTTATTTGCGATGTCAGAGAGATTAAGGGCAAGGCACGAAAGAAGGCACTCGACAGGATTGTTCCAATGTGCTCGATTGACTCGGTATATCATCAGACGATTGAGACACTTTCAAAGGGATATAAACGGCGCGTCGGGCTGGCCCAGGCGTTGATTCATGACCCGGGCGTGCTGATTCTTGACGAGCCGACGGACGGGCTTGACCCCAATCAAAAATATGAGGTCAGAAAGCTCATAAATAAAATGGCGAAAGACAAGTGTATTATTATCTCGACGCACATCCTCGAAGAAGTGGAGGCTGTCTGCTCGAGGACGATAATAATTGCCAAAGGCAAAATATTAGTGGATTCAACGCCGGAGCAATTAAAGGAAAAATACCAGTGCAGCCTTGACGCTGTTTTTCGACGGATAACCAGAAACGGCAAGCAGTTAGCAGTTAAACGGTGAGTAGTTAATTAATTGACAAAGACAGGAGTTCAATAATGAATAGTTTTTTGGCGGTATTAAAGAGGGAATTGAGAAGTTATTTTACGACTCCTCTTGCATACGTGTTTCTTGTGATTTTTTTGTTTTTCTCGGGGTATCTTACATTCAAAGAGGGGTTTTATGAAATGCGGCAGGCGGACATGCGTGCCTTTTTTATGAACCTGCCTCTGCTGTTTGTCTTTATGGTACCATCGACAGCAATGCGTCTCTGGGCGGAAGAACGGAAGGTCGGTTCTATTGAGCTGCTTTTCACACTGCCGGTTACGATAACACAGGCGGTTTTGGGGAAGTTTTTTGCGGCGTGGCTTTTCCTTATCATCGCACTTGCTCTGACTTTCCCTATGGTGATTACGGTATGTTACCTTGGTGAGCCGGACATCGGCCTGATAATTACCGGCTACATAGGCAGCGTCCTGATGGCAGGCGGTTTTCTTGCCATCGGGTGTTTCTTTTCGGCGCTTAGCAAAAACCAGGTGATAAGTTTTGTCCTGTCGGTTGTCGCCTGTGCGGTACTTGTTTTCGCAGGTATGCCGACGACGCTAAGTTACGTTTCGACGTTCCTTCCGGCGGGTATGGTTTCAGCTATAGGGAATATGAGCTTTCAGGCGCACTTCGAGTCAATCCAGAGAGGTGTCCTGAAGCTCGAAGACCTTTCTTACTTTATACTGTTGATTATCGGGTGGATTGCAGCGTGCAGTATTGTTTTAGATGACAGGAAGGCAAGATAATAAGCACGTCAGGAATATTGGGAGGGGAGACGTTTTTAAGGAAATCTAAGTATGGCACAAAAACAGCAAGTTTCAACGGGCACGAACAGAACGTTACGAACTATTGTCGCAGTGGTCTTTGTTTTAATTATTATTTTTTCTGCGATAAGTATATGTCAAAACATCGGAAAGGATTTGAAAGTCGACATTACGGACCAGAAACTTTATACGCTTTCCGACGGCACGAAAAAGATTTTGGGCAAACTCAATCAGCCGATTAAAGCCAAGCTGTACTATGCAAAGACCGCCGCACTGAAAGGCCCGGACCAGATTCGGTATTTCAACAATTATTACGAGTTCGTTAAGGCACTGCTGGAAGAATACGTTTCCGTGTCCAAAGGTAAGTTTGAGCTGGAAGTAATCGACCCGCGGCCGTTCTCGGAAGATGAGGTGCAGGCATTGAGATACGGCTTAAGGCGATTTCCTATAACTCAAGAGGAGAACTTTTTCTTCGGCCTGGTACTGCAGACACAATTCGGGGTCGAAAAAGCCATACCGTTCTTTTCGCCGGACAGGGAGAACTTTGTTGAGTACGATATAAGCTACCTGATAGATACCGCAATTACCCGCCAGAAACGAAAAATAGGTGTGTTAAGCTCGATCGGGGTAATGGGAGACGATGTAAGCGGATATATGGCTGAGATGATGATGAGGCAGGGTCAGCAACCGAAGGGGCCGTGGACTTTCGTCGAGCAGCTGCGCAAACAATACGAGGTTGAAAGTGTCCCGACAGATGTAAACGACATTAATGATATTGACATCTTGATGGTTATTCATCCCAAAGACCTGCCGGAGCAAACATTGTTCGCCATAGACCAGTTTGTGCTGAAAGGCGGCAGGATGATAGCGTTTGTTGACCCTTATTGCTATGAAGAAATACGGAACCAAAACCAAAGAATGATGCAGATGGGGATGCAGGTATCGGGAAGCTCCGAATTGAGCACACTTCTGAAGACGTGGGGCCTTGAGATGCCAACGAATACCTTTGCCGGTGACATAGCTCTGGCAGAGCTGGCAAGCTTCAATCAGAGAGCGGAGAAAGTAATCGGTTACCTTAGATTGAGACCGGAAGGAAATTGCTTTAATACCGATAATGTAATTACAGCCCAGCTTAACATGGTAAGGTTTCTGTTCTCAGGTGTGCTGAGAGTAGTTGCCGATCCAAATGAGACTGCCGAGATTACACGAACGCCGCTTATTACAACAAGCAGCAGAGGCAACAGTTTTTCGATAAGCAACGCATACGAACTTATGATGCTGGACCCATCAAATCTAATGAAAAAATTTATCGAAGGAGACAAGCCCGTTGCGATGGGTTATCTGGTTATCGGTAAGCTTAAGAGCAGTTTCCCGGACGGCATAGAAATTGAGGTCGAAGAAGAATCTTCGGATGAAGCAGAAGATCCAAACGAAGTCAAGAAAATCAAAAAGCAGATAAAAGGGCTGACAGAAGCCCCGCAGGATTGTGCGGTAGTGGTTTTTGCGGATGTTGACTTTATAAGTGATTCGATAGCATATCGGAACGCTTTCTTCGGCAAGATGGTTGTCGGTGACAACAGTGCTTTGGTGCTTAATACTATTGATGATTTAAGCGGGTCAGGAGATCTGGTTTCAATCAGGTCGAGAGGAAACTTTAAGAGGCCGTTTGTTGTTGTCGATGAAATTGAAAGGCAGGCAGATGAGGAAACCCGTGAAGAAGTAAATAAAATTAACGCCCAAATTGCAGGTTTCCAGAGCAAATTGCAATCCATCCTGGCTTCCGCCAAGGAAGGACAGGAGGAGGTCATCGGCAGCTCGATACTGCAGCAGCAAAGAGATATCGAATTACAACAACGCAGGGCACAGCAACAGTTAAATGAAGTTAAATTGATAAGACGCGAACGAATCGAGCACCTGGGTAATGTGCTTCGAGGTTTTAATATGCTGATGGCGCCGGCGGTTATTCTGGTGATTGCGATAGTATTGGGCGTCCGCCGCAGTGCAAGGAAGAGGCATTATATCAGTCATGCAAGTGATGCCTGATTAAGAAAGCACGAAGTACGAAATCCGAAATACAAAACAAATATAAATGACAGAAATTCAAAATTCGGGTTCTAATAACAAAAGCAGGAGTTTAACAGATGAGTAACAGGAAACTAACAATATTAGGTATCGTTGCGGTTTTGATGGTACTATGGGCGGTGGCGCAGTCTCACGTTTCAAACAGACCGAGTGCAGAAACAGAAGGGCCATCTCCTCTTCTCCAGGGGCTTGATCCGGCGGATATCGGCAGTATTGTTTTGGGGAACGACGAAAATTCGGTCACGCTCAAGCGCCAGCAAGGGGGTTTCGTTGTTGTCAATAAAGACAATTACCCAGCCAAGGTAAGTGAAATTAATAATTTGCTTACCAAGAGCCAGGAGATCCAAAGGTCAGAATTTGTGACAGACAACGCGGCAAATCACGAAAATCTCGGAGTAACAGAGAAAGAAGCCAACGCCACAATCAAGTTTTTCAAGACGGACTCATCGCTGCTCACAGGTGTAATCGGAGGAAAGACCAAGGAGCTTGGACAGGGTACCTACGTAAGACTGGCTTCGAGCGATGCAGTTTACGTGGCACCAACAATGCCGTGGATTGCAGATACGGCAATGAACTACATTGAGCAGGAGCTTATTTCAGTAAAGCGCGAGGACATCGTATCGGTAACAGTCAGCTCCGCAAACGAACAATACACACTGAAAACAACAGAGGATGGCAAAGACGTCATACTGGAAAATGTTCCCTCCGGGAAAAAATTTAAGGACAGTGACGGCGACAGCGTCTTTACCGCTTTGACGAGCCTAAGATGTGATGATGTTATGAAAAACCCGGGCAATCTGACCTTTGACAGGGAATACGTCTGCACACTGAAGGACTCGACTGTTTACGCACTTAAAATAGCCCAGAAGGACGATAAGACGTATATCACCTGTGAATCAGACTATACCGATAAAACACCTGTTATAAAAGACAGCGACGTTGAATCGGAAGAAGAACTGAAAAAGAAGGAAGCCAAACTTCTTGCCCAGGAGGGGGCGATAAAATTCACCGCCAAACATAAGGGATGGGTTTATGAAATCGCCGAGTGGAAGGCGAAGAACCTGATTAAAGAGCTCTCAGAATTAATCGAGGACGAAGAAAAGCCCGAAGACGAAAATGAACAGGCCGATACTGTAACACCCGAAGAGACAACCGCAACAACAATCGAAGAACCTAATGCGGCAGATCCTAATTCATAAGCTGTTCAGCAACTTTGTTAGATTCTCTGTTGAAAAAACGGCAGTAGGGATAATTTAGCAAGAACCATTTGGAGGTTAGTCCAATGAGGCAGATTACCCGAAGGAACATCCTTAAGCGCGGTACCGCTGTACTGAGCGCGGCTGCTGCCGCTTACATTATTCCGTCATCGGCGCTGGGAAGAGGCGGCTTTGTTTCACCAAGTGAGCGAATAACAATGGGCGGCATAGGCCTTGGCGGACAGGGAACACGCGATATGCGTAATTTTATGACGTGTGCAGACGTGCAGTTCATCGCGGTATGCGATGCGGACACTCAGCGTCGCAATAAAGCCAAAGCCATAGTTGACGAAAACTACGGTAACAAAGATTGCGCCGCCTACGGTGATTTTCGCAGACTTCTGGCGCGTGATGATATAGATGCGGTCCTGAGTGCGACAGGAGACCGCTGGCATGCGCTGACTTCGATTTATGCAGCGAAGGCCGGAAAAGATATTTACTGCGAAAAACCGATGTCTTTGACTATCGCCGAGGGCCGTGTAGTAGCTGATACTATGAAGCGGTACGGAACGGTTTACCAGTGCGGTACGCAGCGGCGAAGCATGAGGAGTTTTGCGTTCGCAGTCAATGCCGCCCGCAGCGACAAACTCGGCAAGCTGCATACCCTTGGCAGCTACGTAAGGGCGGGACAAAGCTCGGGCGTTCTTAAGTCTGAACCTGTCCCTGAAGGTTTCGACTACGATATGTGGCTCGGGCCAACACCGCACATACCCTATAATTCGAGCTTCGTTCGTAATCTCTGGAAAAACCACTTCGACTACAGCGGAGGGATGATAACCGACTGGGGCTGCCACTGTAATGACCTTGCCCAGATGGCAAACGACAGTGAAGCAACCGGGCCGGTCGAATACGAAGGGACAGCAAAATTCCCCGATAAAGGATTTTGTAATGTTCCTATCGCCCTGCATGTCGAGACCAGATATGCCGACGGGGTCAGGCTGATAATGTACGACACAAAGACACCGGACATCTGGCCAAACTTAAATACACAACTGTCGGTCAAGTTCGAGGGTACGGAAGGCTGGGTGTATGTCGATGACGGCGGTAATGTCGATGCCCATCCCAAATCGCTGCTGGCAAACAGAAAGTTCGAGAAACAGCAATGGACCGACTCGGCAAACTGGCAGGGGCATCATCGGAATTTCCTGGATTGTGTGAAAACACGGGCCAGGACCATCGCTTCTGCCGAGGCGGCACATCGGTCCACAACTACCTGCCACGTTGCCAATATCTGCCTGCGGCTGGGGCGAAGTGTAAAATGGGACCCTCGAACCGAACGATTTGTGAATGACCCCGAAGCCGATAAGATGATATCGAGGCCGATGCGAAGGCCATGGCATCTATGATATCTTGAGGCGGGTCGAAATTCGATACACGAAATCCGAACAGGTAAAAAAGAAAGGACAGGAAATGAACATCCGCAATTATATTTATCGTAGCAGGCTTATTGTTATTACTCTTTGTGCAGCTTTGTCGGTTCTGGCCGGATGTTCCGCCGGCTTAGAAACATCACAACAACCCGTGTTTGTCGCACATCGTGTCGGGCATTTCCGCAGTGAGGCCTGTTGTGTGGGAGACTTTAACAATGACGGAAAGTCGGACATTTTGGCCGGCCCATACTGGTATGAAGCACCATACTGGAAGGCCCACCAATTTCGAGCATTGGAAGGCAAGGTCGATGCACAAGGCAATACACATACGGTTGACGAAAAAGGCATTGGTTATTGGGACGATTTTATGAATGTTCCGCTGGATGTCGATGGTGACGGGCTGCTGGACGTCGCAACATGCGGCTGGTTCAGCAAACAGGCCGAATGGTATCGTAATACCGGAGCGGCGGGCGGTCATTGGCCTATGACTGTCGCCGAAAAGAACGGCAACTACGAATGCGGAGAGTTGTGGGACATTGACGGCGATGGTAAAAAGCTCGAGATTCTGCCGGACACCTCAGATACCAAGTGGTACGAGATCGGGATTAAGGACGACGGTAATCGCGGACTGATTAAACGGCAAGTCAGCCAAAACAGTAAGCCGTTCGGTGGTGGTGTCGGGGACATAAACGGAGACGGTCGGCCTGACATTTTGCGGCCCAGTGCCTGGTATGAGGCGCCTGCTGAGACTCGCAAGGGTCAATGGAAAGAACACCCTCTGACAATCGGCAGCCTGACCGAAGGGCAGGCTGAACATACGCCCCAGATATGGGTTTATGATGTTGATGAGGACGGACTGAACGATATTATAACCAGCTCGGCCCATAAACATGGAATATTCTGGTATAAGCAGGTAAGAAAAGCGTCGAAAATTACCTGGCAGCGACATGTGATTGATAAATCATGGTCTCAGGCCCACAGTATAACGTTAGCCGACCTTGATGAGGACGGCGACCTCGACTTTGTTACGGGAAAACGATTTCTCGCCCATAACGGTAACGACCCGGACGCCCGTTCTCCATTGTGTGTTTACTGGTATGAATTGAAACGCGGTGCTATTGTCGAATGGGTCAGACATACTATTTCCTATGGTGAGGGTATCGGCTCAAGCCTTAATATTCCCGTGGTTGATATGGACGGTGACGGAGACCTCGATATAGTGGTAACAGGTAAATGGGGTGGTCCTGTATATTTCGAGAACAAAAGCAAATCCAATAGATAGCTAAGGACCAGACCATGAGAATTTCCGCAAAAGCATTTATCCGACTTCTGTTGGTATGGATTTGCGCGAACTCCGCTCTAAGTAATAATGCCTGGGCAGCGTTCAATAAACCGGAGATTGACGAAAAATTAGCCGCGATTGTCAACTATGAACGCGGGATGAGCAGAGAGCCGCTTATAGCTGTGGAAAAACTCATCCGGGAATCACAAAACCAGCCAGAGCAGCGTAAATACATCGAGCTTCGATTGGCTGAGCTGCTTGATGAAGCCACATTAGAGAGTAAGTCGTTCATCTGCAGGCAGCTTTGGTTTATCGGGACGGCTGATTCGGTACCTGCAATTGCCAGGCTGCTGATGGACGAGAAGACTGCGGACATAGCATGTTATGCAATCGGGCAGAACCCGAGCGAAGAGGCCGGCAAGGCATTGCGTGAAGCGCTGAACAGGGTTTCGCCGAAAGTGCAGATTCGCATCATAAATCTATTGGGCGACCGAGGCGACAACCAAAGCGTAGAAGCAATCGGCAAATTTATAATCGGAACGGAAAGGGAAGTCAGCGAAGCTGCGGTTGCAGCGCTGGGAAAAATCGGTGGTGCGCGGGCGATAAAATTATTGGTAGAAACCAGGGCCAAAAGTGATTCGGAACTTCAATTCGCAGCGACAGATGCGTACCTTAGATGCGCCGAAGACCTCATGGCCGAAGGCGAAACAAAGCAAGCGACCATAATCTACAGGGAACTGGCCGACAAAAACGAAACTCCTATTATCCGAAGTGCGGCCATCAAGGGTCTGGCAGACATTGGCGGGCAGGATATAGTGCCCTTGGTCATTTCTGCTCTGCGGGATGAAAACCGTATGGTGCGAACCACAGGCAGAAGCTGTGTTCGGACGATGCAAGGCAACGGCGTTACCGAAGAATTTGCAGGTGAATTGTCAAAGACATCACCTGATGAACAGGTGCTTCTGATTGGTGCTCTTGCAGACCGCGGCGATGACACTGCGCTGCCTGCGATAACAGCGGCGGCCAGGAGCACGAACCCGGAGGTCAGAAAAGCAGTATTACAGGCCGTCGGAAAACTCGGAGACGCTTCTTTTGTAGAATACCTGGTCAAAACCGCTACAGAAGGATTGAGCTCCGAGGAAACAAGCACAGCAATAAATAGTCTTAAACTGCTTCGCGGAAGCAGAGTTGATGAAGCAATAGTACAAAGCATGCAGAATTCGCAACCGAGCGTGCGGCGGCAATTAATTCAGGTACTTGCCGAGCGTGATGCTGTTGATGCAGTCCCGGCACTGTTAGCGGAGGCGGTAAACCCGGATAGGAAGGTACGCAAAGCAGCGTTTAAGGCTTTAGGCAGGCTTGGGCGTGAGAAAGATTTGCCATCGCTGGTGAAACTTCTTGTGAAGCTGGAAGATGACGGTAGTCGCAGAGAAGCTGAGCGAGCCGTCGTAATGGTTTCGCGCAAGATCAGCGAGACGAGTAAGCAGGCCGATGCTGTATTGGCTGGGCTGCACGGTGAGAAGCGTGTGGCTGTCAGATGTTCGCTGCTGCGTGTGCTCGGAGGTATCGCAAATAGTAAAGCGCTGAGAACACTTGAGGTTGCATCAAAAGAGGCGAATCCCACTGTGCAGGATACATCCGTCCGTGCATTGGCCAAATGGCCGAATGCGGGGGCGTCAGAAGTTTTGCCGGAAATTTACTGCAGCACACAAAACCAAATACATCGGCTTTTGGCGCTGCGCGGTTTTGTACGGCTGTTGTCTCTGCCTGTTCAGGGGCGTCCAGCAGAGAAAACGCTTGAGTTGTGCCGGCGGGCCATGTATCAAGCCCGGAGTTCGGCAGAGCAAAAACTTGTGCTATCAGGTTTGTCAAACATAAGTGACCCGGGAGCTTTGGAAATGGTCGAGCCGTTACTGCAGGCCGAGGAAGTCAGAGCAGAAGCGGCAATGGCCGCGATAAAGATAGCCGGGACAATTATAGATACTCACAGTGAAAGGGCCAGGACAGCAATGAACAAGCTGCTTGCTGTCTCTAAAGACGAGAATTTGCGTAAACAGGCTGAAGAGATTATCCGGCATATCAAAGAACTCGAAAACAAGACACACCAATAAGAAGGATAATCAATCAGGATTTTCGCCTGCCACTTACACTTTCATCTCTGTTTGAGAGTCACTGCAATGGTGATAGTAATATTTCGATTGACTGGCGGCCCGGAAAACGTATAATTTTACTGTTTTTTCGAACTCTTTAGATGAAAGGAGAGTTATGAGCAGTCACCAACGGAGAGGATTTACATTAATAGAACTCTTAGTTGTGATTGCCATCATTGCGTTGTTAATGGCGATATTAATGCCGGCATTACAAAGGGCAAAGAAACAAGCCCAGAATGTCAAGTGCCAAAGTAATATGCGCCAAATCGGCATAGCAGCAAATTTATACGCCGAGGACTATGAATTGATGGTTCCGCGGGGCAAGGCAGGCGGCACAGGCGGGGCATGGTTTCAGCTTTTTATGCCCTCTTTAGCCCAGAAGCCGATCGGCAATGATTACCGTACAGTGGATATTTACCGGTGCCCCGGGTACCCTGATAAAGAGCAGACCGTCTGCTACGTTGTCAACGGCTGGGACTTCAGAGATGAAAACGATATGCAGGGCACAGAGATATTAGACCCGAGCAAACTAACTACCTGCATCCAGCGAGCATACACTATTTATCTTACCGATAATGAGGACGGGCCGTGGCGGCATATTATAAGAAAAGCCGATGACCCGGGAAACAATCGATGTGATGTGTGGACCCCGGGGCATCTGCCCGATTCCGTCAGCGAAGACGTAACAACAGGCCGGCGTGTTGCGAGAGCCAGACACAGAAAAGGCAGTAATTGTCTGTTTCTCGACTGGCACGTAGAATGGGTGGCTGCCGAAGAGATAACGATAGACCTGTGGAGATTTGAAAAATAGTATATTGACTGTGAAAGAATCGATGAATATCCGGTGATGATTGTGCCGGTAATTAAATCAGTTCCAAGGTACATAAATAAATTATTTAGCACGTGAGTCGGCAAAAGTGAGTGCAATCCCTAAGGGACGCAGAATTTCAGTGGTGAGAAAAGCGGTTCTACCGCTGTTTCTGCTCTCAGGAGCAGCGGGGCTGGTTTACGAAGTCACCTGGACGAGGGCTTTCGGAGTTGTTTTCGGCAATACAATCTTTGCGGTCAGTACTGTTTTAACTGCATTTATGCTGGGTATGGCGGCCGGGAGCCGGCTGTTTGGGTCGATAGCCGACAGAAGCCTTCGATCCCTAAGACTGTTTGCCCTGCTGGAGGTTGGAATAGGGTTATATGCATTTGCTTTTGCGAGTATTTTAACGACGGTGGATCTTTTTTATAGCTGGTTTTATCAGAGCTTTCACCCGAGCTTTTATCCGTTAAGTCTTGTCCGGTTTGTTACGTCAATAATCATCCTGCTGATTCCGACCGCTCTGATGGGCGGGACGCTGCCGGTTTTGAGCAAGCTGTGGGCGAATTCACAAAAAGAACCAGGAACGTCCGAAGCCGGCATCGGAAAAAGCACAGGATTTTTATACTCAATAAATACGTTTGGGGCGGTCGCAGGCAGCTTTTTGTCTGGCTATGTGCTCATCAGAATGTGGGGTGTTAGTAACACCGTCTATCTCGCGGCCTCTGCGAATATACTCATCGGAGTTTTCTCATTCATCCTGTCCATATTCACAGACAAGCCGCTTGAGGAGAAGCACAGGCATAAGCGTTCGGTGCGCAAATCCAAACCGGCAAAGAGAAGCCATGCTGAGGGAGAAGAAATTGCAGAACAGGCCGGCAGGAAACGAAAAATAGTTTTGGCCGCTGTATTGGTAGCAGGCTTTTGTGCGCTGGCTTTAGAGGTTTTGTGGACGAGGGTGCTGCTGTTTGTTCTCGGGACAAGCGTTTATGCTTTCGCGTGCATGCTTACCTGTTTTATTCTGGGTCTTGCGCTGGGGAGCTTTATTTGCAGCCGGATATTTTTAGCGAGAATCAAAAACGCTATTTTCGCTCTTGGCATTGTGGAGCTTCTGGTTGGGCTTTCGGTGCTGGTTTCTATTTTGCTGTTAGGGATGCTCTGGTACATCGACCATGTACTGACTGAGAAAATGCTTGCGGGCACTTTCTGGAAAGAAGTTGCGGCCCATTTCATAGATGCATCGATCGTGCTGCTGGTGCCTACTGTGTTTATGGGTATGGTTTTTCCTATTGCGGTCAAGGTGTGCGCTGGGTCCTGGAAGGCGGCGGGTAAAAGGATTGGAGAGGTCTATGCATGCAATACGATGGGCTGTGTGATAGGCTCTTTCGCAGCGGGCTTTGTGATGGTGCCTTTGTTAGGATTGCGGGACAGCTTCCTTGTGGTTGTTGCGATTCAGCTTCTGTTGGCCGTTGCAGTTCTTTTTCTTTCAGAGAAACGCAGGTTAATACTCTGTGCGGGTGCGGCGGCAGTTTCAATATCAGCTATAATTGTCAGTGCTCTGTGGATACCGCGTGATGTATTTCTTCAGACGATGAATACTTATCATTATCCGAGCAAAATCATTTACATCAAAGACGGCGTCACAGGTACGGTCACCGTGCACGACATGCCTGACGGGGACCGGCTCATCGTAGTTGACGGGGTTGATGTTGCGGGAATGAATTTTATGCTGCGCACCACCCAGAAACTCCAGGGCTACGTTCCGCTGGTGATGCACAAAGACCCGCAGAAAGTGCTGCAAATAGGTTACGGAAGCGGTGAGACTTCGGGAATCGGCCTGGCATTCGGCGTTGAAGACTACAGGATAGTTGATGTTTGCCCGGGCGTTTTCGAAGCGGGGAAGTTCTTCGATGATATTAACCGTTCATCCTACAAAGACCCCCGGCTGAAGAAAATTATAATGGACGGAAAAAACTTTGTGAAGCTTACCGATGATAAGTTCGACATCATAATGAACGATTCGACTTATCCGGGGACGACCGGAAGCTCGGCACTTTACACACACGAACATTTTATTCAATGCCGCGATAAGCTAAGAGACGACGGTATTCTGTCGTGCTGGATTCCCCTGGATTTGCGAGGTGAAGACCTTCAGTTGATATTCAAGACTTTCCAGGAGGCGATGCCCCACAGTTGTGTCTGGATGGCGAACAATTGTGTCAATAAACATGCCGTGCTGGTGGGCAGTAAATCTCCAATGAGAATTGATTTTCAGCGTGCCAGAAAAGTGGTTGAGCGTGAGGACATAGGTTCGGACCTTGCGGGGATTAATATTCACTCTGTTTATGATTTTCTGGATTGTTTTATCGTCGATGAAGGCGGACTGCGGAGGATAGGAAGTACAGCACCACTGAATACCGATGACAGGCCCCGGCTGGAATTCGGGGCGGCAATAAAGCGGGAAGAGGAAGGATGTTTGATAAATACTATGGAGTGGTTTTCGAGGGAACACTGCTCTGTCCTGCCATATCTGGTGAACCTCGGTGGTACGGCGGAAGAATTGCAACAGGTCAAATTGACTTTCGAACAGTATTACAGAGGCACAGGCCATGCCCTCAAGGGGCTTTTAGGAATTCTACAGGGTGACCCTCAGATTATGAACACCGAATTCGAGATGGCGCAAAAAGCCAACCCAATGGAGCGGGATGTCCAGAGCTGTCTCGATGAATTAAACCTGGAGATAAAGGCGCTCGAGGAGGCCGTTGAACGTACACCAATGAAGCCCATCCTGAGGTCACGTCTTGCAAAAAGGTATCTTCTTTTGAGTAACTACAAAGCAGCCGGCGAACAATACCAGAGGTTCGTAGAGCTTGAACCGGAAAATGCGCAAGGATGGAACAACCTGGGAATTTGTTACAACAGATTAGAGCAGCCCGAGAAGGCAATCAAGGCCTTCGAGAAAGCAGTTGTACATAACGACAAGCAGATGTCAGCTTATTTCAATCTTGGTTTGCTTTACGGTAAGACAGGTAATTTTACTGAAGCGGCTGAAAATTTCGAGAAGGCCCTGTTATTAAGTCCGCGGAACGCCCGTATCTATGACAGACTTGCGTGGGTTTACGTCATGCAAAAGGAATATAATCGTTCTCTGGAGATGATTGATAAGGCGCTGTCGTTATTGCCGAAAGAAACTCCATTTTATAAATATATGCAGGACAGAAAAGCAGCCGTGATGAGCGCCATCGAAGAAGCAAAACGTTGAACTGCGCCCGGTTAGATGGTAAAATAATCACTTAAAATTTAGGAGATCATAAAATGTCAAATGTTTATATCGGCGTCAATATGGAGTTTGTGCGACATGCCGACAAGTCGTTCGAGTGGGGAGTGGAAAAAGCCGCGGAGCTGGGCTATGAATATATAGAGCCGTGGGTTCACTGGGGACGAGAACTGCTCAGTGAAGCAGGTTACTATCAGAGTGTTTCATTGTTGGACGATCCGTACCGGATTAAACGAGCATGTGAAAAGGCCGGCATTAAGCTTTCGGGGCTCTCGGCACATACGCCATTGTGCAAACCGGAGATAAGTACGGAGTATCTTAAGCAGTCAATCCGATTTGCGGCCGAATGCGGTGCGCCGGTAGTTAATACAGATGAAGGGCCTAAACCGGGCTGGACAACGGAGGAAGAAGACCACGTTTTGATGCGGTATGTATTGAAAGAGGCAGCAGCCGTGGCGGAAGCCCGCGGGATACTGATTGGCCTTGAGCCACATCAGCAGTACAGCCAGCACCCCGATGGTCTGGACAGGATTTATGAGCTGGTTGACTCAAACGCCATCGGAATCAACTTCGATACGGGTAACAGTTACCTGTGTGGTCATGATCCTATCGAGTGGCTTGGGCGGGTCAAGGACAGGCTGGTACATCTGCACGCCAAAGACATTTCGGTGCAACAGTCGAAAGACGAACGCGGCAAGGTAACAGGTACGCCAGCCGGCTGCGCATGCGGCGAGGGTGTTATCGACTGGAAAAAAGTGGTCGAGACTTGCAAAGATGCACCGCGTGATATTGTATTGAGCGTTGAATGTGGTACTGTGGAACAAGCTGAGCAAAGTATCAACCACCTGAAAGGCCTGGTGTAGTAGCTGCAGATAGTGTTAAGCAAGCAGAATTTTGTGACCGGCAGGCCGGAAATAAAGAGATAATCGAAGATACTGTATGGAAATGATATGAAAAAAGGATATATTAAAAGAAGAGAGTTTTTGCAGAGAGCCGGGCTTGGAGCAGCTTCGCTTTTCCTGGGAGCAAATTTAGCAGGATGTTCCGGCGTACAGTTTCCCGGCGCAAAGTCCGCACGAAAGCCGAATCTTGTATTTATTTTCGCTGACCAATGGCGCGCAAAGGCTGCTGGTTATGCCGGCGATCCCAATGCTCAAACGCCCTGCTTAGACAAACTCGCGAAAGAAAGTATAAATTTCACAAACGCCGTATCAGGTTGCCCGGTATGTACTCCGTATCGCGGAAGCTTACTGACAGGACAGTACTGGCTTACTCATGGCCTTTTTCATAACGACAAGCCGCTAAATCCCGATGCTGTGACTATCGGTAAAGTTTACAGCAGGGCCGGTTACGAAACCGGCTACATCGGTAAGTGGCACGTTGACGGCCATGGCAGAACTTCTTTCATTCCTAAAGAAAGAAGGCACGGCTTTAAGTTCTGGAAGGTATGTGAATGTACACATAACTATAATAAATCGCTTTATTATGGCGATACAGACGTCAAACAATACTGGGACGGCTATGATGCCATCGCCCAGACCCGCGAGGCCCAGAAATACATCCGGCAGCATGCAAACAAGACACCGTTTATTCTGTTTATGTCGTGGGGCCCGCCGCATGCTCCATATCAGACGGCCCCGGAGAAATATCGAAAGATGTTCTCGGCAGACACAATCATCCTTCATCCAAACGTGCCCGAGTCATTAAAGAAAAAGGCAAAGGAAGAGCTGGCCGGCTATTACGCACATATCGCAGCACTGGATGACTGCATAAGAGATGTTCTTGGAACGCTGAAAGAATGTGATATTGAAGAAAATACTATCTTTGTTTTTACTTCCGACCATGGTGACATGCTTCGCTCTCACAGTCAAACAAAAAAACAAAAACCATGGGAAGAATCGGTCAGGATTCCGTTTTTATTACGTTACCCTGCGGTACATGGAAAAACAGGCAGGAAGATTGATATGCCGATAAATACACCGGATATTATGCCGACTCTGATTGGTTTGAGCGGCGTTATAATTCCAGAATCGGTCGAGGGCAGGGACTTTTCGGGTGTGATTCAAGGGACAAAGCCGCCTGACAACGACGCGGCCTTGATAATATGCCCGGTGCCGTTTCATCAATGGGGCTATCAGAGAGGCGGGCGGGAATATCGCGGGGTGCGGACACGGCGATATACCTATGTTCGGGATATTAACGGCCCATGGCTGCTTTATGACAACCAGGCGGATCCATACCAACTGAAAAATTTGTGTAACAATCCGCAGCATTCGCAAATCCAGCAAAAACTGGATAATATATTATCTCGAAAGCTCAAAAAAACGAACGACAAATTTTTACCGGGCCCTGAATATATGGCTATGTGGAATTACCAGTGGGATGGATCAGACGGGCCAAGATAAGCATGTTTAAAGTGATTGAAGGAGAAGAGGTTATGGAAAAATTAAAAAGTACCATAGTTATATTCTTATTGGCCCTAAGTCTCTTGTCCGTCCCAAATCCTGTATTTGCAGAAAATCCGATGCGGATTACGACGGAAGAAAATGTGGTATCAGTACACACAGGGCCGCGTGTTTTAATGCGATACAATTATGAGAATGTGCCTTTTAAACCTTATGTGAAGGAGCTGTTCTCGCCTCGCGGTGTTAATATTCTGCGGGATGCGCCCGCCGACCACCTGCATCATCATGCACTGATGTATGCGGTAGCCGTCGATGGCGTAAACTTCTGGGAAGAACAGCAGGCGCCGGGACGACAGGTGCACAAATCCCTGGGCAAGATAAGAATAGGCAAGCGAAATGATGTACCCAGCGCAGGCTTTACGGAACAACTCAACTGGGTCAATCCCCGCAGTCAGGAATTATTATTAAAAGAACATCGAACAATTAAAGTTAGTCAACCAGACGACTTTAAGGCCACGATTTTAAGCTGGCAATCCCGCTTTTTCGTCCCATCCGGAAAAGAATCAGTGACACTCACCGGCTCACATTACTTCGGTTTGGGTATGCGTTTTTTGACATCAATGGATACGGGCGGTGCGCTCTTCAACGCCGAAGGCAAGGCCGGCGAAACCGTGCGTGGTGATGAACGATTAGTGCGAGCAGACTGGTGCGCTTATACCGCCAAAGCAAACGACAAGGTTGTTACGGTCGCCATGTTCGGCCATCCGGATAATTTGCGTCATCCGACACAGTGGTTTACTATGACCAGGCCGTTTGCCTACCTTTCAGCTACGCTGAATCTGCACAGAGAGCCGTTGAAAGTTTTATCGGGTAAACCGCTGGAATTACACTATGCTGTTGTTGTGTGGGACAATCGAGCTGACAACGAACAAGTCGAAAAGGTTTATGACTGGTGGGTCAACAGCAATTAATAATATGAATGTATTGAGGAGAAAACTATGCGTAATAAACAACAATCACAGGACAAGACAGATTACGGCCTGACACGCCGGCAGTTCATTAGCCGGGCAGGAGCAGCCGCGGCGACGGTTACAGTAGCGGGTACATCCGCGAAACGTGCATTGGGCAAGAGTGCCAATGAGCGCATTGGAGTCGGTTTTATCGGCTGCGGCGGCCGAAGCCAGGCCCACCTTAAGACCGTGCATTACCTGAAGAGCAAGTACTCAAATGTGGAAATTGTAGCGGCCTGTGACGCTTATCGGCCCCGAATGAAAAAAGTCGTGGACGGGTACAAGGCCAAAGGATATTCAGACTATCGCGAGCTGCTTGCCGATTCGAATGTGGATGTTGTCTGCATCGCCACGCCGGACCACCAACACGGCTATCAGGCGATTGACGCGGTCCGAGCGGGCAAAGACGTTTACTGCGAAAAACCGGTGACACACTGGCGGCAGTTTGAGCTGACCAGGCGATTGGCGGCAGAGGTGAAAAAAAGCAGGCAGGTCTTTCAGCTCGGCTCTCAGGGTATGTACGACTCAGCATGGTGGCAAATGAAAAAGCTGATTGCTGACGGTTTGATAGGCCGGCCCGTCCACGCAGAGTGCGGTTATTTCCGTGTCGGCGACTGGGGCGAGCGAGGTATGCCAATTGACAATCCAGACGCCAAAGCCGGTTCTGAGCTGGACTGGAATGCGTTTCTCGGCGATTCGCCAAAGCGTCCCTTTAACGTTAGCCGCTTTTTCCGCTGGCGGATGTACGAGGA
>Ga0114922_10001190_pt1 | contig 24893 bp, 21 predicted proteins | sample AartaG_FD_100975 | JGI IMG/M metagenome (GOLD analysis project Ga0114922, IMG submission 100975) | Deep subsurface microbial communities from Aarhus Bay to uncover new lineages of life (NeLLi) - Aarhus_00045 metaG | ecosystem: Environmental > Aquatic > Marine > Oceanic > Sediment | place... | reverse complement strand
CACCATCGGTTTTGGTGGACGCATCATGATGACACCCAAGATCTCTCTGGATATTGGCGGATTATATGTCACCTACACAGAGGCAGACAGGAGCTGGCAGAGGAATGATTTCCCCCATGCCTTCAAGGAAACATACCAGCGCTCCTCATGGGGTCTTTCCATCGGTATCGGATTTCATTTATAAGATAGTTCGATATCACTTTTCGTTCACAGAAAAAAATAAAGAGGAAGGACTGTATAGAATGGATTGGAAAAAACTGATTCGAAAAGAACAACGACGAGCAGCTGCACATTTTCATTTTGTCAGCATTTCAGTATAATTCCGATGAGATGATACTGGATCGGATCGAGACATGAAACCGAGATATTTTCTTCTTCAATCCATGACGTTGGGTCGGATTCCGATCGCTGTTCTTTTCCTTGTCGTTTTGATTTATAGCCCGAAGACGATTTTCACACTTCTGATCGGAATTTTCCTTTTGTTGATCATTGAATTCACCGACCTGTACGATGGGATCATTGCCAGACGTTTCGGGCTGGTATCAGAAGCCGGGGCCACTCTCGATCCTTTTGCAGACAGTGTGTCCCGCCTCATCATTTACTGGGCTTTAGCAACTCAAAGCCTTGTCCTTTTCCTCGTCCCGCTGATCATGGCAATTCGTGACATCACCGTGGCCTATTCCAGGATCGTTCTGGCGCAAAACAACCGGACGGTCTCGGCAAAAAAAAGTGGAAAGCTCAAAGCTTCTGTTCAAGCCGTCGGTGCCTTTTTGGCTCTACTTGGCCCCCACTACTGGGATATTATTGGACGCTGGAGTTTTTATGTCCTCTCCTGGATCATCATAACCGTTACATTCCTCTCTGCCATCGAATATGTCAAAGATGCCCTTTCTTCCTCTAAAGGAACCGGATGAGATGTCCCCTTTCCACAGCCTTTTTCAGAAAAAAAAACTCGTATTTCTCGATCTTGACGGTACGATCTATATGGGTAATGCCCTGATCCCCGGAGCCAAAGAATTCCTGGATTGTCTCAAGGATCAAGGGATTTATTTCTACTTTCTTTCCAACAATTCCTCCCGCTCCAAATCGGATTATGTCAAAAAGTTGTCTGCCCTGGGTATCTATACCGATGAAGGAGGGATCATCCTGTCCACGGACGGCGTCATCGCTTTTTTGCTCGATGAAGACATCAGAGATATCTATGTGGTGGGAACAAAATCGATGAAAGACATGTTCAGCGAGGCCGGTTTCCATCTTGAATCCTCGGATCCACGTTTCGTCATCTTAGGATTCGATACCGAGCTCACCTATGAAAAATTGAAAACCGCGGCGCTGTATATCCAAAATGGAGTCGAACTCATCGCCACCCACCCGGATTTAGTCTGTCCAACACCGGAAGGATTTATACCCGACACAGGGGCTATGCTGGCTCTGTTCGAAAAAGCGACGAACAAAAAACCCTTCAAAATCTTCGGAAAACCAAATCCGGAAATGATCACCCACATACTGAAAAAACACAACATTTCCCCTGAAAATGTGGTGATGATCGGAGACCGCATCTACACAGACATGGAACTGGCACGAAGGGTTCCGTGCGACTCTATTCTCGTCCTCAGCGGCGAGACCAAAAAGGAAAACCTCGCATCGATCGAGAAACAGCCTACTCTGGTTGTCGACAGCGTCGCCGACCTGATTCCTCAAACAAAAAACAGTCAGACAAGCTGAAACGTCAGCTTGTCTGGCTATTGATGTAGTGACTAGGCATTAGAAAGGAATTTTTTCACCCTATCGAGGGTATCGGCATCTTCCACATTGAAGATTTCTGGAAGAGCGGGCCAATCGCGCCCGATACGTTTGATCAGCCCTGATAAAACCTTGCCAGAGCCCAATTCCACAAACGTCTGAATCCCCTGTTCTGCTATGACTTCCATAGATTTGAACCAGAGCACGGCTCGGGTGACCTGTCTTTTCAAGGATTCCCTCGCTTCTTCTCCCGTGTGGATTTTTTTTGCATCTACATTGCTAACGATCGGGAAGTCCAAATCTTGAAACTGGACAGCATCCAAATCAGGGGTAAGTTTGGACTCTGCGCTCTTCATCAGTTGACAGTGGAAAGGGGCGCTCACTGGAAGCATGACAGAACGACGGGGATTTATCAGGTTCAAAGCTTCTTCGACAGCCTTCTCATTCCCGGCAATGACAATTTGCTCCCGGCTATTCCAGTTCGCTATCTCCACAACTCCTGAGCTGATTTTGGAAAGGGCCTCCTCGATTTCGACAAAATTCGCTCCCATAAGAGCAGCCATAGCACCCATTCCCACAGGAACAGCTTCCTGCATGTAACGTCCCCTCTTGTGCACAAGATTAACGGCATCCTCGAATGACAAAGACCCGGCTGCCACCAAAGCCGAGTACTCTCCAAGGCTATGACCAGCAGCAATGGTCGGAGTTTCTCCTAGAAGAACAGAAGCGATATGGCTGACAACGAGCAGGGCAGGCTGGGTGTTTTGTGTCAAGCGGAGTTTTTCTTCCGGTCCCTCAAAACAAAGGCGTGATAACGAATATCCCAAGGTTTCGTCCGCTCGTTCAAAAATATCCTTTGCTTCAGAGAATGAGTCGTAAAAAACTTTTCCCATTCCGACAACCTGGGAACCTTGTCCTGGAAACAAAAAAGCGGTCTTTCCCATATTCCATCCTCAAAAATCATGAAATTATTATCTGAATATCGGCTTCACGTTTCAAATTCTCTATCCATTCCTGGACCTGATCTTCGACTTTTTCTCGTTGCAGTTCCCCTTCGAGTCGGTCAAGTACTTCGATCATGGGTTGAGGGCTGAGGTTCTTTTCCCTTTGGGAGGGGACATAAACTTGCTCATAATATCTTTCAATTTCATCGATACTCACGATGACACCACGATTGAACCTTTGGGATATGATTTTTTGAAAAAGCAATTTTTCGCGAAGGTAGGATTTTAGATCATCCCAATCCAAACCAAATTGAAGGAGGGCTTCTTCGGCCAGATCAGGATCTGTCTTTTGGACAATGTCGCTCAAAATAGCTTCGATCTCTTCCTCAGCGACCATTAAACGTTCACCGGCCAGTTGAATGACCAATTTTTGGTCGATTAATCGGTTGAGAATTTTTCCTCGGGCTTCCTCTTCCTGGGATCCTTCCAGATCTTCGAACAATCCGAATCTCAAGATGATATTGACATCTGTCAGTGTGATGACTTCGTCGTTGACAACTGCAACGATTCGGTCGACAACCTCACCCCAACCAACCTTAAGAAAAAGACTACAGAAAGAAAGTAAAATAATGGTACCTTTCACCGGAATTCTGCTGATCCTTGCTGTTTTAGAATACATTGCCGATCGTTATAAACCCTATTAGACTTTTTTCTCCAGAGACTGTATCAAGATTCCAACCGAGCTCTAACCGAATGGGGCCCAACGGAGTTTTGTATCTCAATCCCAATCCCAGGGCGTTCCTCAATCCTCCCAAACTTACTTGCTTTCTTCTTGCAAAAACATTCCCTTTATCGAAGAATAATGTGCCATACAAATTTTCAAATGCCGGGATGATAGGAAAAATCAATTCAAAATTGAACAAAAGCAAGGCCTTTCCTCCGACAGGCTTGTCAGATTCCGGGTCCTTGGGCCCCAGTTCATCGAATGCTATGCCACGAAAAGAGTTGCTTCCTCCGGCAAAAAATCTTTCATGAATCGGAACTCTCCCTTTGGCCAAGCCAATCCGTGCAGTCATCCCGAACGTCACATCCGGTAATACATGAGCAAAAATTTGAAATTTGTTGAACGTCTTCCAAAAATCCGACTCCGTCCCAAAGTAAGGGAACGCCCATTCGAGGACTGAACTAAAAAAGAATCCTCTTGTGGGGTTGAACGGATCATCTCTTTTCTCCCAAATATAGCTGCCAGAGATAGCCGTGGTGGAAAACGGGAAAAATCGGCGGTCAATTTCAGACTCTTCAATATCTAGCTTGGTGATGATTCTTCGGGCATACCTCAACGTGGCCAGCAAGTCCATATTTTCTGTTCTCGAAAGTGGTTTTACAGTCGTCAAGCTTATTCCGCTGCCTTCATAGGTGAAACTCGTGCGTGTTTCTTTTTCTACCCAAGCATTGAAGTAGGTTTCCATCGGAAGTCCGAAGAAATAAGGCTGCCGCCAAGAAAAAACGCCCCTTGTTTCCCTGAAACTCAATTGCCCGACAAGACTGGCCTGAGCCGCTGTCCCGAAGATATTGTACCGGATCAACTCCGCTGTCCCGCGCGGTCTGAATCCATAGTCCCAAACAGCATAGGTCCGAGGCTGGTTTCTTGTTTCCAAGCCGATTCCCAAACTAGCATAATTTCTCGCTCCTTCCCTGACCCTGATCAACAAATTTATCCTGTCAGAGGAAATCGGGATCTCTTCGACATTGACCTCTGTAAAAATGCCCAATCTTTCCAATTTTCTTTTGGATTCCCGGATCGCATCATAACGGGCAAAATCTCCTTCTTGCAACAAAAGTTCCCTCGAAATCGTATTTTTTCTTGTGACATTATGACCTGTGATGACAATATTTTCGATCTGGATCTTTTGCCCTTCGTCGATCTCGAAGCGCACGGAATAAAGGTTGTCCTGAACCTGTTCGACAACGGCCACAATCTCGGTCCCTCTGATACCTTGATTCAAGTAATGTATCTTCAGTCTTTCGATATCTTTCTGTATATCGGGCTGAAAAAACGGCCCGCCCTGCATTCCGCCGATTTTTTCGAGAAGAACTTCCTCTGGAAAATAAGATTCCCCTTGGATAGAAATGCCTTCGATCTTATTTTGCACTCCTTCTTCGATTGTCAATATAGGTTTGAGTTTGCTCCCTTCCTTGTCAAACACCAACTCCACATGCGTTTCCGAAAAACCGTGTTCCTCATACAAAAGCTCGATCTCGAGTGGCAACTCATAAAGTCTGGCGCCATCGACCTTCCGGAAGAGAGGAAAACTTCGTTTCAACATGAGTTCCTCATTTAGCTGGTCGGCAGTGAAATACTCCATGCCATTGAAGGTTATATTCTGTATATTGTATCGTTCTCCAGGAGATACCCTGTGGATCACACGCATCAGGTTATCCTCGTTCTGAACGGATGAATTGACTGTCGCGAAAATGTAACCCTTTTTGCGCAAATGATTGATGATCTTGGCATCCCCTTCTCTCAATCCCCAATCTTCGAATATCTGGGCCTCCCAAATGGGTTTGAGGAGGTCGAGAGAAACATCTGCCCCAACCACTGAAATCTCGATCTTTTCTTGCGGCAGGATTTGAATGACAAAAAATACATGTTCGTTCTTATCGTCAAACCTTTGTTCTGCAATCAGTGCTTCTGCCCGCTGGTAGTCTAGAGCCAGGTAGCTCTGTCTTATTTGTTCCAGATCTGCTTCCAAAAGGGAGGGAACAAATTCCTTTCCCTCTTTCGTACGCATTTTCTTGCGTAACTCCCGATCCGAGATGATCATATCTCCGGCAAAATCGATTTTGCCGACAGTATATCTTTGAGTGGAGCGGATGATAAATGAGATGTCCACTTGAGGTTTTTCAGGATCTTGTTCGATTTTCGGCTCGATCTCAGCTTGAAAGAAACCCTCTCTGCTCAGAACATCTCTGATTTCTTCAATCGCTCTGCCCAGACTATCTTCCGAATAAGATCCCTCTTCCTTCAAAGCATCTAAATTTTCGAGAAGCCTCCTTCGGGGAATCTCGCTGCCTCCGATAAAATCGATTCTTCGGATCAAGAGTTTTCTAGTCAAAAGATATGTGAGTTTTGTTTCCTGAGTTCCCTCCCGCAGAACCCGGACATCAGAAAACAATCCTGTATGGTAGATCTGTCTAATACTTTCTGTGATTTTCTTCAAAGAATATACTTCCCCTTCTTGCATCGGAATGAGATTCCTCATCTGCGCACTGGCAGGCATTTCATCGATCCTGAGGTTTATTTCTGTTATAAGCCGGATGGGTTCCCGCATCTGGGCATACAATCGGAATGACAGGAAGAAAAAAACAACGATTCCTGCAACGAATAATGTCAATATCTGTGCTTTCTTGCCCAAGTCAGAACCTCTTATGGATCTTGAAATCAAAACCTATTCGCCCTTCTTCATCCCGGGTCCCCACAATGGACATGTCTCTTGTCAACTGCCACTCCATCCGGATGATTTCCTCACGCAGTGTCGTCAAATTCGTCGAATACAGGATGAAAAAGTTCCTCGAGATGTTTTTTCCTACCGTCAACCGAGCTGTGACTTCAGCAGAGGATCCGATGACAAAGGGATCGACCCTGAAACGATCGATGAGGAAAAGCCCTTCGGCTTGTCTCTTCGCCCCTTCTGATATCTGAAGGGAAAGGAGAGATGCCGTACTTAGCTGAGTGCTCATATCATACGAATAGGTTCTTTTAAAGGCCTCACCCATCGCAAGAAGAGCAAAAACATCTTCAGGGGGGAGAGGCGGCGAAGAAGTGAATTCCGGATTGAGACGATCCAGCAATCCATCCAAGGAAAAAGTCACTCGGTAGTCCTTGATGTAGGTCTCTCCTTTAAAATTCAGGTAGGGCTCGATTGTTTGGGGATTGATAAAACTCACTCTTCCGCTTAAAATCCTGAATTTTCGATCTTGAAAACTGAAATCACCGTCCAAGGCCTCGACATCGCCCAAAATGATCGGAGATTTGATGTTTCCCATAATATTGAGGTCAAATCGCCCTCGAATCCTCCCTAGCGAATTTTCCATCCAAGCATTATCTTCAGCCTTCAGCCTAATGTTCAGAGTGAGATCGTCAAAAAAACCTGGTTGTTCTTGGGGTTGATAATAGGGAGTCGAGGAAAATGCGAATTTTTCCGTGATCTCCCTTCGCCACGTGAGACGGTGGACAAGAAAATCTCCGGTTAAAACAAATCGATCGGCGTCCTTTGTCAGTAAGATACTCCCATCTGTCAAAGCTTTGGTCCTTTCCAAAGGAGAAAGAAGAAGATTTTTTCCATCGGCTTTGATATCGATAACTTCCACCCCATCCTCACCCAATTTTAGACGCCCGGATCCCTGGATATCTCCCCCGCCAAATTTCCCCTGGATGGAACGGATAGAGAACTCTCCGTTTTCGAAAAAAACATATCCAGAATAGTCCCGGATGGCATGGGCAAACCCCGGAAAAGGAAATATCGCTCCCTGGAAATCGATGGCACCCTTTACCTGAGGCGATTTTTTGGTTCCCCGGATCTCGGCGATATAATTAATAGTTCCTTCTGCTCCACTCCATGGCAGAAACAGATTATAGTCCGTGAATGAGCCTCGAATCTCGCCGGAAATCGATTCGTCCTGTAGAGGGATACCGAGGGATATGAAAAATTTATTCTGGCCGGGTTCGAAATTTCCCTCCAGTTCCAGCTGGACCTTGTTTTCTGAAATACTGATCTGCAAGTCCCCTCGTGATTCGGTTTTCTGGAAAGGATCCAAAACCAACTCTTGAATTGCAAAGTTCCCAAGTGCCGAGTCCCTCTCCAGATTTCCTTTGCCTTTTGCATCAAAAGAAAGAATTCCCTGCACAGGCTTGAAAATTGAAGCGAAATTTATCTCCTCACCGGTTACATCGACCTCGAATTCATCGCTTTGCGGTTGTATCGTGGCAGATCCGGCGATCTTTCCTTCATGAAGATCAAAGGTGACGTCAGAAAGGGAAACAGATTCTCCGTCCCAGTCGAGTCCTCCTCTGACTTGTGTGAGAGATTGACCGGAAAAATCCAAGATCGGACTCAAGAAATTTCCTTCTAGATCGACCTCCTCTCCTTTAAGCCGGTAGGCAAACTCTCCCGATGCTTCGCCCTTCAGAGGGATGAAGATATCGAATCCAGGAAGAAGATTCTCCACAATCCCCCTCTCCACATCGGCATTCACTTTGAGTTCGTCCGCCTGGTAGCTTAAGTCGATCGTGCCCCTCATCTGGGGATCGACCACGATAAACTGTCCATGAAAGCCTTTATCTGTTAAGTCGGCCTCTCCCTCGACCGATTGGACATCGAATCGATCAAAACCCCCCGGACTCATCGCAAATTCCATATGAACGTCAGGTCGACCAAAATCGCCAAAAATACGAACGGATGATTGTCCATTCCCCCGAATCTCCGGGAAACGTAAATCTTTCTGGAGCAAAAGAGAAACAAATTCTCTTGTCTGTTTCAAATCCGTGATTTCTCCCTCTAAGGTGATATCGATCGTCTTGCCTATCAACAGACCACCATCCCCTTTCAAACTGGAAAAACTCGAATTTAAACGTTCGGTCGTAAAAGAAACCGTCCGCTGTTTATCCCATTCTACCTGGACTTGACCGTTGAATGAAAATTTCGAATCGATCGATCCCAGTTCCTCGTCTCTGAACTCGACATTTGCCAAGAGCTTATCCTTATCGAGAGAAAAATCTCCCCAACCCGGTGAAGACACCAACCAGGGTATATTAAGCAGACTGACGATCGGATCCAGGTAAAATCCCCTAGCCGTTCCCCACACCCGTTGTTTATTAAAATTCACACGCACATATTCTGGCAGAAGCCCTCTTTTTTGGATGCTAAAATCCAGACGCCCCGAAGACCCATTATAATCCACAACTCCATCGACTGTTCCCATTCTGACACTGTTCAGGAAAAAATCCTTGCTCGTGAATTCTGCATCCACTGCGATAAGACCATCTTTCATTTCAAATAGGCCTTTTCCCTCTGCCCAACCCTTATATTCAAACGGGATATTCAGGAAATCAGGAACCATGTCCACTCGGAGACTAAAATTGGTCTGTAGCTGAATTTCAGGATTAAAAGGATCGAAAAGACTGCCCACAGCGTTTATCACTCCTCTCGGTCCGCTGAATTTCAACCTTTGTATGGTAATTTCTTGCCCTCTTCCATTTAGCAAAAAGCTCAACTTTCCCTCGATAGGATTTTTGTCTGGGGCAAGGGAGATAATGTTTTCCTTGGATTCGCCTTTAACGGTAAATTCATCGCCGTTTTGGGTAAAAATAGCACTCACGCCATTGGCTTGGATACGTGTTTCGGATCCCCAATAGTACAACGCTCCATCCCTGATCACACCTCTATCGATGACAAAAGGAAAGGCAATGCTAATTCTTTTCCTATCGTCTTCTTCTTTAGCATCCTGTGTGCTGTAAACTCTTAATACGGGGTCTTCAACAAGGACTGTGAGCGGCCTGTCTTTTGAGAGTAACGATCGGAAAGAGATTCCCACAGCGATTTTGCTTGCTGAGAAGAAAGGGGATACGGATTTTGACCTGGCATCTTTGAGGATGAGGGCAGGTGGAAAAAAAGAAAGACGAAACTCAGAATATCCAAAACTTTCCTGGATCTTCCCCTGAATCTGGTGCAGGAATATGTTTTTCAGAACAACGCCCGCTCCGAATAAAACCAAAAAGAGGATAGACAAGAACACCAGCCTTTTGAACTTCTTTTTCAGTTTAATAACAGATAAATACATTCGTCTATAAATATAGCATTTTTCGCATTAAATATAAATTTCACCATCCAGCTCGCCGCGTCCGTACTTTAAGGTTTATAAGATTGAAAAATGTTTTCTTTGAAAATAATGAATGGCATCAGCATTTATTATAAATAATACAGGCCCTGGATTATTCACGAGTTGAGGTTGCTGCAGATGCGAGGCGTCGTCCCATGAAGCTGTATAAGTATACCGCGAATGGGACGCAACGAAGCAGATGGAGTAAGATCAGCTCGCCCGAAGGGTAAAAATACCGATTTATATTTTTAAGAATTTGAAAAATTTGATTTAATTGAAAATGAAAGATGGAATCGGCATTTTTATGAATAAGGTTAGTCGACGGTGAAAAGGAGAGCCCCAGTCTCCACCGAATCCCCAGCCTGGGGTCTGATCTTGCTAATGCGTCCTGATTGGGGAGATTTGATCTCGTTTTGCATCTTCATGGCTTCCAGAATCATCACCGCCTGACCTTCCCCAACCTCTTCTCCCTCTTTCATCAGAACCTTTACGATCCTCCCGGGCATGGATGTTTGCACCTTGACCATACGTTGTTTCCCTATTTTGGGGCCAAGGATTTGAAGTACGGATTTTTTCTCGATCTGGAAAAACCGTCCATTCACATAAACTGTGTAGGATGTTGTGTTGGCGTTAACTATGACATTATGAATCTTCCCATCGATATTGAGCAAAATCTCATCCGTACCGATAAATTCGACCGAGACCTCGTATGTTTTTTCGCCCAAAGAAACTCGGATATCTTTCCTTTTTGTCTGTGTCAGGTTCAACCTGAATTCTTTGCCGTCTAGCCAAAACGATACTTTCATTTTGATAAGCGCCTTCTATGTTGGTTTTGCCATCTACCGTGAGTCCTCCACTGGCTCGTCTTTTGCTTTTGGCGAAACCCAAGTCCTTCCTTGCTTTCGCAGTAACTTTTGATCCCTGCGGCTATTAGGGCAACTATCTCATCTCTAGACTTATCCCCATCCTTTTCTTTTTTTAGGTTGTGGATAAAATGGGTATTGTAGTCTCCCAAAAAAAATTGGGGGTGTTGAAGGATACGTTTGAACAAAGGGATGGTTGTTCTTATGCCGTATATTTGGTACTCCGACAAAGCCCGGAGCATTCGCTGGATCGCTTCTGCTCGTGTCTGTCCCCAGGTGACAAGCTTGGATAACAAAGGATCATACTCCATCGGCACTTCATAACCTTCAAAAACGCCATTGTCATCCCGAACTCCCAAGCCGCCAGAGGGAGTACGAAGATGAACGATTTTTCCGGGTGAGGGCAAAAAATCATTATCTGGATCTTCGGCATAGATCCGGCACTGCAGAGAATAGCCGTTGGGTTTTATATCTTCCTGGCGAAAAGCCAAAGGTTTGCCCGTCGCAATTTCGATCTGACATTTGACAAGGTCGATCCCGGTTACCATCTCTGTCACAGGGTGTTCGACCTGAAGACGGGTGTTCATCTCCAGAAAATGGAATTTTTTGTTTTTGTCGACGACAAATTCCACTGTCCCTGCATTTCGATAATCGACGGCAGCAGCCGCTTTCACTGCCACCTGTCCCATTTCATGCCGGGTTTTTTCATCCAGAAAGGGAGACGGTGTTTCTTCCAGGACTTTCTGATAGCGTCTTTGGATGGAGCATTCCCTTTCGCCCAAATAAATAATTTTCCCGAAGTTATCCGCAAGGATTTGAACCTCGATGTGATGGGGTTCCTCGATATACTTTTCAATGTAAACGGATGGGTCATCGAAGCTTGACTCTGCCTCGGACCGGGCTAAACGGAAAGAAGAAATGAGCTCATTCTTTTTCTTGACTAAACGCAATCCCTTGCCGCCCCCTCCTGCAGAGGCTTTGAGGATGACCGGGAAACCGATCTTTTTTGCCTCGGCTTCCAGCTCTTTTTCATCTTCGATCGGTTGGAGGGTTCCGGGAATGATCGGTACGCCAGCTTCAGCCATCTGTTTACGGGAAGCGGTTTTGTTTCCCATGACTCCCATGGCTGTTGAAGGGGGGCCTATGAACACGATCTCCTCTTCCTCACAACGTTTGACCAGCCTAGGATTTTCTGCAAGAAATCCATACCCAGGGTGAAGCGCTTGGGCCTCGCATTTTTTGGCCACTCCGATGATTTTGTCGATATTCAAATAGCTAGCTGAAGGCTTCGCCTCTCCTATGGAATAGGCCTCATCAGCCAGCCTGACATGAAGAGCTCTCCTATCGACATCGGAGTAGACAGCAACCGGAATGATTCCCATTTCCCTACATGTTCGGATGACACGCACAGCGATTTCGCCCCTGTTCGCTACGAGCACTTTATTGAACATTTTTGTCATTTATTATCCCAACAACAGCAAGAAAATCGGGGATGACCACTGGCCTCTTCCCTAGAGTGGAATGTTTCCGTGTTTTTTTGGGGGATTTTGATCTCTTTTATTCTCCAGCATCTTCAAAGCCGCGATCAACTTGGGCCGAGTGAATTTTGGCTCGATGACTTCATCGACAAATCCCTTTTCAGCAGCTATGTAGGGATTGGCAAACTTTTCCCTGAATTCATCCAACTTTTTTTCGCGCAGTTTTTCTTTGTCCTCTGCCCCGTTTATCTCGCTCCTGTACACGATCTTCACCGCCCCTTCCGATCCCATGACGGCGATCTCTGCGGCCGGATAGGCATAATTAATATCCGCCCGGATGTGTTTGGAGGCCATGACACAATAGGCGCCACCGTAGGCTTTGCGTGTGATAAGTGTGATTTTCGGGACGGTGGCTTCAGAAAAGGCATACAAAAGTTTGGCGCCATGGCGGATGATACCTCCATGCTCTTGAGCCACACCGGGAAGAAATCCCGGCACATCTTCGAAAGTGATCAACGGGATGTTGAAAGCATCACAGAAACGGACAAATCGAGCGGCTTTATCAGAGGAGTTGATATCCAACACTCCGGCCAGATGATCGGGTTGATTGGCCACAACTCCGACGGACTTTCCTCCCAAACGGCCGAATCCGATCACGATATTTTTGGCGTAGAGCTCCTGAACTTCAAAAAAGTAATTGTCATCCAAAACCTCTGCTATGATCTTTCGAATATCGTAGGGTTGGTTCGGGTCATCAGGAACGATGTAATTCAGATCGTCATTGGTGCGGTCAGGAGGATCGGACGTCTGTTTCTCAGGGGGATCTTCCATGTTGTTATCCGGGATAAAAGACAACAGTTCCCGGATCAGAACCAGCGTTTGTTCTTCATTCTCGGCAGCAAAGTGCGCAACTCCGCTTATGGTGTTATGGGTTTCGGCTCCTCCCAGGTCCTCCATGGAGACATCCTCATGTGTCACAGCCTTGATGACTTCGGGACCGGTTATGAACATATTGCCCGTCCCTCTTGTCATGATGATAAAATCTGTTATGGCAGGCGAATAAACAGCCCCGCCGGCACAAGGCCCTGTGATCGCGGATATCTGCGGGATAACTCCTGAAGCGAGCACATTCCGCAAGAAGATATCCGCATATCCTCCTAAACTTTCTACGCCTTCTTGAATCCTGGCTCCTCCAGAGTCATTGAGACCGATCAACGGAGCTCCGACCTTCATGGCCAAATCCATTATCTTGACGATCTTGGCGGCATTGGCAGCACTCAGAGATCCACCGAAAACGGTGAAATCCTGAGCAAATATGTAAGCCGTCCGGCCTTCTATGGTTCCGTATCCCGTGACGACGCCATCCCCGTAGATCCGTTTCTTTTCCATACCAAAATCATGGCAGTGGTGAACCACGAGTTTGTCCATCTCTTGGAAGGATCCTTCGTCCAACAGAAGGTTTATTCGCTCTCTTGCCGTGAGTTTGCCGGCAAGGTGTTGACGTTCTATCCTTTGTTTTCCCCCTCCAAGCTCAGCAAGATCTTTCCGCCGCTTTAACTCTTCCAATTTTTTGTCTATCGACATGGCTGCCCTTCTGGACTCAGCTCTTTTTGACCTTTTTCCAGTCGCTCAGGAATTTATCCATCCCGATGTCTGTCAGCGGGTGTTTGACGAGTTTTTCGATAACACCAAAAGGAATAGTCGCGATATCGGCGCCGATGATAGCCGCTTCCACCACATGAAGGGGATGCCGGATGCTTGCGACTATAATCTCTGTATCAATGCCGTAATTGTCATAGATGGTCACGATCTCATCCACGAGGTTCATCCCCTCATGGCTAATATCATCCAATCGGCCGATAAATGGGCTCACGTAGCGGGTTCCGGCTTTAGCCGCCAACAACGCCTGGATTGACGAAAAGATAAGAGTCGTGTTGATGTGGATCCCTTCCTGCGCCAGGACTTTTGTTGCTTTGAGTCCCTCCAAACAGATCGGTATCTTCACAACGACATTATCCGCTAGTGAGGCCAGTCGCCTCGATTCCTTGATTATATCTTCTGCCCTTGTCGAAACACTCTCCACACTTACCGGCCCGAGAACAATATCGCAAATCTCTTTGATAAGATCCTCGAACTTCGCATTCTCTTTGGCGACAAGACTGGGATTAGTTGTGACGCCATCGAGGATCCCCCAACTGGCCGCCTCTTTTATCTGTTTAACATTGGCCGTATCTAAAAAGAATTTCATGAGCACCTCCAAAAATCAGCATAAAATCTCGCATCTCGCATGCCTCTTTATTTAATACAATTTAAAGAAAAAGTCTAATCCCAGATTTTCATGACCGTGTTGGACAGGGTTCCAATCCCTTCTATCTGGATATCGACTCTGTCCCCAGGCATCATAGGCCCCACTCCGGCAGGTGTCCCTGTGGTGATGATATCCCCCGGATTTAAGGTCATGATGTTCGAAACGAATCGCACCAAAAAGGGGACGGAAAAAATCAGGTTCCGCGTATTCCCTGACTGTTTCAGCTTTCCATTCAGGAATGTTTTGACCCTTAACCTCGAGGGATCGATGTCGGTAGCAATGCACGGCCCCAAGGCAGCAAAAGTATCGAAGGATTTTGCTCGTGTGAATTGAACATCCTTGGTTTGCAGATCCCGTGCCGTCACATCGTTGAAACAGGAATACCCGAGAATATAGTCATTGGCCTCATCATCCGGGTGGAGACGGATCGCTTTCTTCTTGAGGATCACGGCTAATTCCCCTTCGAAATCGACACGTTTTGTCATGGAAGGGTAAACGATGATATCGTTTGGACCTACAATCGCCGTGGAGGGTTTGAGAAATATCAAGGGCTCTTCAGGCAGAGGTTTTCCTCTTTCCATGGCATGATCTTTGTAATTGAGGCCTATCGCAACGATCTTTGAGGGCATAACAGGGGGGAGAAGGGCTACATCACCTACAGGAATGCCTTTTTGTGTTGTTTTGAATTTCCGATATATTGAGCCTTCGACAAGAAAAAGCTTATCTTCCTTCAAGACACCATGGGAAATTTTGTCTTTGTGTTTAAAGCGATAAATCTTCATTGCATCCTCTCCCTGATCCTATCGGAAATAGTCTTAGATTTTGGGCTCTCATTTCCGGCTTTGTCCAGAGCCGTGACAGAATACACGTACAGTATCCCTTTTTTCACAGTCTTGTCATAATAGGCGTTTTCTTTTATCAGCTTCGGAGTGAGAGGGCGAAATTCTGTCGTTCTTTCTTCCCGACGCCAAACCCTGTACCCGTCCAAATCATCTTCCGCATTTGCATCCCAAGTGATGGACAGAACTTCCTGGCCTGCCACAGAGATCAAACCTTTTGGCGGATCAGGGGCGAATGTATCCTCGGCCAGGATTTCGATCTCCTCGGAATCCTCACTCTCCAAAAAAGGAGACGTGCTCGTGGCAGAAGCACGGACAAAATATTTGTAAACTTGGCCAAAACCAAAGTTTTTATCGTTGTAGTTCTCTCCTTTTATTAGATTCGCATTCAGGCATCGAGGCTCTCCTTCTTCCTCCGAACGGTAGATATTATAGCCTTGTAGATTAGAAGGAGACGACTGGTCTCTGTTTTTCAAAGGAGGATTCCATTTGACTTCGATTCGATCGGGAAACACCGTAGCCGCCACATCTGTCGGTGGCAGAGGTAGAACCATCGGTTTCAGAGAAACCAAAACCGAGAAGGAAGAAAACCGTTTTTTTTCTTTTATGCGGAGTCCGAACGTGTATTTCTTGGACAAAAAATCCTTCCCGGATAACGTGTAAGAATAAACCATCTGTCCCTCTGATGATCCTTCTTGGGCAGCATATTCTTGAACTTGATCTCCAGTGATAGTTGCATGGAGTTTGGCCATTCGCTCAAATTCTTCTACAGGCATTTCTGCTGTTTCTGTCCCTTCGGCTGCTATCTCCTCGAGAATCCAAATCTCGATTATTTCGATCACAGATAGAGTGCTTCCATCTACATAAGCGATCGGATTCCGCCATGTCAGGATAATCTGATCAGATTTTTGCGCAATCTGAACACTCTCAGCCGTTTGCGGAAACCGCACAAGTGGAGGATGAATATCCCCTTTTTTTCCACAAGAGAGAAATGGGAGAACGAGGATTGTTGTGAGAAAGACTGCAATAAAATTCTTCATCAAAGAATGAAGCGACTCAAGTCTTCGTCCTTGACTATATCTTTGAGCTGCTCTTGCACGTATTTTTTGTCGATTTTTATTTTCTTTTTTTTCATATCGGGCGCAGAAAAGGAAATCTCCTCCATCACCTTTTCCAGCACCGTGTGAAGTCTTCTCGCTCCGATGTTTTCCGTGGTATCATTCACTTTTTCAGCGATCTCGGCAATATCTTCGATCGCATCTTGAGTGAATTCGACACGGAGGCCTTCTGTCCCCATCAAGGCTTTGTATTGTTTGAGCAATGCATTTTCAGGCTCAGTCAATATGCGGATGAAATCTCCCTTATCCAGAGATGTTAGCTCCACACGAATGGGGAATCGTCCTTGGAGCTCAGGGATCAGATCCGAAGGTTTTGCCACATTGAAGGCCCCTGCTCCGATGAACAGAACATGATCTGTTCGAACCAATCCATACCGGGTATTCACAGTTGTGCCTTCGATTATCGGCAACAGATCTCGCTGCACTCCTTCGCGACTGACTTCGGGTCCGTGCCCTGTTTCCCGGCCAGAGATCTTGTCCACTTCGTCAAGAAAAATAATCCCGGAATGCTCAACTCGATCGACAGCCAGACGATTTACCTGATCCATATCGATCAGTCTCTGCTGTTCATCTTCCAGCAAATACTCCTTCGCTTCAGAAACCTTCACTTTTCTTTTCTTCGATTTTCCACCCATCAAACCAGGGATCATCTCTTGGATGTGGATGCCGATCTCCTCAACGCCACTATTAGAGAAGATCTCGAATGGGGATGCTGTTTTTTCCTTGGTCTCGATCTCGACAAGCCGGTCATCCAAAATGCCTTGCTTGTATTGCTTCCTCAGCTTTTCTCGGGTGTCTTTGAATTTCTCTACCTCCTCCTGAGCTTGATCAGGAGAGGTTCGCCGCAGAGGAGGCAACAAGATGTCCAAAATTTTTTCCTCCACATTCCTCTCAGCTTTTTCCTTTATCACTGCGATCTGCTCTTGTTTGACCATATCCACAGAAATCCGGACCAAATCCCTGATCATGGATTCCACATCACGCCCCACATACCCAACTTCAGTGAACTTGCTGGCTTCGATCTTGAGAAACGGCGAAGAGGTGAGCTTGGCCAGCCTCCGGGATATCTCTGTTTTTCCCACGCCGGTCGGACCGATCATCAAGATATTTTTCGGGACGATCTCATCGGCAAGCTCGGGAGAGAGTTTTTGCCGGCGGTATCTGTTGCGTAGAGCGATGGCAACGGCCTTTTTGGCCGCTTTTTGCCTGATGATGTACTTGTCCAGCTCGGCCACAATTTCTTGTGGTGTCAGCTCTGCCCCGTCGTATTTCTTCACCATTTTTTCAAAACTTTCTGGAAGTGCAATAGCCATTTAGAGTTCCTTTACGATGATTTGGTCGTTGGTGTACACGCATATTTCCGAAGCGATCTTCATGGCCTCGATAGCTATTTCCTTGGCGGCCATGTCGGTTTTTGTGATCAAAGCCCGGGCGGCTGACAGGGCATAGGCTCCTCCGGAACCGATCGCCAGGATGCCGTCATCCGGTTCCACAACATCCCCTGTTCCGGATAACAGGAAAGAAAAATCCTTATCCGCCACGATCAGGAGGGCTTCCAACCGGCGAAGCGCCTTGTCCATCCGCCAATCCTTGGCCAGCTCTATGGCTGCCCGGGAAAGGTTACCCTGATATTCCTCCAGTTTCGTTTCGAATCGGGCAAAAAGGGCAAAGGCATCCGAGGTCGCCCCCGAAAAACCGGCCAGGACATTCCCTTTGTACAAAGTACGGATTTTGTTGGCCTTTTTTTTCAACACCGTTTGGTCCAGAGTCACTTGGCCGTCGCCAGCGATAGCAACTTTTCCTTTATGGCGTATACAAATTATTGTCGTTGCTTTTATCATTAGATCACCACTCGTTCCCTATATTAATGAATATACCAAAGAATTTCAATGCATGATGGGAACGTCCCCATTGATCATTGACCTTCCTAGTGTAATATGATATTCACATTAGTTACTTATAAATCAAACGGAGGAAAGCATGAAAAAACAACACGGAAATATTTCTATAATTATTCTTGCAGTCATATGTGTTTTGTTTACCTTTTCAGAAGCGGTCTCCCAAACTCTGGATAAGGACATGTTGAATAATATCAACTACCGGGAGATCGGTCCGACACGCCAGAGCGGGAGATTCGTGGACTTTGCTATCGTCCAACAAGAACCGACAACATTTTATGCGGCCACGGCATCGGGCCATCTGTGGAAAACCACGAACAACGGCATCACATTCGAACCCATCTTCGAGAATGAAAAGGTCTTCTCGATCGGCGATGTGGCTGTCGCCCTTTCTGACCCGAATATTGTCTGGGTCGGTTCAGGGGAGGCCAACAATTCCCGGAGCTCCTACTGGGGCGATGGAATGTACAAATCGACCGACGCCGGGAAAACATGGAAAAACATGGGGCTCGAAGAATCCCATCACATCGGCCGTATCGTGATCCATCCCAAGAATCCGGATGTCGTGTATGTGGCAGCCCTCGGGCATCTGTATTCCATGAATCTCGAACGCGGTTTGTACTTGACAACAAACGGGGGAAAGACCTGGGATAAAATCTTGGGTCCTGTTGTCCGTGACAGGCACATCGGAGTGGTGGATGTGGTGATGGATCCGACCAATCCTGATATTCTATATGCGGCTACTTATGACAAAGAACGCCTGCCTTGGACATTCAATCTTGGAGGCCCAGGAAGCAGCATCCACAAAACCACGGATGGCGGAAAAACCTGGAAAAAACTGGGCGGAGGCCTCCCGGGCGGAATGCTGGGACGCATAGGGATCGATGTGTACTTGAGGAACCCAAAAATCCTGTATGCCTGCATCGAAAATGCGAACAAAAAAGACATGTCCGATGAAGAGAGATACCAGGAATTGCGAGCCGGAAAATCCAGCAGCGGCATGATCGACGGCGAGGTGTACCGCTCCCGCGATGCCGGAGAAACATGGCACAAGGTGAACGCAGACGATCAAAACATCGGAGGAGCTCCCGGATATTATTATGGCCAAATCCGGATCGATCCCAACGACGACCAGATCGTTCATGTTTTGAGTGCTTCCTCCTGGGGAACGAAAGACGGCGGAAAAACCTGGGACAGACGGCCTCTGGGATTCGGCGGCGATGACCATGCCCTGTGGATCGACCCTGACAACTCGGAGCACATCCTCCTGGGCTATGATCACGGCTTGGGCATAACCTACGACGGAGGGAAAAACTGGTATCACCCCGACAACCTGTCTTTGGCCCAAGTTTATGCCGTGGGGTATGACTTTTCCTACCCCTACCGGGTAGCCGGCGGCCTCCAGGACAACGGATCCAAGATGGGACCGAGCACGAGCAGGGATGGACGCGTTATCCGGTTCGAAGATTGGGAAAGAGTCGGAGGCGGGGACGGCATGTACAATGAGTTCGACTGGAAAACCAACCGCTACTTGTACAACGAGTCCCAGTTCGGTCCTCTCCAGCGATTCGACCTAAAAACCGGAGAGAGCAAACGCATCGCGTACAGTAGCCAAAATCCCAAGCTCCGCTGGAATTGGAATGCGCCGATTCTTGTCTCCCCCCATGACAGCGACATCATCTACCACGCGGGCAACGTCCTCGTGAAATCCATGTTCCGCGGGGAAAACTGGAAAGAGATCAGCCCGGACCTGACCACCAACGACCCGAAAAAACTCACCACAGGAAAGGGAGGGGACGGAAACATCCAGTACTGCACGATCACCACGATCGATGAATCCCCCTTAGTCCAAGGTTTATTATGGGTAGGCACGGATGACGGGAATGTCTGGATCACAAAGGATGACGGCAAAAACTGGACCAAGTGCAACGACAAAATCACCGGAAATCCGGGATACTGGGTCAGCCGGGTGGCCACATCTCCTAACAACCCAGGCACAGCCTATGTTTCTTACACAGGATACCGTCGTGATGATTTCCGGCCTTTCGTGTACAAAACCACAGACTATGGAAAAACGTGGACATCCATCGCGGCCAATCTGTCCGATGAGCCGATCAACGTGATTAGGGAACATCACAAGAATCCTAATCTTCTGTTTGTGGGAACAGAGTTTGCCGTGTATATCTCGATAAATGGCGGAAAAAGCTGGATCAAAATGAAAAACAACATGCCCACTCAGCCGGTCCACGACCTCAAGATCCACCCGCGAGAAAACGACATCATCGTGGCCACCCACGGACGTGGGATCTATATCGCAGACATATCCCCGCTGGCAGAGCTGACACAAGACGTGCTGGCGAAAGACGCCTATCTTTTCGATATCGATTCCAAGGTCCGCTGGGTCAACAACAACATGCATGAATACAGCAACTCTAATTACAACGGCCAGAGCGAGCCCATCGGGATCCCAGTCTACTACTACCTGAAACAGAAACCCCAGGGAGATGTGAAAGTGGAAGTTTTCAAAGGAAGCACACTCATCAATAAAATCGATGGCATGAACGAACCAGGCATCAACAAGGTATCCTGGGACATGGCAAGGGAACGCTCTGATGCTGAAGAACAGCAGATGAAGGAACGGATGAAGCGTTTCGCAGGGATGGGATTCGCTGGACGAATGCGGATGGGCCCTCCAGCCCCTCTAGGAGAGTATAGATTCGTCCTGACCGTGGATGGGAAGGAATTCACCGAGTATGCCTCCATCCTCCAGGACCTCTGGTACGATAAATAGCAATGCTGAGGAATCCATACCCGATCATCATCAATTTTCTTGTACTGGTTTTTTTTCTGTTGGCATTTCTCTCGGCAGAACTCAAGGGAAAATTGATCTTACTGGGAATAGCGGTTCTTCTGTTCGGTCTTCCCGCCATCATATCATTCGGGAGTGTTGCCTGGATCGTGTATGCCGCCAGGGTTATTTTTGGCCTGGCGTGCTACCTGTTCATCCGGAAACAGGGCTTTTTATAAATCGTCCTCCAACGCTCCTCCACAATGGGGGCACGTCCTCACTTTTTTACCGTGTTCAACTCCATCGGCCATCCTCTTATCGTCGAAGACCGATTTACAGTTATCGCAAGATAAAAACGGTGCCCCTTTTTTGACAGGGAAAAGAGGGATAAAAAATAGGCTCAGATAATGATCGACCCGTTTTAGATAAACCGCTGAGTGCTGGCAAGCTGGACAGATTCGAGCCTGTTTGTCCACACGGACAGTCCTGGGCTGGACGCCGCCGATAACAAAAAACATTTCATTATTATCTTACCATAATCGAGGTCAAGCTTGCGCAGCTTGCATAATTGGGTGGAATATTGTAGATGAATAACCGATGATCGATTCCGAGGAAAAAACAATCAATCAGACGATCCTCAAAAATCCCTGTATAGAATTAACCATACTGGTGTTTATTTTTTCTGTTTCAGGATTGTTGTTGTGGTGGGGGAATAAAACCCAGAGTGCATTGCTCACTCTCTTGAGTATCTTGTTGGCATTGGGCCTCATCCATATGGTTCTGTGGTTTCGCGGAAGCAGCTGGCGCGAATTCGGGCTAAAAAAACCCAAAAGTTGGCTCAAAACAATCCTTCTGGCCATCGGAGGCCTCATTACCATTTATTTCGTTGTTTTCGTCACCATGCCCCTTGTTACTCGATTCACCGGACAACCTGTAGACAAAAGCCCCTTCGACGGGTTGCGCGGAAATGTCCCGGGACTCCTGTTTGGACTCCTCGTCGTCTGGACCCTGGCCGCCTTCGGGGAGGAACTGATCTTCCGCGGCTATCTGATGAATACTCTTGCACGCGTTTTCCGGCAAGAAAAAACGGGGTGGATCCTAGCCTGCATCATCAATTCCATTATTTTTGGCATCGGTCACACTTACCAGGGCATTTCAGGTGTTATACTTCTTGCGATAGTCGGTCTGCTGTACGCTCTTTTTTATCTGGGGAGCGGCCGGAATCTCTGGGTTCCCATCCTGATTCACGGCCTGTATGACACGTCGGCCTTTTTGGTGATTTTTTTCAACTTAGATAAAGCTCCTGCTTAGACTTGAGTAAAATAGGAAGCGACGGTATCTCCCGTTTTCTCTGCGACGATCATGTGTTTATCGATGCCCAAGGCAACGAATTCAAAGGGAAGGAGCGGATGCAAGAAGGCTGGGCCGAAGGACATTAGCCCATCCAGAAGCCTTTTCTGTGGGAAATCCCCAAGACTTTCTGGCACTCGGGGCAAAAGTAGATATAACGTCTGCCCAAAAAAGCTCGCAGCTCACGGAAAGCAAGGGCTGTGATCGGAGTATCGCAGTGGGGGCAGATCGGTATGACATCATTTTTTTCGACAAGTTGGATCATTTTTTTCTCCTCACTCTATATACCTATATTTTTTTAAAAATATTCTGAGATGAGAAACGCACATATGCAAAAGTATCTTCGATTGATTCCTGAGCTTCTGTATGATATACCTCTGATTGTTGAAACACATCTTCTTTATCCCGTCAAAAAATACAGAGGTAATAAAAATGAAAAAAAGGTTTGCCTTATTTTTTATCGTCTTAATCCCGATTATTCTGCTTTTCCCTCAAGGATGCAAGTCGAAAAAAGAAAAGGAATCCCCTCCCACTGAGATGATCCCGTCAGGAGACCTGGCAATCACCTATGCCAGTCCAAAGGGCCGCACAGAAGCTCCCCACGAATATGACTCTCTCGTGGTCATTTTCGATCACCCAGTTGTTCCTCTGGAAGCCCTATCCGAGGGACGTGGCTCAGGAATGATAAGGCTTGAACCTTCCTTTGCAGGAAAATATCGCTGGCTGAATCCAAAAACTCTGTCCTTCACACCGGATAAATTTTTTCCGTTTTCGACAGACATTAGAGCGACCATTCCTGCAGGCACAAAAGCCCTTGATGGTTTTGTTTTGAAGGAAGATTTTTCCTGGACATTCCAGACCATCCGCCCGCGCCTCCTCAAACATTTCCCCCGCCATGAACAAAAATGGTTGAGACCCGACACAGAAATCCTGCTGGTATTCAACCAGCCTATCCAAAAATCCAAGTCCTATTTTGCCTTCAAAAAAACCGGGAAGGACACCGCCGAAATCCCGGTTGAATTTTCCCTTAAAATCCCCAGTGCAGATCTGTTAAAAGAAAACGGGATCGAATCTCCTCCCGAATATACGCAGCTTCTCCTGCCGAGAGAAAGACTCCTCCCGGATTCCCGATACATCGTGGAAATCGCAGAAGGCCTCCCCGGCAGGCAAGGAACTCTTGGGATGGAAAAATCCTCCTCGTTCCAGTTTGAAACCTATGCGACTTTCGAATTCATTTCATTAAATGCGGATGACAATCATAATCCGCGGGACTCCCTGAAATTTTCTTTTTCCAATCCCATCCCCTACAACACATTTATCCAAAAAATCCATTTTGAACCTGAGGTTACCATTCCCGATTATTACGCAGAATGGGACCAGTCGGATTCAACGTTATGGATCAACCTCCCTCTCCAGCCTGAAACCCAATACAAGCTGAGGATAGAAGCGGGACTCCAAGATAACTTCGGGAACATACTCCCCGAAGATATCCAATTAAAATTCGTTACTGCACCGTATCCTGCCTCCTTTTCCATGAACACCCGTCACAGGATCGTAGAAGCTTACAGCGACTTGAATTATCCTCTGTATGTTATCAATGCCCCAGAAATTTTGGTCGAAGCTGCCCATTTGTCCAAGGAAGACATTCTTCCTCTGCTTGCCGATCAAAAAATCTTTCGATCCAGCGAAAAATTAAACAAAAAAAAATTTTTCAGCGTCCAAAAAAAGCAAAAACTTCCGATCACACGGAACAAAAAGGACGTTTTTCCTCTCAGATTGAGAGAATTTTTCCCCAAAAAACATGGCATAATCTTTCTCCAGGTAGATACTCTTCTTGAGGACAAATGGAGCCGATACCCAAAGGCTATGCTCCAAGTCACAGAACTCGGCCTCACAGCCAAGTATTCCCCGGAGAACAATCTCATCTGGGTTACCGAGCTTCGATCCGGCCAGCCCGTACCCGGTGTTGCGATCGAGATCAGGGATGATTCCAACAAAATCTTTTGGCAAGGGAAAACGGACGCCAAGGGAATGGTCGAATCACCCGGATGGAAAGGCCTCGGGATCAAGAGCAAAAGCCAATGGTCCCCACCTCAGCAGTGGATTTTTGCTACCAAAGAAGATGACTTCGCTTTCATCAGTTCCGAATGGGATACGGGCCTATCCCCTTATCAGTTCGACATCCCGTTCGAATGGAATCCCAAACCGGTCGAGATCCAGGGTTATGTTTTCACGGAGAGAGGCCTTTACAGGGCGGGAGAAACGGTTCATATCAAGGGCATTATCCGGAAACGTGAAAAGGGCGAGTGGAAAACACTCGGGATCGACCAAGTGGAATGTGAGGTCCTGGATCCTTTCAACAAACGCCAGCTGAAGAAAAAAGTAGGCCTCGACAACTACAGTTCGTTTGACCTGGAGGTGGAAACCTCAGAAGAAGCTTCGCTCGGCACTTACCAGATCAAGGTGGCCATTCCCCCTGTTGCTAAAGGCGAACAGGAATCCAATCTCTATTCATCATTCCGTGTCGAAGCCTTTAAGCCTGCCGAATTCGAGGTACATCTGCGTTCGACCCAAGAAGACCACATCTTCGGCGATAGGTATGACGCCGATGTGAGAGCAAGTTATTTGTTCGGGGGAGCTATGGCCGCGCAAAAAGTTTCGTGGCATCTGCGGCTCAATCCTGCT
>Ga0114922_10001188_pt1 | contig 24908 bp, 26 predicted proteins | sample AartaG_FD_100975 | JGI IMG/M metagenome (GOLD analysis project Ga0114922, IMG submission 100975) | Deep subsurface microbial communities from Aarhus Bay to uncover new lineages of life (NeLLi) - Aarhus_00045 metaG | ecosystem: Environmental > Aquatic > Marine > Oceanic > Sediment | place... | reverse complement strand
AGGAGAAAGGGGAAGTTATCAGACGAGGAGGCACTATCTATTGCCAAGCAGGTGAGCGAAGGCTTGGTAGAGGCGCATAGGTTGGGTGTTGTGCATCGGGATTTGAAACCTCAGAACATCATGATTGATAAAGAAGGCGATGCGAAGATCATGGATTTTGGGATTGCCCGTTCGGTTGAGGCGCCAGGTGTAACACAGACAGGAATCATGATAGGGACACCGGATTACATATCGCCTGAGCAAGCAGAGGGAGAGGAAGCAGATCACCGGGCGGATATCTATTCTTTAGGAGTGATTCTTTATGAGATGGTAACAGGGAGTGTCCCATTTAAAGGAGACACGGCATTGAGTGTCGCTTTGAAACACAAGTCCAAACTGGCTCAGGATCCAAAGCAGCTAAACCCTGATGTTTCAGACGATCTGAACAAGTTGATATTGATCTGCATGGAGAAGGATAGAGAGATGAGATACCAGACGGCGACAGAGCTCCTGTCGGATATACACAACATCGAGGAGGGGATTCCCCTCGGGGAGAGAAAACTTCCAGCCAGGAAGAAGAGACTTACAAGGAAAAAGAGTAAAATCAAGTGGAAGAGCATTTTGCTGTATGGGGGAGTTCCTCTTCTGCTGGTTTTGATCATCGCAGGTGCGATCTATCTGTACACAACTCGAGCTGCAACCATCGATTCCATTGCGGTCCTGCCGTTGGAGAACCTCACGGGTGATGCGGAACAGGAGTATTTCGTCGATTGGATCACCGACGAGTTGATCGGGAAGCTGGCCCGGATCGGCTCGATCCGTGTGATTTCCTACAGGACAATGAGGCGGTACAAGGGATCGGAAAAATCATTGCAGGAGATCGCCCAAGAGCTAAACGTGGATGCATTCGTGACAGGAACAGTGCAGCAGGTCGGTGCAAACGTGAGCATTCGGGTGCAGTTGATAGATGTGCTTCCCGAGGAACAGAGCCTATGGGAGGAGACATATGACCGTGTAATGACAGATGTTCTGTTGATGAATAGCGAGATAGCGCGGACCATTGCCCAAGAAGTCAGAGCCAAAATGACACCTGAGGCAGATGCACGAGTTTCGAGCAGCCGCCAAGTCAATCCTGAAGCTTATGAAGCCTACGTGAAGGGAAAATTTTACATGAGTCAAGGTACTCCCGAAGCATACCAAAAGGGCTTAGCCTTGCACCACCAAGCAGTGGAGATAGACCCGTCGGATCCTGTAGCATATGCCTATCTTGCAGAAGCTTACATCACTGTCGCTCATAGCGCTGTGGCCACACCTGACGCCCTGCCACGAGCCAAGGCAGCAGCCCAGAGAGCGCTGAGGCTGGATGACACGCTGGCTGAAGCCCTTTGGGCTTATGGATTTATCGCGGGCTATTACGATTGGGAGTGGGAGACGTCGGAACAGGCCTTCCAGCGTGCCTTAGAGATCAATCCCAATTTGGCTATGGCTCACTACCACCTTTCCTGGTTTCAATACCTGTTCGGACGCATGGATGAAGCCATCGAATCACATAAACGAGCCCAGGAGGTGGATCCGCTTTCGCCCCTGCACACGGCTTGGTTGGGAGAATTATACAGGGTTGCAGGCCGATACGAGGAAGCCATAGCTGAGACCCAAAGGGCACTGGAAATTAATCCCAATTACCCGATAGCGTATCGCGTACTTGGAGATACCTACTTAGATATGGGAAGGATTGAAGAAGCCATCGCCACTCATCAAAAGATGCTGGAAGTCGCACCACAGTGGAGTTTTCACCTTGGGATGACCTATGCGGCGGTCGGCAGGGAGGATGAGGCGCGGGAAATCCTGGCTGAATGGGAGAAAAAGGAACCCTCACCCAGCGTTGCTAATGCTTTGGCCAAATTAAATACTGCCCTGGGAAATGTGGAAGAGGCATTCCGGTGGCTGAATTACGAGCCAGCCCATGCCTGGACTCCCTGGATCAGGGTGGGTCCTATATACAAGCCCCTTCACGGCGATCCCCGTTTCCACGACCTACTCCGCAAAATGAACCTCCCTCCCCTAGAATGATCAGCAAATCCAATGAAATGACAGCCTAATTTTCTTAATATCCGATGGCGGATCCTTTAGATGAGTATGTTGAGGGCACCTCCCACGAGATTTATTCCCATCTTCCAAGATGTATTGACAAAGCGTTGAGGAATGATTACATTTTTATCTCGGGCAATAAGCCGGAGGAGAAAGAGCGGGCATAACTCAGTGGTAGAGTACGAGCTTCCCAAGCTCGGGGTCGCGGGTTCAAATCCCGTTGCCCGCTTTTTCTTTTTTTTTAGAATCCCATGAAAAAAGATTGGCATCTCATCATAGACAGAACTCCTCACATGGGTTCTTGGAACATGGCTGTGGATGAATATATGTTCCAGTCCCTGGGAGAGGAGCCCACAACCTATCTCCGGTTTTATCAGTGGAAAAAGCCCACCGTCTCGATCGGCTACTCTCAAAAAGCGGAGAAAGTCATCGACCTAGATTTTTGCCGCAAGAGTGGTATTGATATTGTCAGGCGGATAACTGGGGGAAAGTTGGTGCTGCACCACAAGGAAGTGACCTATACAGTCTGTTCATCGGATGCAGATATTTTTTCCCGGAAACTCATGGATTCCTACAAGTTGATCTCTGAGGCTTTGAATCGGGGTTTGCAAAGGATGGGGATTGAATCCCATCTTGCGAAAGAAACCCCATCTGAATATGTCCGGGGAGTTTTGCCTTGTTTTTCCCATCCCGCCAGGGATGAGATCGAAATGGAGGGCAAAAAGATAATCGGAAGCGCCCAAAAAAGGACAGGAAAAAAATTCATCCAGCATGGTTCCATCCCCCTAGAAAAGGATGAAGAGCTGTTAAAATCAGCATCTCTCTTGGACCAAAAGGAAAGCATTGTCAAAATGACTTCTTTGTCAGAAGCGTTAGGTAGAAAGGTGGATTTCGATTGGGCTGTGGAGCACTTCATTTTTGGGATGTCCGATTACTTTGGTGTCCGTCTTAATCCCAGAGTTTTCTCGACGACAGAGCAGGTCGCCATTCGAAACATCCAGAAGGAACGTTATGACAATCCCGATTGGACCTTCGCATATTGATTTTTTTGGCTTGGATGTGATAGTATTCCTTTCTCGTTAAGGGAATTTCTGAAAATGAATGAAGTTGAAGAACTCTCCAAGTTGGATATTAAAACACTGCCTCCGTTGAAGACCATCCTGCTCGATAACCTTTACCAGAATGCTCTCAGCCACTTCTACCTCGAGCTGGGGACAGGCCCGATTCTGTATCTTCTTTCCCCATCCTATTCGGTCATAAATCCCACGCCAAACGAAACCATTAACGACTTTATCCAGAAACAGGAATATATCCTGAATTACCTCAAGGAATACATCATCCAGAATCTCACGGTCTATTCAGTCTTGCTCGATGTGAACTCCTACTTCATCGAGCAGAACAACTTTTTAGTCCTTGCTAGGTTGAGGGAGAGGGATTCGGATGGAAGACGGTATGAGATCAAGTTTTACACCCACTCACCCAGAGAGTTGATGACCCATTATCAGGACAAAATCTACATTGGAAGGGATTTTATCGATTTGTTCCAGTTCAAAAGGAAATACCTAGGAGTAAAAGAGCTCATCATCTCTTGTAAGGAACAGTACGACACACTTCTGGATAAAGCGGAAGCAAAACTCAAAAAACCTCTCGTTTACAAGTCCTTTTTCCAGGAGATAAAAGAATATGTGAACGAGTTGTCCACCGAGAGCCTCCAAATTCTCCAATCCCTCCCGCCGTACCTCGATTTTGGTAAATTGAGCGGGGAGGATCTGATCGACATCAATGCCCAGTACCGCACGATCAACCATTTCATGATAGAATTGCAGGATGAGGTCACCGAGTTTGAAAACCTATTGAGGTTCAAAAAGGAAATGGATTTTGTCCGATATGTAACCAAGTATAAAAAGGACCTGGCAAACGACATATCCTACTTCAACATCAAAATCAACGGGTTCCTCCAGGGAAAAATCTACAACTGGAAAAATAAGGCCTAATATTCTTCTATTCTGATGGATCCATAAGTCGTCTTTAGTAAAATGGAAGGCTTGTCGGTTTCTGTGTCAAAAGCCTTGATTACTTTATAGCCGTTTTCTTCATCGAAACTCTGACTCAATCCTTCGGAAACGTTCCATTCGATGTTGCCTCCCTTTGCTCGGGCCTCGAAGGGATATCTTCCTCCAGATTGCCAGTAGTATTTGATATCTGTGTACCGGCCGTTTACTTCGATCGGGTGGGTGAGGGGCAAGGGTTCCAGGGCCACGTCTCCGTTGGAGTGTGTTATTTCTGTTTTTCCTTGGAAACTGGTTAATTCCACTTTTCGGTAAGAAGTTGAGATAAGAATCCTCTCTCCGATGATCGAGTGCCCGTAGACTTCGAGGTTTTTTCCGTCTATCTTGAGATTCCCTTGGATATCGAAAAGTTCGACTTTCCCATACCTGTTTTCTATGTCCACGGAATCCTCTGCTCCTTTGATTTCGATCCGGCTATTCCTTGCTCTGATTTGAACCGGGCCAACATCCGAAAGATCGATTTTCCTGTAAGACGTTTGGATGTCGAATAATCCTTTGACATTCTGTCCGTAAACCTCTGTGTTCGATCCATCCACAGTCACAGACTGGCCGATATTTTCGCAATGGATCTTCCCATACCGGTGATCTATGTACGCGCTTCCTTCCACACCTATAACAGTTACTGTAGAGCTTCTGCTTTCGATCAGGCAGTCTGCTTGGATGTTTTCGACTTCAACTTCTTTATAGCTGTTTTTAATGACCAGATTTCCTGCAATGTTTTCAGCATAAACCTTTCCATTCGGATTTCTGATTTCTGTTTCTCCCACTTGAAAGATATTAACTTCTCCGTAGGAATTTTTCACATAAACAGACATTTGTTTAGGGATCATGACTTTGAAATTTGTCCGGAACCGCCGTTTTTGGAAATCCCCTCTGTTTATCGAGATCTGAATCCTTTCGCTGTCTTTCTCGATGACCATGTTCAACTTTTCAGCCACTTCATCTGCTTGCTTTTGTTCCCGGCGAAAGATCCTCTTTTCGAATGTGATCGATATGTTATCCTGGTCGGACCCTTCCACTTCAACATGCCCATGGGCATTGATGATCCAAAGGCTAAGAGGGAATGGAGGAGTGATCTCATTTGTTTCCTCGTACACAAATTCTTCCTGTCCGAAATAGATACCTTCATCCCAATCCCAATCGATCCAGATTTTTCCTGTCTGCGCGTGGTAGAAGATTATTCCTGCCGTAACGATCAAGATGAGCAGGATGATTTCTTTGACTTTCATTTTTTTATTCCTGAGTTTTTTCCAGCTCTTCCCGGCGTTCTTTCAATCCATAGTAGAGCTTCCAGCCTCCCCAGATGATCAGCACGATTGGCCAGAGCCGGGCGATAATATCCCATACATACACATTCATGTTGCTCAGGAAGATAATCAAGGCTAGGACGATCAGGACCAATCCCCAAGCCAACTTGCTGCCATTTGCACGTTTTGTCATTTTTTCCTCCTCTATTCTTCCTCTCTGGACTTGGTGTAATGATCTACCACAAGCTTCACGCCGACAACAAGCACGGAAAAGGGAATCAAAAATTCGAACACGGTGTCATAACTCATTAACTCAAAGTTGGCGAAAATGAGCACGACTCCGAGAGCAATAAGTACGATTCCCCAGAAAATCGACCCGGTTTTGACAAATTCCGGGACTTCTTCGACTTCCAAGATATCCTCTTCTCCCTGAAGGGCTTTTCGGTTAATGCTTTTGGATGTCTGAACAGCGTCAAAGAGCTGATAGAAATAGAATCCTGCAAGCGCCAGCCCCAGAAAAGGCTGTCCCTCTCCGGTTGTCTGCATCGTGACCAATCCCGCAAAAATAAAGAAAAAAACCAAAGCTTTGCGGTATTGCATGTTGTAGAGTTGGCCTGCTCCAAACGGAAAAAAGAAAGCAAAAACCCCAGCAAGAAAAGGGGATTTTGGTGGTCTTTTTACAACAATTTTTTCTTCCATGTTATTCCTCCAATTTATGTTTCCGGTTGTTTTTCCTCATTTCCTCTAAAAGGTTTGAAATCTTTGATGGAAACGAGAAAGTTATCCTTGTATTCACCCAACGTGTGGGTTATGGATTCGGCTTCGGCATACAGTTTTTCGAATTTGCTGAAGCCGATTTTAAACTGACGTTCGATCGACCGGTTTATCGTGCTTCTTTCCGGATGAAACATGTAAAATGAGATGAAAACGAGCAAAACCGTGGCTGCAGCCATGATCGGTTGGAATGAAGGGCGGAGCAAGAAATCTGTGACGAAACGGAATTTTTTTCTTTTTTGAGGAAGCTCGTATAGTTTTTCGGTCAGGCCTTCACTCACATAGACTTCGGGAAAGGAAGCGAGAGACTTTCTGGTCTCTCTCATTAGGGACAAAAGTTCCGCACAACTGGCGCAGGTGCGGAGGTGGGTTTTGACGGTTTGTCTCTCTTCCTGAGTGAGTTCGTCCTCTAGATAAGGAGACAGGAGTTCTTCGATTCGTTCACATCCCATTTTCTTTCTCCTTTTTTTCTTTGAGGATTTTTGCCAGTTGAAGCCTGCCTCTGTTGACACGTGACTTTATTGTGCCCATAGGAAGATCCATAATTTCTGCGATCTCTTCGTACTTTTTTCCCTGAATGTCGCGGAGGATGATCGCCATCCGGATCTCTGAAGAAAGGTGATTAAATCCTTCCCAGACGATTTTTTTACTCTCTTGGATTATCACGCTTGCCTCGGGGCCAGATCTGCTGTCTGCCGAAAGAAGATGCTCGTTGAATTCATCGCGCGATTTTTTTTCCCACTTGGTCTTCCGGTACTGATCGATCAGATGATTGCGTGCCAGAGTGAGGAGCCATGCGCTGAAATTTTTATTAAAATCGTATTTTTCGATCGAGTGATGCAGCTTGAAAAAAATGTCCTGCGTTAAGTCTTCGGCCTCTTCGTAGCTACCGGCAAATTGATAGGCGAGGTTGAAAACTTTTTTGGAATAAGCATTAACCAGCATTTTCCAGGCTCCTTCGTTGCCTTTCATACATTCTTGAATGATCCTTTCTAATTGCACTTAACACATCCTGGTAGACGAGAAATATCCCAAAAAAGTTCCGTTCTTACATTCTACAAGCGTCAACCTTTGGGGTCAAACCTTGACTCCAATTCTCTTGACTAAAAAGGGGACGGTTCTATTTTTTTTGGCCTAAATTTTAGACTTCCTACTTGAATTCTTGAAAAATAGAAGCGTCCCCTTTTTCCACTTTTGTCCAATGTCAAGGTTTGACCCCAATTCTCTTGACTAAAACGGGAATATGTGACACCATATTTTATCAAATTCAAAGGATAAAATTCTTTAACTGGATTATTCACAAGCCAAGATTGATGTAGCGGCAAGGCAGTGGCAGTTTTTATGAATAATTCAGGTTCACTTTCACAAGGGAGGCTCGATATGCAAGGTATTGTTGGTTATGGTGCTTACATTCCCCGCAATCGCATCAAAGTTGAAGAGATTGCCAAGGTTTGGGGAGCAGATGCGCCGAGTTACAAAAGAGGTTTGATGCTGGAAGAAAAATCCGTGCCTTCTCCTGATCAGGACACGATCACGATGTCGGTAGAGGCGTCCAAGAATGCTTTGAAGAGGGCTAAAATCGATCCGGCAGAGATCGGAGCTGTTTATATCGGTTCCGAATCTCATCCATATGCTGTCAAGCCCAGCGGGACTGTTCTGGCAGAGGCGCTCGGGGCAACCCCTGAGGTCCACACGGCTGATTTTGAATTTGCCTGCAAAGCCGGGACCGAGGGTATGTATGTGGCTTTAAGCCTGGTAAAGGCCGACGAAGTCAAGTATGGCCTGGCAGTGGGTGCCGACACATCTCAAGGTGCACCGGGTGATGCTCTGGAGTATTCGGCTGCTGCCGGAGCAGCAGCATTTATTTTCGGTAAAGAAAATCTTGTAGCCAAGTCTGTCGAGACTTATGCCTACATGACTGACACGCCTGATTTCTGGCGAAGAGAGTACCAGTACTACCCCCAGCATGGCGGCCGATTCACCGGTGATCCAGCCTATTTCAAGCATGTCATCGGGGCAGCCAAAGGTATCATGGAAAAGTCTGGGATGAAGCCGGCCGACTTCGATTATGTCATCTTTCACCAGCCAAACGGCAAATTTCCCCTCCGGGTGGGCAAAATGTTGGGATTCCAGAGGGAACAGATTGAGCCTGGATGGCTGGTGAATCTTTTGGGAAACACCTATTCCGGATCGTCTCCCTTAGGATTGACGTCGACCCTGGATATTTCCAAACCGGGAGACATGATTCTGATCGTTTCCTACGGATCAGGAGCAGGATCTGATGCCTTAATCTTTGAAGTGACCGAGCGGATCGATGAGGTGAGAGAATTGGCCCCCAAGACAAGGGATCTTCTTGAGAAAAACAAAAACTATCTCGAGTACGGTGAGTATGCCAAATTCCGCCATAAAATCAGAAAAGCTGACTAGGAGGATCATATGAGAGATGTAGCTGTTATCGGAACAGGAATGACAAAATGGGGAGAGCTGTGGGAAAAGTCCCTGAGAACAATTTTTGTAGAAACAGCTCTTTTGGCTTTGAACGATGCCGGTGTGGACAAAATAGATTCGATGTATGTCGGCTCAATGTCATCGGGAGTGTTTGTCGGACAGGAACACATCGCGTCCCTATTGGCTGATTATTTGGGCCAGACACCCGTTCCCTCCACGCGGGTAGAAACGGCGTGTGCTTCAGGAGGACTAGCCTTCAGGCTTGGGTTCATGGAGGTGGCATCAGGCATGAGCGATGTAGTTCTTGTGGGCGGGATCGAAAAAATGACCGATGTGAACGGTTATGAGGCGACGTATGCTTTGGGCACAGCCGCTGATCAAGAATACGAAGGATACCATGGCATTACATTCCCAGGACTTTACGCCCTGATTGCCAGGGCCCATATGGAAAAGTATGGCACTACCCGTGAGCAGATGGCCATGGTTGCTGTAAAAAATCATCGAAACGGAGCCAAAAATCCTCTGGCACAGTTTCCGTTCGAGGTCACAGTCGATACGGTGTTGAATTCTGTGATGGTGGCTGATCCTTTGAGGATTTTGGATTGTTCACCAATCACAGATGGAGCCGGTGCTTTAATTATCTGCCCTGTTGAAATGGCCCGCAAGATGGGAAAGCCTATTGTGAAAGTTATCGGAACGGGTCAAGCGACAGATGCCATCGCCCTGAGTTCAAGAAAAGATGTTACATGGCTCGAGGCTACATACCAGGCAGGAAAAGCTGCCTATGAAATGGCCGGAAAAAAGCCCGAAGATATCGATGTGTTTGAGGTCCATGATTGTTTCACGATCGCTGAGATATGCGTGATGGAAGCTCTGGGTATAGTGGAGAAAGGACAGGCGGGCAAGGCCGTCGAGGAAGGATTGACAGCCCTGGAGGGCAAAATCCCGATAAACACGAGCGGCGGATTGAAATCCAAAGGCCATCCTGTGGGTGCTACAGGCGTAGCGCAGATTATCGAAATTACAAAACAACTGCGTGGCGAATCAGGGGAGAGACAGGTCAAAAATGCCAAGGTCGGGATGACCCAAAACATGGGTGGAAGCGGCGGCAGCACCGTGGTTCACGTTTTTGAAATGGAATAAGGAAGGAGAAAAAAATGCCAACACCATCAAGATATTGGAGAGAGATTCCTCAAAGATACAGGTTTGAAGCCAACCAGTGCACAAAATGCGGATTGAAATTTTTTCCTCCTCGTCTGATCTGCCCGGAGTGCAAAAATCAAGAGCTGGAAGAGGCCAAAATCGAAGAAAAGGGAAAGCTGCTCACCTATACCATCATTCGTGTCCCTCCCCATCAGTATGTCGATCAAGCGCCTTATGCCGTAGGGATTGCCGAATTGGATGACGGCGTGAAATTGACCGGACAGATCGTGGATTGTGATTTTGACGATCTCAAAATTGGGATGCGGCTGAAGTTGGAGTTTCGGAAGGTCTACCAGGAGGGCGATTCCGGCATCCTCTGCTACGGATACAAATTCGTTCCGGATGCATAAAGGCGTCGAAACTAGCTTTGCAGGAATATAACTCCCAGTTAACCTGGATAATTCATAAATTATCCAGGTTACCCTGAATTATTTATGTGCGAGCTTAAAATCAAGGGACACGTTAATAGAAATTGGGGACATGTACCGATTTGTTTTAAAATCGGTAACGTGTCCCCTGAATTTCTCGTACATGTCCCTGATTTCAATGCATATAGCATTTAATCCTAAAAAAAAAATCATTTTTATGAATAATTCAGGATAAATAATTTTTGAAAAGAGCCGAAAAATTAACTAGGAGTAAAGTTAGTCCTCTAGCCTTTATTGTTTGACTAACATATAATTTAAGGCGTATTTAATTTTTTGGGAGCAAGACCATGTACAGAATCGAAAGCAAGGTCGATACCGAGAGCAAAGAATTTAAAGATAATCACAAGAGTCTGAAAAAAGAAGTCGAGTTCTACAAAAAAAGGCTTGCTAAAATTCAGGAAGGTGGCCCAAAAAAATACCGCGATCTCCACAAATCACGGGAGAAACTCTTGGTGAGAGAAAGGTTGGATAAACTCTTCGACAAAAACACACCTTTCCTCGAGATGAGCACTCTCGGTGCTTACGACTTATACGAAAACGAGGCTCCCAGCGCAGGTGTTGTAACCGGGATCGGAGTGGTTCACGGGCGAGAGGTTCTGGTCGTGGCCAATGATGCCACAGTCAAGGGCGGGACCTATTTCCCCATGACCATCAAGAAACACATCCGGGCCCAACAGGTCGCTCTGGAAAACCGTTTGCCGTGCATCTATCTTGTCGACTCCGGCGGGATTTTTCTTCCCCTTCAAGCCGGGACCTTTCCGGATAAAGAGCATTTTGGGCGCATTTTCTACAACCAGGCCAGGCTTTCGGCTCTCGGTATCCCGCAGATTTCGATCGTGATGGGCTCTTGCACGGCAGGAGGAGCTTATGTGCCGGCTATGAGCGATGAGACCGTGATCGTCCGCCAGCAGGGAACCATTTTCATCGGAGGGCCTCCGCTGGTCAAGGCCGCCACAGGAGTGGACGTTTCGGATGAGGATTTGGGCGGTGCGGATGTACACTGTCGGATCTCGGGTGTGTCCGACTATTATGCCCAGAATGATTCCCACGCTCTCGAGATAGCCCGGAACATCGTTGAGACATTGGATCCTCCTAAGAAGTTTGAGTTGGACATGGCCGAACCCGAGGATCCTTATTATGATCCTGAAGAACTTAATGGGATCATTCCCCAGGATACACGCAAACCCTACGATTTCAGGGAGGTCATCGCGCGGCTCGTGGATGGCAGCCGGTTCCAGGAATTCAAGGAACATTACGGACAGACGATCGTGTGTGGATTTGCCCGTATCTTGGGATATCCTGTCGGTATTTTGGCCAACAACGGCGTGCTTTTTTCTGAAAGCTCGGTCAAGGGAGCTCACTTTGTGACTCTGTGTTCCATGAGGAAGATTCCATTGATTTTTTTCCAGAACATCACAGGGTTTATCGTCGGGCAACAGTACGAGCATGGGGGGATCGCTAAGGATGGGGCCAAGCTGGTCCATGCTGTGGCCAATGCTGACGTGCCGAAATTCACGATAATCGTCGGCTCATCCAACGGAGCCGGGAATTATGCCATGTGCGGCCGGGCTTATGCCCCACGATTGCTCTGGATGTGGCCGAATGCCCGAATCAGTGTGATGGGAGGAGAACAGGCCGCAGATGTGCTGGTAACCGTGAAGGAGAAGAGACTGGCGGCTCAAGGGAAAAAGATGACCGATGAAGAGATTGCGAAGATGCGTGAGCCCATCCTCAAGAAATACGAGCATGAAGCCAGTCCGTATTTCAGCACGGCTCGGCTTTGGGATGACGGCATTCTCGACCCGATGGAGACAAGAGAGGCTCTGGCTTTGGGGATTTCTATGAGTCTGAACGCGCCCATCCCTGATTACAAAGTCGGCATATTCAGGATGTAAGATGAAAAAAAACGTCTTTCAGACAATTCGGCTGGTTGTTGATGAAAAAGTGGCCCACATCACATTCGCAAGGCCCGAGGTCCACAATGCTTTTAATGCCACGATGATTGCTGAACTTACCCAGGTCTTTGACCAGGTGAAAGCCGAGGCATCTGTTCGTGTGGTTGTTCTGACCGGAGAGGGAAAATCCTTCTGTGCCGGAGCCGATATAAACTGGATGCGGGAGATCGTCGATTATTCCTACGAACAGAACCTGTCAGAATCCCTCCTGTTGGCAGAAGCCCTGCACAAATTGTATTCCCTTCCCAAGCCCACTGTGGCCATGGTGAACGGGACAGCCATCGGTGGGGGAAACGGTTTCCTGTCGGCTTGCGACATCGCTGTGGCGACAGATGAGGCCCAATTCGGATTGAGTGAGGTGAAAATCGGGCTGGTGCCTGCAGCCATCTCTCCTTTTGTGATCCGGAAGATAGGCGAGAGCAAGGCACGGGAATATTTTCTCACTGGCAAAAGGATCACAGCTCAAAAAGCATATGAGATCGGTTTGATCAATCAAGTCGTTCCTCCATATTATTTGGGGGATACCGTAGATGAGTTGATAGGTCTGCTCTTGACCTCGGGTCCAGAAGCTCTGGCCAATTGCAAGGAGCTGATATTTCAGGTTCCGCAGATGAGTCTTGAAGAGGTCAAACTATTCACAGCCCGGATGATCGCCAATTTGAGGATCAGCGAGGAGGGTCAGGAAGGCATGGCCTCTTTTCTGGAAAAACGAAAGCCCAATTGGACGAAGTAGTGTGGTAAAGAAATTCATGTTTAAGAAGATACTCGTTGCGAATAGAGGTGAGATAGCGGTTCGGATTATTAAAGCCTGTCAGGAAATGGGGATATCCACTGTGGCGGTATTTTCTGATGCCGACCGTCTCAGCCTTCACGTGCAGATTACCGATGAGGCCATCGGGATCGGTCCGCCTCCTGCTGTGGATAGCTATCTCGACATGGACCGGATTATCCAAGCGGCTAAGAAAATCGGGGCGGATGCCATTCATCCCGGATATGGTTTTTTGGCTGAAAACTCCGCTTTTGCCCGGCGCTGCGAAAAGGAAAAGATCGTATTCATCGGGCCCAACTCCGATGCTTTGGAACTTGTTGGGGATAAAGTGCGTTCGCGCCAGACTCTGGAGAAGGCCGACATCCCGATCATCCCCGGGATGAAGGGAATCGTGGAGGATACCTCAGCTATCAAAGTCGAAGCCCAGAAGATCGGCTATCCGGTGATGATCAAAGCATCGGCCGGTGGTGGCGGAAAAGGGATGCGGGTTGTGTTCGATGAAAAGAAGCTGACGCCAGCACTCGAGGCCGGCATGCGCGAAGCCAAATCTGCCTTTGGGGATGAGTCCGTTTATCTGGAGAAATACATCGAAGAACCTCGGCATGTGGAATTTCAGGTTCTTGCCGACAACCACGGCAATGTGGTGCACCTTTTCGAGAGGGAATGCTCTATTCAGCGAAGGCACCAGAAGATCGTGGAAGAGACGCCCTCCCAAGCCCTCGATCCTGAGCTTCGTGCCCGGATGGGGGAGACGGCCAGGAAGGTCATGCAGATTTCCGGTTATAACAACGCAGGGACGGTCGAATTCCTTTTAGACAAGGATAATAATTTCTATTTTCTGGAAGTCAACGCCCGGCTGCAGGTGGAACATCCGGTCACGGAACTGACAACGGGTGTGGATCTAGTCCACCAGCAGATAAAAATTGCCGCAGGCGAAAAGCTTCCTTTTAAGCAGGAAGATCTGGAACAGAAGGGCCATGCCATAGAATGCCGGATCTATGCCGAAGATCCGCATAACAATTTTTTGCCTTCCTCGGGGAAAATCCTTTATTTCAAAGAACCACACGGACCGGGCGTCCGTAATGATTACGGGATCTACAGCGGGTGGGATGTGCCGATCTATTACGATCCGATCCTGGCCAAGCTTATCGTCTGGGCCGAAAATCGAGAAACCGCCTGCCAAAGGATGATCAAGGCACTGGATGATTATGTCATTTTGGGCGTGCAAACGAACATACGTTTTTTGAGGGATTTGATCGGACATCCTCGATTCCATAAAGGAGAGACGACCACAAGTTTTATCCAAGATCATTTTGCGGATTGGACAGGAGAGAAGGACTCAGAAGAAAAGCAAAAGCTGGCTTTATTGGCAGCGGCCTTCGATTCTTCACAAGGGGCATCGCCAGCAAAAGCTTTCCGAGTGACAAAAAAAGAGATTTATTCTCCCTGGCTTTCACTTGGGAAATGGCGATTAGGAGGAAAGTAGAGTGGAATTTGAATTCCTGTTGAACGACGTATTGCAGCAAATATCTCTCGAAAAAAAAGAGGATTTTTATGTTTTTTCTGACGGCGAAAAGACTTATGAAGCTGATATCCAGCAGATTTCTCCCCACCAAATCTCTGTATTGATTGATGATGTTTCCTTCCGGATATACACTGCAAAGGATAAGGATAGCCGGTATTTTGTGATCGACGGCCAGCAGTTCGTTGTCAAAGAGCCGACCGAAGAGGTGGAAAGTTTCCGTAAGGGAGAAGAAATAACCTCAGAGGGAACGTTTTTGGTAAAGGCACCCATGCCAGGTAAGGTCATCAAGATCTGTGTTTCCGAGAAGGATGAGGTACGGAAAAACCAGACGCTGGCCATTGTGGAAGCCATGAAGATGGAGAACGAAATCAAGGCCTCTGTGGATGGTACGATCAAGAAGATCCATGTTACGGCCAATGATTTAGTGGATTCTGAGCTGCCTCTGATCGAACTCGAACCTTCCTAAATCCTATCGAATTATACTACTAAAAAAAAGGGCGGTTCTTTTTTTGGATACTTAAATCTAAAGGTTCTCTTCCATATTGTGTGGTCATTACTTTCAAGGTGTTTCTTTGCCATCAGGCATGTTTGGAGCGCCCTTCTCGGCCCTGCGGAACTGCGCCCATTTATCCTTTTTTCAATCCTTTAAGCCTAGCTTTTCTCAGCATTTCCCATTGGACAGTCCAGTGCTCAAACAGTCCTCGGGCCCGACTAAGTTGGGTTCCCTCGAAGAACGATTCATGAATGAAAAATAGAACCGTCCCCTTTTTTACATTAAACGACAGAAGGGGTAAAATAAGTAATGACGTAAGTATTTACAGGACAAATATTTATGGTTAATACACCGGTTAGTTGGAGAGAGAAAAAATAGGCCGTCTGAACTGGAAAAAAATGCAACGAAATCAGGAAAAGGACAGTTTTAGGAAGGTGAGAATGGAGGAGCAAGAGCTGATGCGCCAGGTCCAGGCCGGAGATGAAATGGCATTTTCAGACATAGTTAAAAGATACAAAAACAAAATAGTCAATTTCCTGTGGCAGCTCACCGGAAATTATCAGGTGGCTGTGGAGTTGTCGCAAGAGACGTTCATGAGAGTTTATTTCAAAGCCGACAAATACAAACCCGTGGCGCCTTTATCGTCCTGGATTTACACGATTGCCTCTAACTTGGCCAAAACAGAGGTGAAAAGATCCCATCGGGTGACGATGGTTTCCTTGGATGATGAAAACTACCACTATTCCGAAAGGACAGCCGCAAAGGAGCATCCCGAGGACTCCGGCCTATCAAAAAAAATGAGACAGGCTCTGGATTCCCTCCATCCAAGATACAGAGTCCCGGTCATATTGAAGGATCTCGAAGGATTTTCGCAGGAAGAGATCGCCGAGATTCTGAAAAAACCTCTTGGAACCGTAAAGGCTCGCATCAGCCGGGGGAGGAATCATCTTAAAAAAGAATTGGAAAACAGCAAATCCAAAACAAAATATAGAGGGGATAAGGAGATTGGAGATGCACGAACATAACATTTTCGAAAATATCCAGCGTGTGAAAGCTCCTGAGAGCTTTGAGCAGGACGTCATGCAGCTTTTACATGAAAGGAAGTCAAAACAGGGGAGAGGCTGGACGTTCCGTCTTTCGTTGGCCTGGGCTTTCAGCGCCGCGGTGGCAATATTTGTCATAATCAATTTTGTTGTCATTCCCCAGAGGGGGCCGACCGAATTCTCCGACCTCGAAGGAGAAATCCCTGCCTATTTCGAGCAGAGAGTGCCTCCCCGGAACATGGAGACTATACCGATAATCGAAAGAGTTGATTATTCGGGGGAGATGCGATCGAGCAGACAGGAACCCCCGACAATATATTTATTGGAGCAGTGCTCTGATAAAACAAACAGAACAATCAAATATTAAGGAGGTCAGACAAAAATGAGTACACAAACGAAATCGATCTTCAGCCTGACATTATTCTTGTTCGCTATCCCGTTGTTCGTGGCCGCAAAAGCTCCATCGATCAGTGGACCGCAGATCGAGGATGTGACACAAAAAGTTTTTCCGTGTGTTGTCAAAGTCGAAGTAAGAAATTTGATGCGGAAGGTTGCAACAGGAGTTGTCATCGACACCAGCGGTCACATCGTGACGACAGCCCTAATTACCCCCCGAGATGAAAAAATTTTCATCACTACAATCGAAGGAGACAGAATCGAAGCTGAATTTTTGGGGATGGATTCGGAGACTCATCTGGCCGTGATTCAAGCCAAAGGGAAAAAGCTTACTCCGATTGCTATGGCTAAATCCGAGGACCTTTCGCCTGGGGTGTGGATCGGGGTTGTCAGCATTTCGCCGGAGAACACGCCGCAGGTCACCCAAGGAATCGTCTCGTCGGTGGCCGATGAAAGAGTCCGCCTGAATGTTTGGGTGGGCCGTGGGATGAGCGGAAGTCCGGTGGTGAACAAACAGGGACAGATGGTCGGTTTACTCAGAGGAGTTTATGTGGATGAGCAGCCGATCGCTTTTTCTTTCCAGGAGAAAGAAATCGTTGGATCAGGATATGTATTCAGCACAGCCGAGGCGCCTGCGTCTGGTATGGCCGTGGCGACACCCGTGGATGTTGTAAACTTTGTGGTGACAGAGATCAAAGAAAAAGGAAAAGTGGAGCGTGGTTGGCTCGGCGTGAGGATATGGCCGAACGAGAAAAACCAGGTGGAGATTATCGAAGTGGAAAAGGATTCTCCAGCAGAGATTGCCGACCTTGAAGAAGGAGATATTGTCATCGAGTTCGAGGGCCAAAATGTGGACGATACAGAGATGTTGCAGAAAATGATAAGGATGAGAAAGCCAGGTGAAACCGTCACTGTAAAGATCGAGCGCAAAGGAAAAATCCAAGATGTAAAAGTCAAGCTGGGCGAGCTAACTGAAGAGAATATCTGGAGCGAATTTGAGAGCAAATTCCCCAAGTTGTTTGCGCCTTCAAAAGAAAAGATCGGAGTTTGGCGTGCACCGGAATGGACCAAACCCAATGTCTTCCGGTTCGGATTCGAACACCGAAAGTTTATCGGGGTGCGTATCCAAGAGCTTAATCCCGAGCTTTCAGAGTTTTTCGGCATCGATAAAGGCACGGGCATTCTTGTTTCCAGTGTTGAAAAGGATGGCCCTGCAGATAAAGCTGGCTTAAAAGTGGGCGATGTCATTATCGAAGCAGACGGGAATCGGATGGAAAGCGGGCAAGATCTCGTTGGTCTCATACAAGACAAGGAAGCAGGAGATAAAATCACGATCGAGTTCCTCAGGAATAAAAAGAAAAGAACAATTGAAGTTGAAGTGGAGGAAGAAGAGAGCAGCCCTCCGTTTGTTTTGTCCCGTGATCCACAACAGTATCTGGAAACCTGGAGAAATTACATGGATACGTATGAGACACAATCTAAGAAGCTGGCTGGGACATACAAAAAAATGGGAGAGGATCAGTACAAACAACTTATGGAAAACCAGAAAAAGATGAACGAGCAATGGCAGAAGCAGTTGGATAAACAACAGAAGGATGCCCAGAAACATTACAAGGATGCATTCAAGACGTTTAGTTACGCTTCGAAAAAACCTAAAGGGATAAGAGCGTAATCGCTCTTGTTTCCATCTCACAGGGAAGGCAGGGAGTAATCCCTGACCTTCCTTTTTTTTTAAATTGGGGACAGGATACCCTTTCACTTATTTATTCAAGAAAATCTGGGAACCAGATATCTATCCTCGAAATGAATAAATAAGTGAAAGGGTATCCTGTCCCCAATTTAAGAATTGAGCCAGGTTTTCATGAAAGATTTGAATTCTTTGAGGGAGAGTCTCTTTTCTTTGTGAAAATCCTTTGCCATCCGTTGCTTCATGGCCTCATACAGGATGATTCCGACAGAGACAGAGAGATTCAGGCTCTGGGCCATCCCGAGCATCGGGATTTTGATCATATAATCCGCCATGTTCTGAGCTTCCTCAGAGATACCCTCTGACTCATTCCCGAAGACGACAGCCAAAGATTGTGTATAATCGATGGCCGTGTAGGGGATGGATTTTTCTCCCAAACACGTGGCCGCGATTTTGAATCCCTTTTGTTTGAGATGGCTTAGACATTCTTCTGTTGATCGGTAGTTAGAAAAGTGCAGCCATTTTTCTGCTCGTGTGGATATGGCTTCGTTAACAGGAAATGCTTTACCAGTGGAAGAGATAATATCCAAATACAGGACTCCGGCAGCGTCACATGTACGGACCACAGCGCTGGCATTATGGGTGTTTGTGACTTCCTCCAAAACGACACGCAGATCCGGTTGACGCAGGGAAAGAACTCGTTTTACCTTTTGGATTCTTTCTTTTGTCGGCATGAAGAGACTATAACAAACAAAGAAGAAAGCGACAACAATTAAGTGAGGTGTCCCCGAATTAGAGGAAGAAGAATTTGGCGGTGATGATAAGCCAAAAAATAACAGAGCCGATAATGCCCCTGAATTCTCTGTTGTTTTTGCACAGGGTCCAGCGGAATCGTATTTTTTGACGGGGCAGTGTCGAGAAATAGGAAGGAAAAAAAAGGGGAACAAGTCTCTTGTATTCTGCGTATTCCAAAGGGAAAAGCTTTTCCATTTTTTGCTTTTCCGACAGGATTATGACGGGATAAAAAAACACAAAAACCACAAAAGCACATCCCAAAACCCACCAGGATTGAGTCCCGATCACCACGCCCAGCCCGATCAAAAGATTGCCGAAATACAAGGGATTTCGTGTATACCGGTAGGGGCCTGATGTAGTCAATTTTTTTTCTTTTTCCAGATGGCCACAAGCCCATGTTCTGATTATCAACCCGACAAGTGTTAATCCCACACCAACCAGGACGGCCCAAAGCTTGGGTTTAGCCAACACAACCGCCAAGATTACGAAAAGCAATGTGACTCTGACTCTCCACCTGTAAATGACCCTCAGCAGTCCGTGCTCAGGCATTTGTCTCCATCTCCAGTATTCCCAAACACGCCGCTGCCACTTCCTCAGGCGTGATTTTTTCCAAACACTCGAGCCGCGAACAAACCTTCTTGTAGCAGTGACTGCATTCCAGCTCATGGAAAACAATCCGGTCCTGATCTCGGAAGGGTCCGTTGCGGCTGGGAGTTGTAGGGCCGAACAGACCCACAACGGGCGTAGAAAATGCCCCGGCCGCCTGAAGGGCGAACGTGTCTCCACTGACCAAAACAGCAGCCCTTTTTATAAATGCCATGACCTCTTTTAACGATAATGATGGTACCAAAGGAATTCCGGATTTTTGACTGACCTCTTTTGCAAGTTCGTGTTCAACTTCGCTGCCCCACAGCAAAACAGGAAAGATTCGATCATTCCCGATCATTTTAACCATTTGAATCCATCGGTCCGCATTCCATCTCTTTGTTTCCCAAGCAGCTCCAACATTCAAAAGCACCAATTTGTTTTGCCGATCGTATCCCAAATCATCTAAAATCCGCTGGGCATGTTTGGATGATTCTTCGGGAACCTGCAGAGGAAATTCATAGTCGCCGCACTCGATTCCCAAAAGAGAGAGAAGTTTCAGGTTCTTACCGATCACATGATCCTTTTCAGACACCTCCACCAGGTTTTCCGTGTAGAATAAGGAGGCCTGCCGTTCTTTCAGATTCTTCTGGTGAAAACCGATCCGCTTCCTCGCTCCTGAAATGTATGCCATAAATCCCGATTTGATTAATCCTTGAAAATCGATCGCGACCTGATCCTTGTTCCTGATCTCCTTCTTCAGCTTGGCAAACTCCTGCCAAAACCTCCGCGAACCCAGTTTCCACCTCTTAAGATTCACGGGTACGATCCTGTCCAATCCCGGAACAAGGTCGAGGATTTCCTTCCCGTTTTCTTCAACGATCCAGGAGATCTTTGCATCGGAGTATTTTTTTCTCAATGCGGAAAAAGCAGGAAGTGTGTGAACCACATCCCCAAGGGAACTCAGCCGGATGATCAAAAAATTGTCCATGGCTTCAGGACTCTTTTTCGTTCTTGAATTTAGCGGCAATTTCTTGGATGACTTCAGAAGTGGATTTGATCTTTGGCCCTCCTGTGATGGCTATCTCACCTCCATATTTTTTCACTGTTTCCCGCTCCGGAACCGTATCCACCGTGTAATCCGAGCCCTTGGCATGCACATGCGGCTTCAAGGCCAAAAGCACCCTCTCCACCTTTGCCTCGTTAAAAAAGGTCACATAATCCACAAAGAAAAAAGATGCGATGATCTCACCCCGTTCCTTCTCCAGCAGGATAGGCCGCCCTCTCCCTTTGAGCTTACGGACCGAAGAGTCGCTGTTCAGAGCCACGACCAGAACATCCCCTCTCTTTTTGCTTTCCTTCAAGTAACGGATATGTCCAGCATGGATCAGGTCAAAACATCCGTTGGCAAGAACGACCCTGTCTCCACCCTGTTTATGTTTTTCGATTATCGCCGTTAGTTCGTCAAGAGAATATATTTTTTTCAATGTTCTGAAAGGATGGCCTCCTTGAGTTCTTGGGGAGATACGGTAGACGTGCCTTTTTTCATGACGACAATGCCTCCTGCGTAGTTGGCGAGCACAGCGGCCTCTCTGAATGATGCCCCGCACGCCAATGCCAAAGTTAAGACACTGATCACGGTATCGCCTGCGCCGGTTACGTCCACGATATCGCTCGACCCATATATAGAGATCGGAAAGGCCGGTTTGTATCTTTCGAAAAGGACCATCCCTTTCCCACCCCGAGTGATCAGCACGGCTTCGGCTTCTGCTCTGTCAAGAAGCAACCTGCCTGCTTTGTTCACTATCTTCTGGTCATCGTCCAGTTCAACTTGAAGGGCGTACTCCACCTCAGGCTCATTCGGCGTCAGGATGGTAACCCCCTTGAAATTCAGCAGACGAAAACGGGAATCCAGGGCAATAGGCTTTTTCGCTCTCTTAAATCTTGGGAGGATCTTTTTCAACACATCTTCCTGAACGGTGAAATAATTGTAGTCGGAAATAAGGAGTGCAGCCGTCTGGCTTGCAGCCCGACCGAGAGTGCTCCCAAGCTTCTGCTTTAGCTCCTTGCTTTCAGGCACTCTCGTTTCTTCATCGATCCGCAGGATCTGTTGCTTTCGTGTCGAGTGTTCTCCGGCCAGAATCCTTGTCTTGATAGGTGTTCGATAGGTTTTTTCTTTGATCAGAAAATCGGCGGATATTTTTTTCTGCTTGAAAATCTTCAGGATACGTTTTCCTGCCTCATCTTGCCCCACAAGACCCACAGGAACAGGCTTAGCCCCAAGCGCACATAAATTGAGCAGCGCATTTCCCCCTCCGCCCAAAGAAAATTCCTTTGCTTTGTGACTGAGGATGAGCACAGGGGCTTCCCGCGAGATTCGGCGTGTCGTACCGTAGATGTACTCGTCCAGGATCAAATCACCCCAGACTGCCACTTTTTTTTGCGCAAAACGGTCGATAATCTCAATAAGGTTCTTTTTGTCTTTTTTCACTGGACTTTTGTCACAGATTTTTACCAGATTTGGCCTAAAAGGTCAATGCCCGCGGAATAATACCGTTCCCCGATTGTATTTAAGAGTAGAAAAGAAACTAAAGGCAACATAATCCGTAAGTTAAGAGTATATAGTATTAAAGAATAAATGAGTATGACGGCTAATAAAGGAATGAAAAAGGTGCGAAAAACAAATCTATCCCTGTTGCTTGGATTGTGTCTCGTGTGCATTCTGTCTGTTGGATCATCATTTTCCCAGGAAGTTTCTCCAGATATCGAAGAGCTTAAGAAAACTGCCCCGAAAGTATTTATTGATTGCGGCATGTGCGACATCGACCACATCCGGACCGAGATTACTTTTGTCAATTATGTCCGTGACCGAAAAGAAGCAGATATCCATGTGTTGGTGACTTCACTCCGTACCGGTGCGGGAGGCCGAGAATACACTCTTGCGTTTATCGGTCAGAACAGATTTGAAGGAATCGATGACACCCACAAGTATTTCACAGAGACGACAGACACGTCAGATGAAATCCGGGAAGGCATGGCCAAAGCCCTCAAAGTGGGACTGATGAGCTATGTTGCCAAAACACCGATTTCCCGCCGTATCAAGATTTCCTACAAAGATGTAGCTCAGGAGGCCGCTGTCAAAGACAAATGGAATTCTTGGGTGTTCAGCATCAGTGGAAACGGGCGATTGAGCGGAGAAGAACATTACAAGTCCAAGTCAATCAGCAGTTCTTTTAGTGCTAGCAGGGTGACGCCCGACCTGAAAATTTCCCTTTCTTTATACGGGAGTCACTACAAACAAGATTTTGAATATGATTCCACCACCCTTGAAAGCACTCGTGATAGCCTGAGTCTGGGAGGCCTGGTCGTCAAAAGCATCAGTGACCACTGGTCCTATGGCGCTTATTTCGATTCCGGTTCTTCCTCGTATGAAAACATAAAATTCGGTTTAACCTTTCAACCGGCTGTAGAGTGCAACCTTTTTCCGTATTCCCAATCGACACGCAGGCAGCTCCGTTTTCTTTACCGGATAGGTTTCAATTCAGTCAAATATCAAGAAGAGACTATCTATGACAAAATGGAAGAAACTCTATGGAAACAGTCGCTATCCATCACATTCGATATCAAAGAAAAGTGGGGGAGTATCAGCACAACTTTAGGAGGTTCCCATTATTTCCATGATGCTTCAAAATACCGTCTGACGCTGTTTAATATTCTCAACATCAGGGTGATCAAGGGGCTCAACTTTTTTGCGTTCGGAGGAGGATCCAGGATTCATGACCAGCTTTCGCTTGTCAAGGGAGATATTTTGCTGGATGAGGTACTGCTGCGTCGAAGGCAACTGGCAACAAGCTACGATTATTTTTTCTCGGTCGGCTTGAGCTTTACCTTCGGATCTATTTTTACCAATGTCGTGAACCCGCGTTTTGGATCCCATGGATATGGCGGGATGCACATCATCATCGATTGAGCTTGCGATGTATAAGAGGGACATGATGAGCAAGAACATAATCAAGAACATAATATGTTGTTTTTTTGCTGTTTTTTGCATTTCCCCATCTGCATTTGCCCAAGCGCAATCAGAGGGCAGTGAGATCCAAAACGGCAAACCTGTTGTTTTTATCGATTGGGAAGGGGCCGACTTCGAATTGATCAAGAAAGCGATCAATTTTGTCGAGTACGCAGCAGATGTGAAAGAGGCCCAAATCAATGTCCGCATCACATCGATTGAAACAGAAGCCGGAGATACGGAATATGTCATCTCGTTTTCAGGCCAGGGGGATTACGAGGAAGATAACGACGAGGTGAGGTTTTCGGCAGCCAAAGATAAACCGGAGAGCGAGAGGCAAAAGGAATTGACTGACCTGATAAAAATGGGTTTGATGCGTTATGTCGGAAAAACACCGGTATCCGACCGGGTTTCAATCTCATTCCTTGATAAGGTCGAGCCCACTTCTGTCGAGGACAAGTGGAATTTTTGGGTGTTCAATCTCAGCGCGGACACATTTTTGAACGGGGAAGAAAGCTACAAGAGCGGTATGCTGAGTGGATCTATTTCCGCCAATCGAGTGACTCCTGAATTAAAAATCCGGATGTCATTGTCTGCTTATTTTGATGACAGTGAGTTTAAATTCGAGGATGAGGTCATAAAGAGTGAATCCGACAGCCTAAATATCAACGGACTTATCGTCAAGAGCATAAGCGAGCACTGGTCGGTCGGAGGCTATTTTTCTGCCTCTTCTTCGACCTACAGCAATATCAAACTAAGCTTAAATCCTGCCCCGGCTATCGAGTACAATGTGTTCCCGTACTCTGAGTCCACCAGCCATCAACTTCGTTTCCTGTACAGATTGAACTATAAATCTGTCCGGTACAGGGAAGAAACAATTTATGAGAAAACCTCTGAGAATTTGTGGCAGCAATCCTTGTCCATCACTTTTGAAGTGAAGAAAAAATGGGGGACAGCCAGCTCATCGCTTGTCGGATCCCACTATTTTCATGACTTTCAAAAAAATAGAATCCAGTTGAACGGAGAACTGTCCCTCAGGCTTTTTAAAGGTTTGAACGTTAACATCTATGGGCGTTACTCGAGAATCCGCGATCAACTCTCCTTGCCTCGGGAAGGATTGTCGATCGAGGAAGTATTATTGCAACAGCAACAACTGGCGACAGGCTACACCTACAGCATGTCCGTCGGATTGAGCTACACGTTCGGGTCTCTGAAGAGCAAGGTCGTCAATCCTCGTTTTGGGACTGGTGGAAGAAGCATCAGCATCACCTTCTAAATTTTTTCCGCTTTATTTGGGGACACCTTACTTGTGCGCCAGGATAAGCTGGCACACTCCAGCCGGTTAAAATCCGGTACGGGTAAAGTTTAGCCGACAGCCCGTTACTTGAGACTGCATCAGTGGCGGTAACAAAGCT
>Ga0114922_10001187_pt1 | contig 24910 bp, 28 predicted proteins | sample AartaG_FD_100975 | JGI IMG/M metagenome (GOLD analysis project Ga0114922, IMG submission 100975) | Deep subsurface microbial communities from Aarhus Bay to uncover new lineages of life (NeLLi) - Aarhus_00045 metaG | ecosystem: Environmental > Aquatic > Marine > Oceanic > Sediment | place... | reverse complement strand
TATTAGACCATTAAAAACAAAAGTAGTTATCATAAATTTGGAAAAACATGCATTTGGTGCTTATGACATAAACGGTTACTTAGTTCACTGGGGGCCAGTATCAGCTGGCAAAGGGTGGTGTCCTGATATTCAAAGAACATGTGAAACTCCACGGGGAACCTTTTTCGTTTTTTCCAAAGGCGATGCTTATTGTGAATCTGCTAAATATCCTATTCCTGAAGGTGGTGCACCTATGCCATATTGTATGTATTTCTTTAATGGCTATGCGATGCATGCCAGCGACCTACCTGGTTTCCACGCTAGCCATGGATGTGTCCGTATGTTCTACGAAGATGCAAAGTGGCTAAATGAATATTTTGTTAAGATGGGCCCGCGCGGCACCAGAGTAATTGTTAAGTAAGGAACATACATATACCGTATTGTGCAAATAGAACTTTTCTTTTACATTGTTTCTTATGGTTACTAAGGAACAGCAATTTAATCAATCTCATTTTCATCTATCCATCCATGATAAAAACATAGCTGTTGAAGCTTTCGAGAGCAAAGATTTTTCTTTATCACAAGATTATCAGTTTATTTTACAAGTAAATAATAATGAACCATTAAATCTTGCAGGTCTCATTAATAAGCAGGCGATACTAATTCTTAATGGCACAAGTAGTAATACAAATATTTATGGCATTGTCACAGATATACAAGGATGTGGTATAACTCCAGATTCACAAAAATATAACTATGCAATAACTTTCTGTTCTCCGCTCTATCCTTTAAAACTTACAACATATAACCGAATCTACTTACAAAAAGATATCAGTAAATTAATTACTGAATTGTTAGATCATCACGACTGGAAGAAAGATAATTATGAACTTAGAATAAAAAATCAATATTCTCCGCGTGAAATATTTATCCAACATAACGAATCTAATTATGATTTTTTGTTACGTCAGTTAGATCATTTTGGCTTGTTTTTTGCATTCATTGATAAAAAATTGATAGTAACTGATGACATAAATCAATTACCAAATTGGCAGGGTGCTAATGGTAACCAGCTTTTATTTCAAATACCAGGAGGAACTAATCACTGTCTTGAGACAGCTTTTGCCTCCATCTCTAACTCAAAACTAATAACCAAAAACATAAAACTACACGATTATAACTATAAGACACCAGAAGTTGAGCTCATTGCAGAAAGCTTCTCCCGAAACTCAACTCCTAGCTTTGGAAAACATTATATTTATGGAGAGAATTTCTCAACTCAACAGGAAGCAGAACAATTTGCCAAAATCCATCAACAAACATTAGATTGGCAAAGATGTGTCGTAGAACTAGAAACTGACTGTCCAAGTTTGCTGCCAGGACAAAAAATCAAATTAGCTAATCATCCAATCTCTAGTTATAACAGGACCTACCGAATAATATCAGTGCACATCAAAGGCGATCAAAGTGCTGGACAAATTTATGGCGAAGTTAAACACAATCGAACTTATCACAATAAAATAATACTGATACCAACCGATATTCCTTACCGTCACCCTATAACAAAACCTAAACCATTAAATGGCATACAAACGGCAGTTATCGAATCTACAGGCGGTAACTATGCTTATTTGGATAAACAAGGCCGTTATCGAATTCGCATGCCATATGACTTAAGTGATACGAGGGAAGGGCAAGCCAGCAATTCAATTAGATTAATGCAACCCTACTCAGGTCAAGATTATGGCATACACTTTCCGTTACATAAAGGCACAGAAGTCCTGTACACATGTATAAATGGCGATATTAATCGACCTATTCTATTAGGTATTGTATCAAATCCAGATACATCTAGTCCGGTTACATCAAAAAATCCTAGCCAAAATATTCTGCATACTTGGAGCGGTAACGAATTAATTATGGACGACAATAAAGAACAAAGACGAACCGAGTTATTTACTAAAGATAAACAAAACATTTTAAGCCTTAATGCAAAAAAAAATGCTCATAAAGTTCGCTTAGCAACACAACAAGGTGATATAAACATTACCGCGCAAAAAAGTCTACTACACAAAAGTGAAGACACTAATAATCATCAATCAGGCAACAATCATATAGTAAATGTTCGCAATGCATGCAGAACTAATACCAAAAACCAAGATATTCAATTACAAGCAGGACAAGATATAAAACTCAAAGCTCAACATGACATTAATCTCGAAGCGGAAACTAAAGATCTGATACTGAAAAGTGGTCAGCATACTTTGATTAAATGCAAAGATATGATAGCAATAAATGCTTTACAAGGTAATTTAAATATAAACAATATTGGAGGAAGTTTATATTTCAAAGCCGATAAAAGTATCAATATTATTACCAAAAATCTGGTTGATATTACTATCGCTCAGTCAGGAGCGAAAATACATATAGATAGAGATGGCAATATAAGTATTCAAGCCAAGCAGATAAATATAAGAACCAAGCAAAATAATTTACAAGGCAATCAGGCTAATTTAGGAGGTAATGCTTAAGTAGCTAATTCGTCATTCCCGTACCTCACATCGTCATCCCGCACTTGATGCGGGATCCAGGGTGTAGGGAACAGGCATGCCTGTTCCCTACTTAGATTCGTGCTTTCGCAAGAATTAAATTTCATTTTGTCATCATATTGTCATATTTATTCGATAAATTAGCGCCAATGCATAGACTGCTATGCAGATTTTTTAAAACAATAAAAAAATTAAGCGAGGTATATTATGTTTTTTCCCCGAAGTAAGCATCAAGGCCCAAATGAACAACAGCTATTAATTCAAGCCGAATCAAATCATCCAGCTATTACGGGGGGAGATGAAACAACTCAATTATCTAGTACTAGAAGAATTGGCGTTAATGCTCTTGCAGCAGGTTATACCGCAGGATCTGTTTGTATGTATGGATATAATATAATCAATGCTGCTGAAGCTTTTGTTAATATAATACCTTCTGAATGGATGTTGGTAAATACTGAAACAAGTAATATTTTATGCGAAGTTTTTACTATCGCAACCTTATTAGGAGCATATGCTCCAAGTGTTTTTCTGACTTTTCGAGATAAACTTAAAGCAGCTTTTAATCCAAAAACTGAAGAAAATCCCTGTTCTTGTTTTGGACATTGTCAATCTAACTTTACTTTTTGGGGATCAACAACTGGTTTTTTTAAGGGACTTGCAACGTGGTATTCTGGAACAAAATTAGCTCTCCGATTTAATGCACCTTTATCAGCGGCACATGCAATAGGTGTGGGTTTAGGAATGCTTTACGCTTTGGCTGAAGGTTCACTCTACTCTGCCGAACAACGAAAACGTACAAGAGAAGCGGGAGATAGAGAAACCAGTGAAGCAAGTGAAGGAACACTAAAAACTTGTCTAAAATGTTGCAATATTTAAATTTATGCGAAAAATTTTGTTTTAAAAACGATTTTTTCATAGAGGGAAAACACAGGTAAAGGTACTGCCTTTACCTAGCTCGCTGGCGATCTTTAGCTGAGCATCATGGCGTAGAAGCACATGTTTAACAATAGCTAATCCCAGTCCGGTACCACCGCTGGCTCTCGATCGGGCTTTATCTACTCGATAGAATCGTTCCGTTAGACGAGGAATATGCTTTTTTGCAATACCAATACCGGTATCACGTACTGATAAATAAGCCTTACTCTTATCTCGATACCAATCGAGATAGATATGGCCATTAGCAAGAGTATATTTCACGGCATTATAAATAATATTAGATATCATACTGCGTAGTTCTTCTTCGTTTCCACATATTGTGAGATGAGAATCGATATTTAAATGAAAATGATGATTTAATTCACCACTTAGCACCTTAGCTTCATCACAAACAGACTCTAATATTGGTGCAATAACTACTTTCTTTTGATCTTGTCCTTTCTCTTCATTTTCTAAATGTGATAATAACAATAAATCTTCAATGATACCCTCCATGCGAGTAGTTTGTTGGTACATCTGAGTAAAGATTTTTTGCCAAGGTTTTGTGTCGTTATGCTCTTGCTCAAGCAAAGTTTCTAAATAACCGTGAATTACAGTAAGAGGAGTACGTAGCTCATGAGAAACGTTGGCCACAAAATCACGCCGCATTTTTTCTAAAGATAATTTCTGTTCGACTATTTTCATAATTCTTTGGAAAATTTATAGCCTATTCCACGGATGGTATGTATAAAATTGTGATAATTATATTTTTTGAGTGCTCGTCGTAAACGCCTAACTAAAGCATCCACAGTTCTATTCTCTACAAAAACATTACCGCCCCACACATGAGTTAATAATTGTTCACGGTCATAAACACGATCCTTATGGGTTATAAAAAAATATAGCAGCCGATATTCATTTTTAGTTAATTTTACTACCTGTTTTCCGACCCTAACTTGGTGTGTTTTCACGTTTACACATAAATCATTTATACATATTAAACCTTCAGGAGTTGCTAAAGAACCGCGCCGTAGAACAGCTCTTATGCGAGCAATCAATTCTCGAGGAGAAAAAGGCTTGGTAATATAATCATCAGCGCCTGCATCTAAACCTTTTATCTTGTTTATCTCCTCTGCTTTAGCGGTTAGCATTATGATTGGAGTTTCCTGAGTTATTTTTTCCTTTTTCAGAATTCTAATAAATTCGATACCACTTTCGTCAGGTAACATCCAATCTAATAATATTAAATTTGGAATTCGATCAGCGATTAAACGTTCTGCTTGCTGTGTATTCTCAGCTTCGAGTACTTCAAATTCAGTAGTCGATAAAGCAAACCTGATCATATCTCTGATATGAGTCTCATCTTCAACTATTAAAATTAAATTTTTCATATGTATATTCTTTCTAATAATCTAAAATAAAACCTAATGAATAATACTCATTATATAAAACCCAACCGGCCTGCGCCAATAAAACTGAACGCTGTCATTCCCGCAACTCTTAATGAATTACTAAACTTTTTTATTGCCGTTTGGCTTCAACTTTATTAATATGCGAATTTAAATTATTAATAAAGAGGATGTTAACATGAAAAAACAAAATGGTTTTACACTAATTGAATTAGTGATCGTAATAGTTATTCTAGGAATTTTGGCAGCGGTAGCGGTGCCAAGATACTTAAATCTCTCAGAGGATGCAACTAACGCAGCATTAACCGGTATGGAAGGCGCTGTTAAAAGTGCATTTGCAATAGAGATTGCAGAAAATCGAGGTACTTATCCAACAATCACTGAACTAAATGATAGATTGGCCACTAACGATACCACTGCAGTCGCAACCGGTATTCAATTTGGTGTTGGTGGAACAACTTATACCATTCAAACATATACGGATAACGCTTGTACGACCCCTACTGCCGCTGTTGGTAATACAGTGCAATGCATAGGTGGCGCTACATCTTAATTTTCTTAATCAACAAAGAATGATCAACAGAGGGCTTAAGCCCTCTGTTGAATACCCTCTTGTTGCAATTCCCATTGCCATGCATGTTTAATAATAGTTTCTAATTGCGAAAATTGGGGTTTCCATTTAAGTTTTTGCTGTGCTTTCTTAGCATCTGCAACTAATACTGCAGGATCTCCTGGGCGCCGTTCGCATTTGACTGCCCTGATAAATCTACCAGTAACCTCTTTTGCAGTTTCAATAACACTCAATACTGAAAAACCATTTCCATTGCCCAAATTATAAACATCTGTTTTGCCACCACCAAATAACCCTTCTAGAGCCAATAAATGCGCATCACATAAATCTACAACATGAATATAATCACGTATACAAGTTCCATCAGGAGTTGAATAGTCGGTCCCAAAAATATTAATAGCTTGTTTTCGCCCTGAAGCCGCTTGCAATACTAGAGGAATTAAATGTGAAGCAGGTTCGTGTCTCGGACCTAAGCGCGCTTTTGGATCCGCTCCTGCAGCATTGAAATAGCGTAAACTAATAGACTTAAGTCCATAGGCTTTATCGTAATCAGATAGAATTTCTTCAATTATCACTTTTGAACGACCATATGGATTAATTGGTTTTTGGGGATGCGGCTCATTCAATGGCACATACTCTGGTTCTCCATATACTGCTGCTGACGAAGAAAAAATTAGATTATTAACATCATGCTTCACCATTGCATCTAATAAATTCAAACTATTTACTACATTATTTTGATAATACTTTGTAGGGTCTTGTACTGATTCTTTCACCTCAATGAAAGCTGCAAAATGCATTACGGCATCAAATTTGTGATTTCTAAATAAGTCATCTAAAAGATTCTTATCCCCAAAATCACCAACTATTAATTCTGCATTTAAAACCGCATCACGAAATCCGGTCGATAAATTATCTAAAACTATTACCTCATGACCCCGTTGAACTAATAAATCTGTCATTTGGGAACCGATATATCCCGCACCACCAGTAACTAGAATTTTTACCATATTATAAAGTTATACCTCAAGAAGACGTACAGCCAGTACGTCACATGTAGCAGCATGCAATACAGCATTAGCAGTTGAACCCAACAACCAACGTATACCATGACGACCATGACTTCCAATTACGATTAGATCAGCTTTTAAACGCTCTGCTTCGTCTAAAATTACAATCTTCGCAGGACCGAATTTAACAATTTGATTTTGTTCTGAAACATTAATTGTTTTACAAAATTTACGCATTTTTTCATGAGCATTTCTCATCAAGGTTTCTTCAATATCAGCGCCAACAGCCACACCATAAGCTGCTCCGTAACTAGTTATGTGTTCAACGGCGTGGACTAAATAAAGTTTAGCATTAAATTGTTTGCTCAATTCAACTGCCTTTTGTATTAATTCTCGATCGTATTTTTCATTCACTGCCAACAAAATATTTTTATATAAAGTCATGTTATACCTCCGCAGTTAAATACACCGTAATAGTATATCATAAATTAATTTAACACTGTTTCGTTTTGTAAACTCTGCCAAATGGTTAACTATCTCTGTTTCGTGTTGACTAATCCATAAAACTTTCTCATATAACCTAACCGGACTTAAATCTTCTTCAAAAATTACTTGGCTGAATCCTCGTTTCAAAAAATACTCGGCATTAATAATTTGATCGCCGCGACTAGCTGATTTAGGTAAGGGAATAAGAATATGTGGTTTTTTTAAAGTTAGAAGTTCGTAAATAGAATTAGCCCCAGCCCTGGAAATGACTATATTCGCACACGCTAATACATCAGCAAATTCTGAATGCAAATATTCAAATTGTTTATACCCTTGCAATGTCAAACTATTATCAAGCTTATTTTTACCACATATATGTACGACTTGAAAATTGAACAATATTTTTGATAGCAGCGCGCGTATAATTTCATTAATACTCTTAGACCCTAATCCTCCTGCATATACTAAAATAATTTTTTTATCTTTAGAAAAACCACAAAGGTTTAATCCTCTATTTATATTTCCACAAAATAGTTCTTCACGTATAGGAGTCCCTGTAGCAATAATTTTATCTTGATTCCTGATATATTTTTTGGTTTCTTTAAAAGAAATACAGATTTTACTTGCAAATCTAAAACTAAGTTTATTCGCTAATCCTGGAATTAAATCAGACTCATGAATAACTACAGGAATACGATGTAACCAAGATGAAACCACAACTGGAAAAGCAACAAATCCCCCCTTGGAAAATACTACTTTAGGTTTTATCTTCCAGCACAAAAAAAATGCTTGAAAAATACCATAAACAACTTTTGCCGGATCAATAAAATTATGCCAACTAAAATAACGACGCAATTTCCCAGCGGCAATTTTAAAATAAGGAATATCAAGTTTCGAAATTAATTCTTTCTCTATGCCCTTTGCGGATCCAATATAAAATATATTCCAGCCTTCATTTTGGAATTTTTTTATAAGGGCTATATTAGGAGTAACATGCCCTGCTGAACCACCGCCGGTAAAAAGAATACGTAAACTCAATTAATATGTCCTGTAATACCTTCTAGTTCATCAAGATCATTATAGTAAATAACCAACTTACCGCTTCCTTTATTGCTATGTTGAATTATTACTCGTGCTCCCAATTTATCTGCTAATTCATTTTGTAAGCTCAATATATTTGGATCTAATACTTTACTATTAAATACCATCGTTCCCGATCGTCGCAATCTTTTAACCAATCTTTCCGTTTTACGCACTGATAATCCTTTAGTAGCAATCTCTTTTGCTGCTTGAATTTGTAGATTATCATTTAACATTAGCAAAGCACGTGCGTGTCCCATTTCCAAAACACTACGTTCTAACATAGCTCTAACATCACTATGTAAAGTTAACAATCGTAATAAATTGGTTACTGTTGCTCGCGATTTACCGACATTATCAGCTATTTCTTGGTGAGTCATATTAAATTCACTAATTAAGCGTTGTAATGCTTCAGCTTCTTCAATAACATTAAGATTTTCTCGCTGTATATTTTCAATTAAAGATATAGCAATAGCAGTTGCGTTCGAAATTTCCCTGATTACAGCTGGAATTTCATGTAATGGCACCATTTGTGCAGCTCGCCAGCGACGTTCGCCAGCAACAATTTCATAACGACTACCAGCAACACTACGCACCACAATCGGTTGAATAACGCCCTGGGATCGAATTGAATTTGCTAAATCATGTAAAGCCTCATCATCCATATCTTTTCGCGGTTGATATTTACTTGGCTGTATTACATCGATCGGCAACCTACGTAATTCATTTTTATGTTCGGACTTTATATCACTTAGCAGTTCACTTATGCCCAAATCTCTTAGGCTTCTTTTCAATCTGCTTTTGTTATTATTCATAGCTAACCCCGCTACTAATTTCGTCTAACAAGCTCTGCCGCCAAAGCCAAATAAGCTACTGCCCCTTGAGAACGCTTATCATACAGCAACGCTGGTAATCCATGGCTTGGAGCTTCTGCCAAACGTACATTTCGTGGAATTATAGTATTAAACACCTTATCAGGAAAATGTTTAAGCAATTGTTCAGACACATCTATAGTCAAACGATTACGACCATCATACATGGTACGTAACAAACCTTCTATATACAAATTCGAATTAACCGCGCACATTAATCTCTTGATAGTTTTTAACAAACCAGTTAAGCCTTCAAGCGCATAATATTCACACTGCATAGGAATTAATACCGAATCTGCTGCAACCAATGCGTTAATAGTTAAAATATTTAAAGCTGGTGGGCAATCAATAAATATAAAATCATAATTGTTACGAACACTTACGAGGATATGGCGTAAATAAAACTCGCGTTTTTCTTTTTGCAATAGTTTAACTTCTGCTGCAGTTAAAGCTGCGCTAGCTGAAAGAATATCATAACCTATTTGAGTGTTAACAATAACGTTAGTAATACTAACTTGATTCAACAATACATCATATACAGAATGATTCGATTCATTCTTTTCGATTCCGCTTCCTATAGTAGCATTTCCTTGTGGATCTAAATCAACAAGTAATATATTACGTTTGATGGCACCCAAAGAAGCAGCTAGATTAATACAAGTGGTAGTTTTTCCTACCCCTCCCTTTTGATTAGTAACAGCGATAACTTTACCCACAATAATATTCTTTACACGTGAATTAATTAGTTACTACTCCCTCCTCGTCATCCCGAACTTGATGCGGGATCCAGGAGCATTTTAGATTCCCGCTTTTGCAGGAATGACATCAGCAGTAATCAATATTTACTATAACAGGTTTATTAATAAGACTCTAGATTATATATAATATAGCAAATGAGATATGATCATCTAAAACTAATAATCCTCGACCGCGATGGAGTAATAAACGAAGATTCTGATCAATACATCAAATCTCCGAATGAATGGCATGCCATTCCTGGAAGCTTAGAAGCCATTGCTAAATTAAATAAAGCAGGTTGTAAAGTTGTAGTTGCTACCAATCAATCAGGTATTGCTCGTAAACTCTTTACTGCTGATATTTTACTGACGATTCACAAGAAAATGCAAAACGAACTTGCCAAAATTGGCGGCCATATTGATGATATATTTTACTGCCCACATCATCCAAATGACAACTGCATGTGCCGCAAACCAAATCCTAAAATGTTATTAGACATTCTCAATAAATATAACATCAGCGCTAAAGAAAGTTTACTCATCGGTGATTCATTAAAAGATATACAAGTTGCTAAAAACATTGGCTGCAAAGTGATATTAGTAAAAACAGGAAAAGGCAATAGAACTCTAATGAAATATCATAACGAACTTATAAATATTCCTATATTTGAAAATCTTGCCGAAGCGGTTAATTATATTTTGGATTAACTTATTTATTCTGAGGCTGAACGTTTCATGGCTTCAAAAAACTTTTTATTAGTCTTCGTAGTTTTCAGCCTATCTATTAAAAATTCTATGGCTGCCAATTCATCCATTGGGTGTAAAATTTTACGCAGAATCCACATCTTTTGTAGCTCATCAGGCTTAGTGATAAGTTCTTCACGGCGTGTACCAGAACGAGTGATATTAATTGCCGGGAAAACGCGTTTTTCAGAAATTCGGCGATCCAAATGCAATTCCATATTACCAGTTCCTTTGAACTCTTCATAGATAACCTCATCCATTTTTGAACCGGTATCGATAAGTGCAGTTGCAATAATAGTTAAACTGCCGCCTTCTTCAATATTTCGAGCTGCGCCAAAAAATCTCTTTGGCTTTTGTAAAGCATTTGCTTCGACTCCACCAGTTAATACCTTTCCAGAAGCCGGAACAACTGTATTGTAAGCACGTGCTAAACGAGTTATAGAATCCAACAAAATCACCACATCTCGTTTGTGTTCGACTAAACGTTTAGCCTTTTCAATTACCATTTCTGCTACCTGAACGTGACGTGTAGCTGGTTCATCAAAGGTACTTGCAACAACTTCACCATGTACAGAACGTACCATATCAGTTACTTCTTCAGGACGCTCATCAATAAGCAAAACAATTAAAACACAATCTGGATAATTAGCTGTAATTGATTGGGCAATATGCTGCAACATAATGGTTTTACCAGCCTTAGGAGGAGATACGATTAAACCTCGTTGCCCTTTACCAATCGGAGATACAAGATCAATTATTCGTGCAGTAATATCCTCAGTACTGCCATTACCAAGCTCCATAACAAGCCGTTCGTTAGCAAATAACGGAGTAAGGTTTTCGAATAGGATTTTAGCCTTTATCGTTTCGGGTGAATCGCCATTTATTTCTTTGACTTGTAATAAAGCAAAATAACGCTCGGTATCTTTTGGTGGACGGATCTTTCCTGATGTAGTATCACCGGTTCGCAAATTAAAACGCCTTATTTGACTGGGTGACACATAAATATCATCAGGACCTGCTAAATATGAGCTATCAGCAGAACGTAGAAATCCAAAACCATCCGGTAATATTTCTAAAACCCCATCGCCAAAAATATCATTATTATTGCGAGCATGTGCTTTTAAAACAGCAAAAATCACATCTTGCTTACGCATTCTGGCCATATTTTCTAAGCCCATTTGTGTAGCAAGTTCTATCAGCTCGCTAGGAGTTTTTGTCTTTAGTTCTGTTAAATTCATAGTAATACTTAATTTTGATTAATGAAATATAGGAACATCTATTAAGATTATCTTTGCATCAAAGGAAGAATTTATTGTGATGCTATTATAATTTTAGTAGATATTTTAATAAAAAGCAAGTTTTTTAATTATAAATTTTCATCCAAAAATGAAACCAATTGAGATTTAGTTAGCGCACCCACTTTAGTAGCACTGACTTCACCCTTTTTAAATAAAACTAATGTCGGAATACCGCGAACGCTATATTTCACTGGTATATCTGGATTCTCATCAATGTTGATTTTTGCTACTTTTAGCTTACCTGCGTAATCACTTGCTACTTCAGCAAGTATCGGAGCAACTGCTTTACAGGGACCACACCACTCAGCCCAAAAATCTACTAATACCGGCATATCAGCATGTAGCACTTCCTCTTCGAAGGTTTTATCACTAAGCATGATAATATTTTCGTTCATAATCATTCTCCCGTTGTATTTATCAATATTTGACTCGATTATTATGCAAAATGCAAGTCTTATTGTAACAATCAATAACTAGTTACTACTCGGTCGTCATTCCTGCGAAAGCAGGAATCTAGGGTGCTTCCGGATCCCGCATCAAGTGCGGGATGACGAAGTGATAAGCAGTAATAACCGTTGATTAATCGGTTATAATCCTCTTCAGTTTACCCATCGCCTGTTTTTCAAGCTGGCGAACGCGTTCTGCTGAAATATTATATTTAGCTGCTAACTCATGTAAGGTTGCTTTTTTTTCTGCTAACCAACGCCGCTTTAGAATATCTCGGCTACGTTCGTCTAAAGTTAACAAAGCTTCCTTCAACCCTTGTTCGGCACTTTGTGCAGAATTTTGCTCTTCTAAAATCTGAGCAGGATTGGCGCGCTTATCTTCCAAGTAATTAACAGGCGCATTCCAATTATTATCATCCTCATCATGTGCAGACATATCGAAAGAATCGTCGGTTTGATTTAACCGCGCTTCCATGGTACGCACTTCTTCAGGACTTACATTAAGATTATTAGCTACTGCTTGAACTTCGTCGTTAGAAAACCAACCGAGACGCTTAGACATTTTGCGCAAATTAAAAAACAATTTGCGTTGCGCTTTAGTAGTAGCAACTTTAACAATACGCCAATTACGTAATACAAATTCATGAATTTCAGCTTTAATCCAATATACAGCAAAAGAAACTAAACGCACTCCGATAGCAGGATTGAAGCGTTTAACAGCTTTCATTAAGCCGATATTTCCTTCCTGAATTAAATCAGCTTGGGATAAGCCGTAACCAGCATAACCTCTAGCAACGCGTACTACAAATCGTAAATGGGACATAACTAAACGACGTGCAGCCTCAATATCTTCATGATCGTAAAAACGATATGCAAGTTCCCTTTCTTCCTCTGCACTCAAAATTGGAATTTGATTAACTCGATAAATATACGCATCCAAATTGCCTAATGGTAACGCTAAATTACGAGTTTGTTCCCGTTGCAATTGCCGATTCATTATTCAAATATTATAGCATTTATTCACTAAAAGTACTAAATCTCATTACTTCAGGGTCATCACGCTTGCTAATTACCAACGTTTTGAACGTTGGCCACCACCCGCACTTCTTTCCTTCGCCATACTTACTTTAATAGCTCTACCGTGAAAATCCTTACCATCCATTTGCAAAGAATCTTGCGCTGCTTCTTGAGATTCGAATGTAACAAAACCAAATCCTTTCAATCTGCCCGTATCACGATCTTTAATGAGAGAAACATCTTCAATAGTACCAAATTGAGAAAAGAACTCCTCAATGTCCTGTTCAGAAACATTATATGGAAGGTTTCCAATATAAACTTTATTATTCATTTTTATTCTCCAAAAAATAATTACAAGTAATATAGTCATAATTATAAATTTATTTTGGAGAACGCACATGTGATCTCAAAAAAGATTTAACTCTGACTATAAATATAGGATAACACAAATTTTTAGAATAGTAAAGCTATATTTTGCAAAATGGCAAAAAACATTGATAATATAAACTAATGAATCTAGAAAATAAAAAAATCCTTGTTGGGATTACGGGCAGTATCGCTGCTTATAAAAGTACTGAGCTAGTAAGCATGCTCCGAAAAATGGGAGCCGAAATCCGTGTAGTAATGACCAAAAATGCTCAGCAATTTATTACTCCTGTTACAATGCAAACACTATCCGGCAATGTTGTACGCACCAATATGTTCGAAAACACATTAGAACACATTGAACTAGCAAGATGGGCAAATATAATTATAGTAGCGCCGGCAAGCGCTAATTTCATTGCCCGATTAGCTTATGGCTTAGCTGATGATTTGTTATCTGCTTTGTGTCTGGCTAGCACAGTAAAAATAGCAATTGTGCCAGCTATGAACCACGAAATGTGGTTAAATTCTATTACTCAACAAAATATTCAAAAACTAAAAGACAGAAATATATTAATACTAGGCCCTGTATCTGGATTTCAAGCTTGTGGCGAAGAAGGGCCTGGAAAAATGCTAGAAGTTACCGAAATTATTCAACAATGTTTTTTCCCGATCTCAAATAAATTTTTAGCGAATAAAAACATCTTAATAACAGCAGGACCAACTCATGAACCAATAGACCCGGTTCGTTACATAGGCAATTATAGCTCTGGTAAAATAGGATATTCCTTAGCTGAAGCAGCACGCAATGCTGGAGCAAAGGTAACTTTAATCAGCGGACCGGTATATTTATCTGCTCTAAATAATATTAACCATATCAATGTAACAACTGCCCAAGAAATGCATCAAGCTGTTATGGAGCATATTAAACAAACAGATATCTTTATATCAGCAGCAGCTATCTCAGACTACCGACCACAGAGATTCTCTAAACAAAAAATTAAAAAAACTTCTACTAATCTAAGTCTTGACTTGATGCCCAATCTCGACATTTTATCAGAGGTTACCAAACAACTAAATGCACCCATAACAGTAGGCTTTGCCGCTGAAACCAGTAATATTATACCAAATGCCATCGAGAAATTACGGGCTAAAAATTTAGACCTAATTGTTGCCAACAAGGTCGGCTCGAAATTAGGATTTGGTGAAGACCAAATTGCTGTTGTTATCTGCAACAAAAATGGTAAAACTATAGAAATACCACTTGCTGATAAAAAAGTCGTGGCCCAGAAAATTATTGAGGATATTGCAAATATTCGATGATATGTATAATATTTGTAGTCTGTCTCTGATACTTGCTTTCATTTGCTCAAGTTGTTTAACTAAACTTAATCTTTTTTTGCGACATATCCCCTTCAAAATCAGAATAAGACAAAACTTCAAATCAGCTGCTAATTTTTAAAAAAACCATAATTATTTTTCATCGCTTAGACTTTTCATTTTCTTATCTATTTCATCATAGAGTTCTAGTCCTGTTTGTTCAAAAACATTCAACAGATCCTCATAAGTATCTTTTCCACCAAGGAAATCCCAAAATCCTTGCCCAATCAAAACTTCCTGACGTAAATCAAACAATCCTTGCAGTGTCCACCGTTCATATGGTTCTGGTTCATAAGGGTTATACGGAATAGCAACAACTGTCTTGATATTTGTTTTGGATTGTTGACTACCACGTAATGCGATCCATTCAAGCATTTGTTTTTTTATAGCAGTAAATTCATTAATGTTTGGTTTCACAGTTTTTAGTTCGAAGTAATATTCTGTGCCATCTTTCATTTCAATAAAAAGATCAACGCGCTTTTTAAGCTTCTTTCCTAATTTACCCTTACTAGCAGCAGCCAGGATTTCTTTTGTTTCTTTCTCTTTATTTGGCTTTCGAGATGCAGATCGCAATTCGCGCATAATATTATCAATTTTCAAAACTGCTTCGCTGCTAATATAACCTTCAAATTCTTTATATTGCCCAATTGCCCGTTTTGCTCTTTCCTCAACAATCTTTTTTCCAACTTGTTCAAAGATTGATGTACCTAGCATTGTATTTACGGAGTGAATAAATGAAAACAACGCCATTCTATTTTTACCAAGCAAGCGAAAGTGAAATGGCATTGATTTTGTTTCAGGATTGTAAGTGTTTAACTTTTGACGAATTTTATTTGCCAAATATTCCCTAATATGTTTACTTTGTTGTGTTGTCAATGGCATGTTATCTTTCCTTTTTTAGATGAAAAACTATCTCTGAGTATGGTGACTTAGCCCGTTCAGTTCTGTTTAATACCGGCCGTTTAAATCTATTTACAATTCTCATGTCGGCTTGTTTCACTATCTCCGGATAGAGATTATATTTATCGTTTGCAACAAGAAATACATCAAAATCATCAGCCAAGAATTTTCTGCAATTAAGTAAAACTTTTGAAATTCCATCAATATAAGACGCTCTCGCTTCACCACCTTGCCCCTTGCAAAGAGGGCCTATTTCAAGTTCGTCTCTGCGTTTAAAACCAAAAAGATCATAAGCATATGCATGTTGTTCATGATAATCAATTTGGCCAACGTATGGTGGTGAAGTAAAAATCCCTTTAATTTTTTGTTTTTTCAAAATCTCAAAGAAGGTTTTATCTCTCTTCTCCATCTCCTCAAAAACATCTACCATCCGGGAATCTGCTGTGATTATCGTATAATGCGCATTGCTTTTTAATTTTGCAAAAGTTTTAAGACGATATATCGTATCTGTTGCATAACGATTAAACCATGCCTTCATTGAAAAAAGCGGCTTACAAATTTTTTTATGCTTCCAACAATAGTAAGTTGTAATTTGCGGTTTTTTAAGCGTTGCTAAATCAGAATGCGTTGTTGCACGGCAGGACCGAATTGTTCGACTTAAAATTATTGCTAAAATCTTTTTGATTTTTATATCTTTAATCTTTCTGATTTGCTCAAAGGCAAAATAAATTTCCTTGCGAACATTTTCAAAATACCATTTATCTAAAAAATTTTCGGCAGAAAAACAATTTAGTTCAATATCATATTTTCTAACAAGATCGTTGTAGATTTTTAAAAATTCCTTCTCTTTTTCGACCGCATATTTAGTTTCATTAATTTGCAGCCTCTGAACTCTATATTTAAATTCAGGGCTGGGAAAATACTTATTATTAAAATCTGCCATTTTAGATAACAACTCATTTTCAAAAATCACAATATTGCTATTCGCATCGTAATTTGAGATGGCATGCTTAATTTTGCTTATTGCTTTCTCAAGCAAAACAAAGTCGTAATCAAGCAATTTGGCTTCAGTAAGCATGCAATTAAATTTGGATATATCAATACCGATCGCATGTATACCCATTTCATTTGCTTGCACAAGTGTTGTGCCTGAACCGGAAAACGGATCAAAAATAATATCACCTGGCTTAAAATATACATCTTTTTTAAAATCATCGATGTGATCATCTATAAAGTACTGAACAAGTTGCGGGATAAACTTACCCTTGTAAGGATGTAAACGATGAACATGTTTTGTTGTGTCATTTTCTCGCAAATGATCAAATGATAACGCCCAATTTAAATCTTCGCCGAGCTTCTTTTTCCAATTAACTTCACGACGGCTGCAATATGATTCGTAATATTTCTTTAAATCATTTATATCAACACATACAGAAGCTGTTCCATTATACTTTTTTATATTCCCATATTGCACCAGATATGAAATATTAGATTCGCTAATGTCTTTTTTTAAGAAATCACTTGCCCAACGCCGTGCTTCCTTGATTGTTAGAAGTCTTTTTGCTTGTTGCATATGATTACTCAATGAATCTACTGGATAAACAAATTTTTAAGAAAGTACCCCACTCGCCATAACAGTATGTTTACATAGCATCGCAGTAGTAATAGAACCCACACCTCCTGGAACCGGAGAAATCTTATCAACAATTTGTTCAACCGCATCAAAATCTACATCACCGCAATATTTTCCAGGGTTATCGGGATCCGTGTTGATACCAACATCGATTATAATTTGACCCTTTTCTACATAGTCTGCATTTACCATTCTCGCGCGACCAATAGCGGCAATCAAAATATCAGCCTCCTTGCAAACTTTTGGTAAATCAACAGTTCGCGAATGACACATCGTAACTGTACCATGTTCACGCAACAATAACATCGCTGTCGGTTTGCCAACAACAAGAGACCTACCTAACACAATGCAACGTTTTCCTTTAATCGGAATATTATAAAAATGTAACATCTCCATACAAGCAGCGGGTGTACATGGTGGAAACGCAGTAAGTTCATCAGCATAAACCAGACCTGCACTAGCAATATTCATACAGTCAACATCTTTTGCAACAGGAATTAATGAGCGAATCTTCTTTTCGTCTAGATTTTTTGGCAATGGCGCAAACATCAATATACCATTTATGTCTTTTTTATTTCCGATTGAAATCACCTGTTGCTCGAAATCACCCTCGGCAACATTTTCTGGATATTCAAAAACTTCGTAATTCATACCAATAGAGTCACAGGCCTTTTTTGCGCCACCCTCGTAATACAAATCATCAGGACGCGCACCAACTCGGATAATTCCAAGTTTCGGAGTAATATTTTTTTCTTTTAATTTAGCAATCTTTTCTGTAAGTTCCGCTTTAATTGTATCTGCAACCGGTTTGCCTTTTAAAATTTCTGCCACTTTTATAAACCCTCTATTTACCAATTTTGTCGATTACAAGCTCCAATGTTTTATCAGCAACACTACATCCTTCTGTGTAAAGTTGCTCCATTTCTTGCTTCTTCTTTTCGATATAGGCTTCGTCCTTGATGAATTTAAAGTTAATCAAAACATTCAATCTTGCTGCAATCAATGCTGATTTCAAAAAAGTTACTCCACAACCAACATCAGAAATTGCAATCAAAGTGCCAATTTCGCCCATTCTTTTATGAATCATAATGCCCTCATAGGCTTTGCGCATAATGGCGAGTGGAACGGTACAAGCCTCTTTACAGCATTGTTCAATCACTTCTTCTTTATGTTTGGTTTGCTCCGGCGTATCTTTAGGAAGACCATACGCCTTTGATAATGGTTCAAAAACAGCAGCATCTTTATCGATTAGATCCATTAACTCATTAATCACAGCATCGCCTTTTGTTACCAATTGCTTCACTTCATCTTCAACTTCTGCATATTTTTTCTTACCAATAGTCAAGTTTCCAACCATATTTGAAAGCGCCATTCCGATAGCACCACCAAAAGCTGCAGCTCCCCCTCCACCAGGTATCGGAGCTTTAGATGCTAAAAGCTCGATGAAATCACCACACTTTATTTCTCTTGTATTTGACATAAGTTTCCCCCATTTATAATCATTAAATATTTTCACGGTAGAATACCAGTAAATATACTATGTTACAATGATAATTATTGCGAAATTAATTATCGAATAATTATACTTGACACTGTAACCGTATCTGTTACACTGTAACGAAAAGAGGAAAATCTTATGATAAAATCATTTAGAGATAAGGAGTTAGAAAGATTTTGGCAAACAGGGAAGAGTAAAAAAATCGAATCTTATTTATCAAGAAGGATTTTAAGGAAACTGGATTCAATGGATGCCGCAGCTTGCATCGAGGATTTGCGTAATCCTCCAAGTAATAATCTGCACCAATTACATGGAAAATATAAGGGATTTTGGGCTGTTTCTGTAAATGGCCCATGGCGTTTAGTATTTAAATTGCAGGGTAATGATATATATGAAGTCATGTACTTACAATATCATTAGTTAATAATCATTTAAAAGATGGAGCGACGAGATGAATATCACAAAAAGAAAACCATTCACACCTGGAGAAATTTTGCTTGAGGAGTTTATGGAGCCGTACAATTTAACACAAACTAAATTGGCCGAATTAACCGGCATTACGAGGCGTAGAATAAATGAAATTATTAAAGGTAAGCGCGCTATCACTCCAGATACAGCATTAAGATTTGCGAAACTATTTAATATTTCACCTGATTATTGGCTCAATTTACAAACAAAAATAAACTTATGGATAGCGTTACAAAAAAAAGTGGAGCAAGAGGCAATACGCAGAATTAAGACTTTAAAATCATTTCATGGATATGGACAGTATAGTATTGCCGAGCCTAATGATCGGAGTGACTGGATTTGAACCAGCGACCCCTGCCTCCCGAAGGCAGTGCTCTACCAAGCTGAGCTACACTCCGAACTAGAAATTAGTGTACTTTATAAGACTTAGATATTCAATTACCCAATTATCATAAACAACTTGCCAGATGTGCTAAGATTACTTACAATATCCGACTCTTAACATTTGGTATCTTGGAGTAAGTATAATGTACGCAGTAATTGCGAGCGGTGGTAAACAATATCGTGTGGCCGCTGGTGATATTATTAAGATAGAAAAACTAGCAGTTCAGCCTAATGATATAGTTGAATTTGACAAAGTATTAATGCTGGCCGATGGTGAAAACATACAAATTGGTACCCCTTATTTAGAAAATGTAAAAGTCAAAGGCGAAGTGCTTAATCATGGTCGGCATAAAAAAATTAATGTCTTAAAATTTAAACGCCGCAAACATCACATGAAACAAATGGGACATCGACAAGACTACACAGAAGTGAAAATGATAGAAGTTGGTGGTGAAAAAATAGCATCAAAGGAACCGGCATTTGAAAAAGAAGCAATTACTGAGAAAACTACAGCTAAAAAAGAAATTAAACAAACAGAAGAAACGAGCGAGAAATAATTATGGCACATAAGAAAGCAGGCGGGGCCTCGCGTAATGGCCGCGATTCAAAATCCAAAAGATTAGGGATTAAGCGCTTTGGAGGAGAATTAGTCAAAGCTGGTAACATCCTTGCTAGACAACGAGGAACTCGATTTCACCCTGGAGAAAACGTGGGTGTAGGACGTGATCATACACTATATGCCCTAACTGACGGTTATGTATCATTCTGCCGCAAGGGCATGAAACAATCGCAGCACATAAATATTAAACCTACTGATAAAACCACTTAAAGCTTAATTCCATTAAGCAAGAAATTCAGTAATGGCTTTATTCAAAAAACACATAAAAGAAAAACCAAGAATACTTGCAGGAATCACTAGCTTATTGTCTGCCAAAAAACCCATTGATAACGATTTATTAGAATCTATCGAGACCATATTGTTAACTGCAGATGTAGGAATTGAAACTACTGAACAAATTATTAGCGAACTAACCCAACAACTGAATCGTAATGAATTATCCGATCCAACCCTCTTGCTGCAAACATTAAAAACATTATTACAAAAAACGCTTGAACCTTGTAGCCAATCATTAATTATCCCAGACAATATCAAACCATATGTAATTTTAACGGTTGGAGTAAATGGATCTGGTAAAACAACAACTATAGCTAAATTAGCTTATTATTTACAACGACAAGGTAAAAAAGTCATGTTTGCCGCTGGAGATACTTTTCGCGCTGCAGCGATTGAACAGCTACAAGTTTGGGGCGATCGCCTCAAAATTCCTGTCGTAGCTCAACAAGCTGGTGCAGATACTGCCTCAGTAATTTACGATGCTATGCAGGCAGCGCAGGCACGTAACATCGATATATTAATCGCAGACACTGCTGGACGCTTACATACTCAAAGCCACCTTATGGACGAATTAAAAAAAGTAAAGAGAGTTTTAGAGAAATTGGATGCTACGGCTCCACATGAGGTTATGTTAATCTTAGATGCGAGTATTGGCCAAAATTCATTAGTGCAAGCCAAACAATTTAATGCCGCAATTGGAATTACAGGAATTACTTTAACTAAACTAGATGGCACTGCTAAGGGCGGAATTATATTTGCTATAGCAAATCAGACCGAAATTCCGATTCGATTTATCGGCATTGGTGAGAACGTTGAAGACTTACATCCTTTTGATGCTAGTGAGTTCATTGCAGCATTGTTTGCAGGTACTTACTGTCGAGCAAATTGAACGATATCCCACATTGGCAAATATATTGCTAAAGCAAGCAAAGCCACCATTACGCCAACAATTACTAATAACATAGGCTCTAATAAAACACTTAAATTCTTGAGCTGATAATCCACTTCTTTTTCGTGAATCTCTGCAACTTTAACTAACATCTCATCTAATCTACCCGTCTCCTCACCTACTTCCATCATTTGCAACGTAGAACCATCAAATAGATCACTCATGGTAGCAGCCTGTGAAAAACTCTCACCACGATCAATGGCGTCACGCATTAATATAATTTGCCATGCGATATATGTATTTTCGGCTGCATTAGCACCTAAAACAATACCTTTTAGCATAGGAACACCAGAATGTAATATCATACTAAGAGTTTTAGTAAATTGAGCTAATATAATGCGTTGTTGCAAATAACCTAGTACTGGAAATTTTAATTTATACTTATCCCAAAAAAAGCGAATTTTTCGAATAGATAATAAATAACTAATAGCTATACATGATCCGATCAAAACAAGTAACAGAAATAACCAATGATTAAGTATAAAATTTGAAGTTGCTATTAATGCTCGCGTCGGTAAAGGTAATTTCGTACTAAAACTGGAAAAAAGAGCTGCAAATTTAGGAACAACAAAAATATTCATCAACAACATTGCAATACATACAGAAATTATAACGATCATAGGATAACGAATTGCAGCCATCAGTCTCTTATGATTATCAATTCGTGTTTGTAAAAAATCGGTTAACTCCGAAAAAACATCATCAAGGTGTCCTATATTTTCGCCAACTTCTATTAAATTCACAAAAATAGGAGAAAAAACTTTAGGATAACCATTCAAAGTAGCAGCCAAACTTTTCCCTGATTCAATTCCTTCCATAACACCAGATAAAGTTTGTCGCATGCCTCTGGTTTTTGCTGATAACAAGAGCTGCTTTACCGACTTAATAATGGGCACTCCAGCATTGATTAAAGTTGCCATTTGTCGAGAAAAATTAAGTACTTCTTTAATTTTAACTTTGCCACTAATTAGACCCCTCAGATAATTATCGGCTTTTCTTTTTTGCTTACTTGCTACAATAGCTACAGGAATAATATTTTTGGTTTTTAAAAAGTCGGCAACATCACCAGCTTTATCAGCATCTAAACTACCCCGAACTTTTTTGCCGTTCTGATTTCGCCCTTCATAATTATAAATTGTCATCAGCCAATCATTCTCCAATAACTCGCATGACCTCGCTTAAAGTGGTAATTCCATTACACGCTAAACTATAAGCATTAGACAATAACGATGAGGTCTGTTTTTCTTGATCTACAAGTTGCATAAATTTATCAGCGTCATTAAGCCGTAAAACATTTCTTTTACTCTTATCAAATTCTAATAATTCAAAAACACCGGTTCGTCCTTGATAGCCGACAGAATTGCAATGCTCACAACCACAACCATAGTAAAATTTTTGATTATAAAAATTTTTACCAAAGAGTTCTGCGAAAAAACTCTCTTCTTCATGTAAAGGCCGGTAAGGTTTGCGGCAATTTTTGCAAATGCACCGCACTAAACGTTGTGCCAATGCAGCATTCACTGTTGCAGCTATTAAATATCCTGCTACCCCCATATCCATTAATCGAATAGCTGTACTAGCCGCATCATTGGTGTGTAAAGTAGCCAATACTAAATGTCCAGTTAACGCTGCACGCAAAGCAATAGTTGCGGTTTCACGATCACGAATCTCACCTACTAAGATAATATCCGGATCTTGACGTAATGCGGTACGCAATACTTTGGCAAAAGTTAAATCTAATTGGTGATTTACTTGAACTTGATTAATCCTTGATAACCGATATTCTACAGGATCTTCAATAGTGATGAATTTTCTGCTCACATCATTTATTTCATTCAATGCTGCATAAAGCGTGGTTGTCTTTCCGCTTCCGGTTGGGCCAGTAACTAAAATCATTCCTTTTGAGCGTTTTATATGCCTACGGAAATTGATAAGCATATCTTTGGGCATGCCAACAGTATCAAGGTTTAAAAGACCGGTAACTTGGCTTAATAAGCGCATTACAATAGATTCACCATGCTGAATAGGCATAGTAGAGAGACGTACATCTATTGGTATATTGTGTACGGTTATATTAAACCTTCCATCTTGAGGTAAACGTTTTTCTGCAATATTTAAACCTGCCATAAGTTTTAAGCGTTGGCTCAGTGCTGGTGCAATATTTCTTCCTTCAATTATTTGCTCTTGTAAAAATCCATCCACTCGCATCCGAACACGGACAATATTTTCCTCTGGTTCAATGTGAATATCTGAGGCAGAAACTTGAACTGCATCTTCAAATAACGAATTTATTAATTTGAGAATAGCGGTATTAGTCTCTATATTTATCTCTTCTTTTTTCAGCTTAGAACTCTCCAACTCTGTGGCTAATTTCTCAGCAAAGCCGTGTATTTCCTCTGCATGTCGATATACTAAATCTATACTATGCATTAATGCTTGTTCAGCAACTAAAACAGGTTTGATTGGTTTTTTTAGAACACGGTATAATTCATCAATAGCAAAAATATCTTGTGGATCAGCCATTGCTACAAGATAGGAATCTTTTTCTTCTTTTAGCAAAATAGCGTGTAACGAGCGCGCTTCATTTTCTGACAAATTCGATGCCAAAGATTGATCTAATTTATAGTTGGCCAAATTAATAAGCGGAACCTGTAATTGATGAGCAAAAAATTCTAAAAACTTTTGCCCATCGATAGCTCCAGAAGCAATCAATATTTTACTGATCCTCTCCCCGGTTTCTTTCTGTTTAGCTAGGGCTTTATCTAACTGGTTCTGAGTGATTAATCCCTCATGAACTAATAATTCACCAATTTTCATATTTATTCTTTTCTTTGTTTCCATCATTCGTTCTTTCCCGGATCCTCGCGTTCGCAAGGATGACGTTTTAGCTTTAGCTTAATTTTTCAATCTTGTCTTCAACAAAAGCACGTGCGTTTACATCCAAATCTACACCCACGTGCAACGCACGTTTATAAGACTCTAACGCAGCAACATTTTTATCCATTGACTCTAAAGCGACACCCAAACCAACCCACCAAACGGCTTTACCTGGCATTATTTTAACCAATTTATTATACAATCTCGCTGCCGACATATATTGCCCTTGACGTTGGTATAAAGCTGCCATGTACGCGTAATAATCTGGGTGAGTATAAATTGATAAAGGATGCTGTTGTAAAACAGATATAGCCTCTGCGTTCTTATTTTGAGTCGCTAAAATGTGCGCCTGCAATTCTATTAGCTCTATATTATTCGGATTTCGCTCCGTTCCTGCTGCAGCTATCTCACTTGCCCGATTCTTTTGCCCGGTTCTAAATAATAATACTG
>Ga0114922_10001186_pt1 | contig 24910 bp, 22 predicted proteins | sample AartaG_FD_100975 | JGI IMG/M metagenome (GOLD analysis project Ga0114922, IMG submission 100975) | Deep subsurface microbial communities from Aarhus Bay to uncover new lineages of life (NeLLi) - Aarhus_00045 metaG | ecosystem: Environmental > Aquatic > Marine > Oceanic > Sediment | place... | reverse complement strand
TATGGCATAAAACATTACTTTCCCTTTATTTTTTAATATCCTTGACATCTCAGAAATACACTTTGTAGGATGGGGTATATGTTCAAGAACATCAAGACTTATCACATACTCAAAACTGTTCGCTTTAAATGGAAGATTTTCTGCATCTGCTATTAAAACCTTATTTTGACAAGGATTGAATTCTGTTGCTCGTTTTATAGCAAGTGGAGCGATATCAATGCCTGTGCCCTCAATTCCATAAAGAGTATTCAATATATTTAATAAGTTACCACTACCGCATCCCACATCCAAGACATTGTCTCCTTCTTTGAATTCAAGGTTATCAAAAATAATTTTATTTTTTGCTTCTTTCAATTTACCTATAAAGATGCCATACTCTTCTGCAGCTCCGATCTGCCATGATACCGCATCTTTGAATGATTTTAAGTCGTAATAAAAAGGTATATACTCAGAAGAAGTGCCATCATAAATTTCTTTTTGTTTTCGCTTAAATTCGTGCTCGTGTAAATTTACTTTTTCCACTGATATTGATTCTTGACTGAGATATGTACTTTTTCTTGATTTTGTGATGATTCCTATAAAAGCATCAAACAAACTAACGATTAAGAAAATTGGAAGAATAGTCAGGAAAAATAAACCAATTAGTTTCTCAAGCGTTATCTTCTTCACAAATATTTTACTTTTATTAAATATGTTCATTCAAAAACCCCGTTGTATATTTTACTTTCGCTTTTTATTGAAATTAGTTTAACCGCAACACCTAATTTCCTTCTATCACTGCTTCTCGATATTTTGCTCGATTGCCATGATGGCGAAACAATTTCAACAGATAAGTAATTATTATTTGAGACATTTTTTTGCAATTTAACTCGAATATTTTGCCATTCATTTTCAATTTTTCCACTATATTGCCTCTTCTTATCCACAAAAATATTTATGTCCGTTTCAAATGGCGGTCCCATAACGCTGATCTCCAGTACCATATCGGTCTTAATGTTTGGCATATATATTACCCCGTGGCCATTTGTCCACCGAACCGCAGGTGGCCATATTTCTAAGTTATTCCAGCCAGTTCCTAATTGCACAAGTTCATTTTCGCCCATAAAGACTTTACTCTCTAAGTTAGATAATATCTTTGGGTTTACTGGCTCATAATCTAACATTGTAGTAGTTTTGAATCTACTTTTCAATTGTATACCTGCGTATAAAAACAGATGACACGTTGCCTCTACCAGTTCAAATATTTTCATTTTAACCCTTAAATAATCTTTATTGTTTTCGTGTAGTTCAACGGCTTTTTCGTATTGCTTTATAAACGTCTTTGCCTGGCTTCTCCAATCCAATGATTTCATTGCAAACTTTTTTGCATTTGCGCCGCGTTTCAATATCTCATCCGGATGTTCAAGGAAATACAAAATTGCATCCATATAATCTAACTCATCGTTGTTTTCTGTAAGGTATCCTCGTTCATTCGTAACATACTCATGGTTACATCCAAGATTCGGAGCAATCATTGGCTTTCCTGCGGAAAATGCCTCAGGTATTGTCGCACTTGCCTCTCCACGCGAAAAACTTCGAGGATTTATAACAATATCCACCAGTTTATAATAAGGAACAATATCCTCTACAAATCCCATAAAATCCGAATTTTTGGGAATCCATTTATTAGCTAATCTTTGAAGCCGTAATTTATCTGGACCATCACCTACGACCAAGAAAAAAAAGTCATCCCTTTTCGCAAATTTATCAATGAAATAAAATGCTTTAAGTACTAAATCTATTGATTTTATCTTATGTAAAAAGCCCACATAAAGAAAAATTATTTTGTCCTCTGGCAATTTGATGTCCACTTTTTTTTCTGCTTCATCTTTTGGAATCTCAAATTTTTCAGAATCTACTCCTAGTTGAGCAGTCACTATTTTCTCGCTATCAAAATCAAATTCTGAAAATTCTTGTAGCATGCGATTCTTAGCGTAATTAGAATTGACTATTGTGACATCAGAGTTATTTACGATGTCTAGCGTTGTGAAGATCTCAGGAATCATTCTATTTTTACGAATCTCTTTATGGAAGCTAGTAAAATACTTCACTGCTAAGTGATATCTACTCAACCACCCATTTTTATGCGCTCCAATTAAGTATTGCAGATCTGGTTCGTGGATCGTGCTCACTATCGGAATATTCATTCTAAGAAATTTCATTTTCTTCATGAACGAATATCCAAAAAAGTGAAGTGGGTTATTTCCCCACTGGAAATGAAGCACATCATATTTTTTTATGGTATCCAGATCCAATTTTTTTATTGAAATCCCTTCAACTTCGACTGTTTCGTCCGAAAAAAAATCAATGCCCGTATAATCACACATACATCTAAAATAGTCTATTTGATTTTGAGCAATAGCAGTTTCTTTTGGATTCCACGGGCAAATTAACGCTACCTTCATTTTACAACCTCTTCAAATACTGTTTTCCATTTATCCGCGATAATATTCCATGTATATTTGCTTAATACCTTCTTTTTACCATTTCTACCAAATTCTTTTGCAACCTCCTCATTTTCAAGCAAATACCTGATTTTTACTGCTAATTCCACATAGTTTCCAGGTTCTATTAAAAAGCCATCTTCATACTCAGATATAACATCTGATATAGCTCCCGATCTTGCACCGATAACCGGTTTGGCATACATCCAGGCTTCAATATACACGATGCCAAATGATTCAGCAGTAGAGGGCATGACAAATATATCTGATTCTGATAGAATAGCTTTTTTCTCTTCCTCTGAAACATTTTGTTTTATTATAACCTTATTGCGAATAGATTTGGGTAAATTTTTCCATAATTCTTTTGAATATGATGTTTCAGGACCTATGCATAAGAAATAAAGGTCAGGCATTTGTTTAATCAGCAAACGAAGCGTTTTTAATATTGTTCCAATTCCTTTGTATTCTTCTTTTCTGCCAATAAAAGTAATCAAATTAGTTGCGTTATATTTATCTTTAATGCCGCTCTCCTTTTTAGGAAACGATTCCGGATCTACTCCCACACCAATGACACGTATCTTACTTCCGTCTACCTTCTGTCTGATATAAAATTCCTTTTCGTAATCGGTCAACGCAATAACCGCATCGGCATGTTTCAGCATGAAAAAAAGAGATTTGCGATGAGAATGGTATTTGTCTTCTAAATGTAGCAAAGGGCAGAGTACTATTGGTTTATTTCTGATTTTTGCCGCCAAAAAAGTATAATAGTTGTGTGTTGACGGAAAAGGCATCGAGAGAATAAGATCGCATTCTTCGCGTAATAATTTTTTAAATTGTAAATAAGAATAGGCACCATGCCCATATATCGTGATTTTATCCAAGAATTTTGCAATAAGCGGTTTCATTGGAATGTTTGTTATTGGTGATCTACTTACTTCAATTCCACTAATTATCTCCTTTTTTTCTTGTGTTTCTTTGCGATAGAAAATCTCCTCTAATTCCATGGCTGTCGTTGCTAAAACATTAAATTTAAACCCCTTTTTTGATAGTCGTTCGCAAACATTTTGTAGTACGACTTCGGCTCCGCCGATTGCTGGATAATATCGGAGTGTTGAGCATAGTATTTTCATGAAAGTATTCCTTCTCCTCCCCTTTTTGGTTCTTTACCTTGATATATACCACAAATATTATCCCCCTGACTAAATATGGCAACTAAAGGTCGGTTCAACTTGCGAAAAGAAATAATGTAATCCGGCTCATTTTCAACTTCTAATTTTTCTATCCGTATTGAGTATATAGACCAAGTGCCTGAATTGGTATGAAATTGTAGGTTTAGTCTTCCATCTGTGATATTAATTGTTTTGATCTCAATAAAATCTCCACTATAAGTTACAACATCTGTCTGCTCATTTACATAGATGTTAAGGTCATTGTCCGTTTTTCCTACAATCATAACATTATATTTTCCTTTTGACAAATCAACATTGAATGTATTATCTACTGAACTCCAAACAAAGTCCCCGAGTATTTCATTTGTTGAACTCTTATTATCGTAAGAATGTAACTCACGGGTATTAAACCAACCATACCCATTCCCAATGTCTGAATCAAGATTATATGGACTTGAATTAGTATCGATATCTACGTTTAAATTAAATTCACGTAATAACGAAGTAAATTGTCCATCACTTTTAAGGAAAAACTTAATATAAAACGTAGTTACATTTGTTGGGATTGATTTTGACGTCCACACCCAGTCTTGATGGTTTAGTGTGAAAGTACTCCATGTTGATCCATCAATACTTGTTGATGCACTCACAGGTCTTTCGGGAGCATAATCTGTTGTAAGCCAGCTAACCTTTCCAGATGCGGTAGGACAGAGAGTACCAACCTTGTATATTATTTCAGCGTCGTGTGTTGGATCAAGAGCTCCCACATTACGTGTATGCCCATCCATTTGCGAGATATTAATATTTTTGGAAGAGCATACATTTATTCTAACTTTCTCATCTGCAAGACTTTTATTCGATGGTGCATAAATCGTTGAATTTGTTACTTTTATATAATCAGTTGCTACTGGAGAGTCGGTAGTTCCAAAGTCAAAATATAATTTTTTCGGAGTGATATCTCCAAGCAAAAACTTATTATTTGTCCAAAATAGACCTTCGAATCGAATAACTTGTAAGAACCATTTAGTAGATTCTCCACGGTCAAACATAATAACGGATTCTTTATCGTCATGGGAATAAAACCACATCGCAACTTCTGTAGCCTCTCTTGTCCAACGTGAAGTCGTGGCAGGACCACCGATAAAAGCTACATAACTACTAAGCATAAGAAATATAATAAATATTGGCACTATATATTTCAATTTTAAGACTTTCATCCGATAAAAAATAAGAGAAATGGACGATAGTAATATTAATAAGAGTTTTATCGTCATTGAAACACTGATTATACCACGCAAAGCCATATGCTTGATATAAAGTAGATCTGGCGTAGTTATCTCATTTATCCACACTAGCTGCGGGGTTAATAATGGTATCATCAGCCCTGAGCAAATTGCAACTGATATGAAAAATACTACTGGACGAGGAGGAGAGGAGTTTTGTACGTTTGAATATTTAAATCCGATGAACCCCATTATCAAAAGTATCGGTAGAATAGGTCCCATAAATCTTCCATGTGCGACTACTAAAAAGGTAGGAGAATCAGGGGTGATAGAATAATGAAAAATGTAAGTATGAAAAGACACTAATAAAACGAGTAACATACATGAAATTCCTGATACCAAAACAAAGTTTAGTAAATAATCGTATTCTCTGGATTTCCATAGTTGTTTTCGATCGTAAAGTAAATATAATAAAACTAAACTCATCACAGGGAATATGAAGCCGCTAGCAAGAACTATGTATCCCACATTCATTCCAAGATAATTTAAGTAGTTTATCAATGAAAAGTGAACAACTCCAATTTTTGAAAAGATTATTGAGTATCCAAGTATGCCTTTGATTGTAAAACCAAAATATATGCCGTTTCGTATAAGCCATGGTAATACTGTCATGATTAACGCAAAAAAGACAAGCCACTTTTTTCTAAGGAGGATTAAACATTCCCGCAGCACACCCAACTTTTGTCTCTTTGATTTTCTTGATAATACAACTTTAGATAAAATAATAAATGGCAACGCGATAATTAGGACAAGACCAATCATCTTTGTCAAATAGCATAGCCCAATTAAAATTCCACAAAGAATATCCCATTTACGACTAGTCTCGGTAACAGATTTTGTTGTAACAATAAGTGAAACAAGAAACAATGGGTAAAACAATGCCTCACTCATGACTACAAAGGGGTATAAAAAAGTTGACGGTAGAAGTAATACTAAAAATGCTAACGATGTAGATTCTCGTTTGCTTAAGAGATTTTTAGATATCCACCAAACGGGAAAAACAATCATCGGCATGATGAAACAGTTTATGATTTTTATTACGGTGTATGTAACTTTCATATCTCCAAAAATATAAGCAACTGAAATCACTATTGGATATAATGGAGGATACTGGTGTGAAGGTGCTCCATCTATCACAAAGTTACCGAATTGAAAAAAGTTTTTAGCCATAATGGAGTAAACCATTTCGTCTGCAAAAATAGATGGTGTTGCTATAAAAAACGATAAGATGACCCTTAAAAAAACGGAAAAGATATAAATAAGAATAATCCATCGTAACATGCTGTTATACCTTTTTTTGAACATTGTAATTTTCCCCAAAATATTAATCAACTTTATCTTATATAAATTATAACCCATCATAAGCGTGTATAGAACACCTTTAAGATAAACATGAAAGTGAAACGACAAATTAGATCACTGTTAAAAACTATTCTTGTATCATCAATCACAATAGCCATTTTCTACTTCATCTTCACAAAAATAGATTTTTTCTCGGTCATAGAAGTATTATCCCACGCTAGCATCTTCTATCTGCTCATAGCACTTTTGTTGTTATTCGCAATTATACTCATCACCGCGAAACGATGGCAAACCATCTTAGAAACGATGGGCTACAACTTCCAGTACAAAGAATGCTTTAACTTGATAATGGGTGCCTTCCCGTTAACATCCATCACACCTTCAAAGTCAGGCGATGTTATCAAGGCATATTACCTAAAAGACAAGATTCCAGCCAGTAAAACAGTCGGCAGCGTAATAACTGAGCGAATGTTTGACGTTCTTACACTCGTTTTGTTTTCTTTAATCGGCATGATATTTTGTAAGAAATATGAGTTAGCTGGTGTCGCATTTGCCATCCTCGTTTGTATAATTGCGATATTTCTTCTTGTGCGTGCTGGTTTTGATTTTCGTTTGCCGATAAAAAGCTCATGGAATGAAAAAATTCAAAACACGATTCTTTCTACTGAGTTACTAACGAAAGACAAAAAAGCATTTTTGTTTGTTCTATCGTATTCACTCTTAATTTGGTTTATATCAATAGTACAAACGATAACTTTTTTCTATGCATTGGGAATTAATGTTCCTTTACTCTTCACAATTGCTAACCTACCGATTGCGATTTTCATTGGATTTATTCCCGTTACACTCGGCGGCATGGGAACTCGTGACGCTACAATTATTATTCTTTTTTCAGCGTATGCTACATCAAGTCAACTATTGGGTGTTGGTATCTTATTTTCCTTTTTCAGGTATTGGTTGGTATCGCTAATTGGAATTCCGTTTATGAGGAAAATGATGAAATAGCATTGCTATAGGTATACTATTCACACCACTATCTTTTCTGTATTCCTGTAAAGATTTTTAGCCCCTCTAAAATTGATTTAATATCTTGAAAAGACCTGATTTTCAACAGTTTTTTGAGTATAACCTTTGGTCTCAAATAATATTCTCGAAAAGCCTTTTTTTGCCATTTCAAAAGTTCTTCTTTGGCTAAATTATTTTGTACCAGTGGGGGACAGCCCTTTGTAATTGGTGCGAAATCTTCCCATCTAGGATTTACACTTATAAATCCTTTTTCTAACGCTATTTTGTACAAATCTGTTCCGGGTATTGGAGTTGTAATGAAGAAGGTTGCATAATCTATTTTTAACTCTTTTGCAAACTTTATAGTTTTTTTTATCGTCTCTTCTGTCTCACCAATGTTACCCAACATAAAACTGGCATGAACTTCTAAACCCTCTTCTTTAGCCATTTCCACGGCATTACGTGATTGCTCTAAGGTTATATTTTTTCTCATAAGGTTCAAAATTTCTTGAGAACCCGATTCCAACCCAAAGGATATTCTTTTGCACCCTGCCTTTTTCAACTCTCTTAGCATACCCCATGAGACATGATTAGCTCTTCCAAAACATATCCATGAAATATCTAAATTTCTTTTTCTGATCGCCCTACATATTTTAGTGACCCGACTCTCAGTTAATATAAACGTGTCATCAATAAAATTAAACTCTCTTAAACCATACTTATTCACACACTCCTCAATCTCATCTACAACAGTTTTTGGACTTCTGTATCTTACTTTACGCTGCCAAATAACTTCAGACATGCAAAAAATGCAATTGTATGGGCAACCTCTTCCAGTAAATATTAATGTTGAATTCTTTTCACTGCTAACTTTTTTAGTTGGTGCCGAGTAGTATAACCTACGGTCTATTAAGTCCCTTGCTGGAAATGGGATTGTGTCCAAATCACTAATAAGTGCTCTTGGAGCTGTAAGAAAGATTTTATCGTCAAATTTATAAGCTAATCCATCAATATGCTTAAAAGATTTTTCCTCTGATTTGACTGCGGTTACTAATTCCAATAAAGTCCGTTCTCCTTCACCAATTACCACAAAATCAATATCCTGAATCTCCACAACCTGTTCTGGAAAAGCAGTAGGATGAGCACCCCCAACTACAACAACACAATCAGGATTTACTTCTTTTGCTATTTCTGCTATTTTAGTAACGTGTTTAAAAGTGGGAGTGAGAAAGGTAATCCCAACAATATCCGGGCTTTCCTCTTTGAGCTCATTTTTAATGCCTGTATATGATAACCCCGCTGCTTCCGCGTCTAAAATCGAAATTTCACAATCGGCATTTTCCCTAAGATATGCTGCTAAATATAGTAAATTTAAGGGTTCTATGTGCCCGGCAGATTCTTCTATACCTTCAAAATTTACGTAAGGGGGATTAACGAGGACAATTTTTGTCGTGTTCATTTCAATTTTTTCTTTCAATCTACAAAGGCTTCATGCTAACCACATATCGATACCCTACAATTGGGGGTATTCTTTTTACTACACCAATGCTAAACTCTTCAGATGATAGAGACCTTAAAAATGTCATATCAGCTTTGTGTAAGTGCCATTCGTATGTTTCATGCTTTCTTGCAGCGTGTAAGAAACGCTCAAGTTTTGAGAATTTGATAATTCGCATTATTTGTTTTATTCGTGCTTCATCCGGTATGCTTACAACTAAATTACCATTCTGCCTTAGAACTCTATGCACCTCTTTTATAACTGCTCGCGGGTTTGGAACGTGTTCTAACGTTTCTGAGCAAATCGCAACATCAAATGAATTATCTTCAAAGCGAAGGCCCTGTGCATCTCCTAATACTAATTCTATCTCTTTTCTGTCCTGTAGAAATTTCTTAGCACGATTTAAAGCAACTTGGGATATATCTAACCCTACAATCTTTTTAGCTTTTGGTAACAAAGAAAGTAAATAGCCTTCGCCACATCCCACATCGATGACATAATCGTGTTCGGAGACATTCGCAAGTTTAACAATAGTTTTTGCTCTTGTTTTTTCAATATATCGTAAAAGAGGATTAGCGCTTTCAAAAAGCGTGCCTTCTGAGTGATATTTTTCTACCATTTCATCATTCCATTTTGATAGTTCGTCAAAATCCATCACATTACCTCCATTTTAGAATCCCTATTGCTAATCGTAACAAATGTTTTAGGTCGTTAAAGTTCTTTACACTCCGCAGGACATTAATGATTGCCTTGGGTCTGAGGTAGAAAGCTACATGTGCCTTTTTAATCCCTTTTATTATATCACCGGATGAAAGATCTGGATATACCACGGGTGTTGAACGCCCTTGATCAACATCTTCCCACCGTGTAAAGTTGAGCCATCCCTTTTCCTTAGCTTCCTTATAGAACTCTGTGCCGGGATAGGGGGATCCAACGTGAAAAAGAGCAAATGTGATAGGTAACTCCTTTGCGAGAGCTATTGTTTCATTGATGGTTTCCAATGTTTCTCCAGGCAAACCGATTATGAAATACCCATAAACTTTTATACCGACATCGTTTGTCCATATGACCGCGTTTCGTGCTTGATCTACTGTTGCTCCTTTTTTGACATTATCTAAAATTTGCTGTGAGCCAGATTCAATTCCATAAGCAATCATCCAGCACCCAGCTCGTTTCATCCATTTCAACATCTCTGGATCTACGGTATCTACTCTACTATTACATCCCCATTCCATATTCAGTTTTTCATCGAGCATTCTTTTGCATAAATCTAATACAAACTTTTTTTCGACTGTAAAAGTGTCTGAATGAACTAAAAAATTATTTACTCCAATACTTTTTAACATCTTTAATTCTTTTATTACACCATCTACTGATCTACTTCTCACTTTTCCCTTCCACATTATTGGTTGCCTGCAAAAAGTGCAGGGATATGGACAACCACGACTTGTCACTACAAATGTAAATTTTGATGCAATGAAGGGATACACATATTTATTGAGCGGTAATAGGTCATAACGGGGCAATGGTAAATCATCTAAATTTTGGATAAATGGACGATCAACATTTATCTTAATAGTTCCATTATCTCGATAAGCAATGCCTTTTACACCATCAAGCTTTTCCCCTGTCTCTAATTTATCAAGTAACTCTACAAAGGTGATTTCCGCCTCCCCCCTAATCACAAAATCTAAAGAAGGATAACTTTTTAGTACTTCTTCCGATAATTCTGTTACATGAGGACCCACTGCCATAGTTATACAACTATCTAACACTTTTTTCGCAATATCAAAGGTCCTCATATCATTCGTTTCTAACGAAGTAATTACATGTGACAGCACATAACAAGGTTTTTTTTCAATTATATCCCTTTCAAATTCTTGCCAATTCATATTCTCTGCGATGCAATCAACAATCTCAACACTAAATTTATTATCTATAACGGCAGCTAAATATGCCAAATTTACTTGTGGCCAAATTATCCTTTCTTTACTCGTTCTCCCGGATCGATTCAAATCACGAATTATCACTGAACCATCAGGAGAAGGAGGGTTTACAAGTAGCACATCTACCATGAGACAACACCTCCTAATGGGGGATTGAACCCCCTGTTCCTATCAACGAACGCAGGGATGTTTGTTGTAATCATGCTCTCTATCGGTGGGTTTATTAACAATACCTTCATCCTATTCACTCCTCCTAACAACCAAATCTGCAAGCAGCCCAAATAATACTGTTTGTATCGCCGCCACTACTAATACAATAGTAGTTACGTCCATAAATCTGCCTAAGAAGAAGGCAGAATACAAGAAAACAAATATCGCTGCGACAAAAAATGCGAAACTAACAGGTAAAAAAGCCTTTAGCGGATTGAAATATGTAATCGTTCTGAATATCAGCATAATAAAATTGAACCCGTCTTTAAATGGTTTGATTTTTGACTTCCCAGCTCTTTTGTAATAATTTATTGGCACATATTTGACCAAAAGCCCAGTAGTATGATATGCAAGCGTCATGGTAGTCGTGAAAGAAAATTTAGAGGGGAGTATATTAAAAAATTTTTCAATATCTTTTCTTCTAAAGATTCTCATGCCTGAGTTAAGGTCAGGGATTTTAGTTTCTGATAAATAGTTTGCCAGTTTTGACAAAAACCATTTTGCTGGTCTTCTATACAGTTGAATTTTTACTTCTTTCCCTGTTCTTGCTCCTACTACCATGTCATATTCATCAGCATACTCTAACAGCCGTGAAGTATCTTTTGCGGGGTAACTTCCATCACCATCAATGATTAATATTAAATCATTGGTTGCCTTTTTAATCCCAGTCTTGATCGCAGCACCATAGCCCATGTTTTGTGGATGTTGAATAAATTTTATAAATTTATTTTCTTGCACTATTTTTGCGGTATTATCAGTGGAACCATCGTCTACAACGATAATTTCGTATGCTTGCCCGTTCAATACCTCTATTAATTCGTCCAGCACGGAACCTATTACTTTTTCCTCATTATGCGCTGGGATTACCACTGAAATCATTTTTTATTTGTATGCCAAGGTCTCTCTGACATCTCCTTTTCATTAATAGCTTCTCATCTCTTTCTTTTTGACTCTCCCTTTAAATATTTCATACGCCTCATCAACCCCGTATCTTTTCCTTTTTTCCATCAATTCCCTCGTTGCATCCCCTTCGGTAGGTCCAATGAGATGAAGAAACCGGGTATATTCTACTAAACTCATCTCCCTCTCTAATATTCCTAATGCTTTCTCTATTATCTTTTCATCCGTATACTCTATTGCCATAGTCTCCCCTCCACGAAATTTTTTGGATTTTCATACCATTTCGTAAATCTCGTAAGCCCTGCTTCTAGTTTAACCTTTGGCTTCCATCCTAACGCTTTCATTTTACTTGTATCCGCTAATGTATCCTCGACATCACCTTTTTGCTTCTCTATATATTTAATTTTCGCTATTTTACCAGTGATTTCTTCTACCATTTTGATTAATTCATTCACACTTATTCTGCTCCCACCACCTATATTAAAAACTACTCCTACTAAATTATTTTCGGCAGCCAATATGGTCGCCTCAACAGCATCATCAACAAAAGTGAAGTCTCTCGTCTGCGTCCCGTCTCCGTAAATAGTTATTTCTTCTTCATTCAAAATCGCCTTTACGAACCTATGTATTGCCATATCTGGTCGCTGCCCTGGACCGTAAACGGTAAAATACCTTAAAGAAACAGTTGGAACGCCATAATTCTTCAAATATAAATAACACAAATTTTCCCCTGCCAACTTCGTAACACCATAGGGGGAAACAGGCTTTAACAAAGAATCTTCCTTCATCGGTAATTCTGCATCCCCATAAACTGAAGAGGAGGAAGCGTAAACGAATTTTTTGATGTTTGAAACTTTGTAGAATTCTAATAGCTTTTGAGTTGCTTGTACGTTATTCCTTGTATATATCTCAAAACTCTTGCCCCAAGAAGCTCTGACGCCCGCTTGTGCCGCTAAATGAAATACGCAATCGCCTTCTGGATAATTGTCCATATTCAAAATGTCTTCTTCGATAAGTTTGAAGTTTTTGTTATTTAAAGCGTTTGATATGTTCGCTTCTTTGATCTCTCTTGGATAATAATCGGTAAAGCAGTCCATTCCGATTATTTCGTATCCTAAATCTAACAACTTATCTACCAAGTGGCTTCCTATAAAACCCGCACAGCCGGTTACTAATGCTTTCACCTATATTTCCCTCCAGCTCCTATCTCTCGTAGATACTCAATGTTACAAATGAATATATTCTGAAATGCCAAACTCAAACATCTTGGATCTTTATTATTCAGTTCCGGAATATCAACAGGTCTCTGACAGCCATCCGGGGTGTAGAAACGCACGATGTTTTCTCCTTCGTCTAAATGCAATTTTATACTTATATTTGTAAATTGTGTGGATATTTCGTAATTAGTTACTAACCGATCATTTAAATATACCTGGAGAGTTCTTGGTTTATAGAAACTTGCAACTCTAAAGCCAAACTCGACCTCCTCCCCCCGCACATGATGAATAACAATCGTACCATTATTCTCCATCCACCTTGTTAAACCATCATGCCATTTCTCTAATCCGTGCCATCTCTCCCCAAGCATCATAAAACTTTTTATTTGCTCTTCTTTAACTTTGTAAACGATCAACCCATCTTTCTCGTATATCTCTGGTTTTCCCTTGAGCGTTTTTTGTAGCAGATTATTGGCAAAATCGAATTCTTTTTCTGTTAGGTAGTTCTTATGCAAGATGATATAACGAATGTTGTAGTAATTTAAAGCTGATGCCCCTATTTCTGTTATATTTTGATTTAACATTCTAATACCACAAGGTTCCATCATTGTCAACTGGTTGATAAGTGGTGCACTTGTACTAAATTGTATTATATCTTGAGTGGGACGAGATACATAACCATTAACAATTTTCTTTTCATGAACTGTCTGATAATACAGATACGTTGAATACGGGCGATTTGGAACATTAAAAATCGCATAATCGCCGTGCTCATTCGCTATTTGCTCATAGAATTCTGGCACTTTTGCACTTGACATCGGATACGGTATCGCCAAAAATTCGAAGAGAATAAGACAAGAGAAGATAACAGCTAAAACGTGTTTCTTAGAGATTTTATTAAAAAATTTACCATCGAATCTTTTAAAAACATAACTTAATCCATAACCTGCTAATACAGCAAGGGATAACATTACAAGCACATCCCAGCGGCTTGGAACCCTCGCTATAGAGATAATTGGAATACGCATCAAAAATAAATAGGGAAGAGGAATTGAAACCATATATCCTTCACAGGGAATGTTTAATACCCCTTTAATGTGTAAGATTGGGCCCAAGCATAAAATAAAAGATATCATTGCAGAAAGCGACCAAAACTGTGTCTCCTTAGTTTTAACTTTTAGAACTGATATAATTGACAAGAATATTACAGTATAACCGATAAATGTAGTATACTCTGCGATATTGCCAGTAAAATTTTGGTATATTGGTGTGACAAGTCCTTTGAATACGGGATGAAATAAAGAAGGAATGAAAAATCCCAAAAAATCCGCAGAATATGTGACAAATCCACCGATATACAGATAACTATAATTTGTAATAAGAATTTCTTTTAAAAGAGGATATGCAAAAGGAGAGAAAAATAATCCAAATGTTATTATCATTATAGAAAATCTTTTTATAATATCTTTTTTTAGTATGCTCCTCTTATCTGCCCATAGATAATACAATAAAAACATCAGCGTAAAAACAAACAAATAAATAAGATAATAATAACAACATATTGCAGTTAAGAATAGGAAAAATGCCGCATATATGGCATCAGATCGTTTATTCTCTTTTACTATCTTAATCAGAAATAACACATAAAATGGAATCCACTCTATTGACATTAGATTTGTATGACCAAGCGCATGAGCAAAATGGTATGGACAAAACATAAAAATTAGCCCCGATATAAATGCAGCCTTTGTATCGCCGGTTAGATACTTGACCAATAAGTATGTGCCGTATCCAGATGCAATAAATGTAAATAAAAACAAAATTTTATAGCTCTTTATCAATCCAAAAACTAACTGCAATGGCACTAAAAATATTGCATTACCCGGCGCTATGCTAAAGATCAAACTTACACCTTTTGGATAGAACATATAATCTGTAAAAAAGGGATTTGTTCCAAGTTCTATTAATGCCTCTTTAAACCACCAGAAGTACCATAGATGAGAATAAACATCGGCTTCACCTGGCACGTATGTAACTTTAAATAAAATGACAGGATAACTCATTATGCAGGTTAAAATTGTGTAACCAAATAATACATATAGATTACTTTTATTTTCTTTAATCCATGATTTTGTTTTTTTCATTTATAACCTCTTATATATTCTTTAACTACTTCTTTAAACATTGAAAATCCATCTCTAATCGGATTAATACTCGAATCTTTTCTCGTGTCATTCACAACAACAGGTATCTCAACAATATTTAGGTTTTGCCTTTTTGCATAAATTAATAGTTCCGTTTGAAAAAAAGCCCCATCTGAGCAGAGTTTATCAATAAAACGGTCTAAATCTGATTTTCTTACTGCAATAGTGCACTGCGTATCCTTAATATGCAATCCAAAAAAGAGATTTACCAGTAAGTTATACATTTTAGAAAACATCCTGCGTTTCAATGGTCTATTTACAATAGAATCTCTACGACCTCTCGATCCAAGAATAACATTATTATTATCTGACAGCGCTAAAAGAGAATTTTGAATACACTCTATCTCCCAGGACATATCAATCGGATACACCATTAGCGCATCGTATTTTGCACTTTGCATTCCGATTTTCATGCCTATTCCAATACCTTTCTTTTTAACTGGTACATATTTAATCTTGGGATGTTTTTTTGAAAGGGATGCAATTATTTCTGGTGTTTTGTCTTCGCTGTAATCACAAACAAGTATTTCAAAATCATCAAACGTTTTATTTGCAGATAGATAATCATACATCAACTTCAAATTCTTCTCAACTATCATCTCCTCGTTGCGTGTTGGCACTATAAGCGATATTTCGTTGATATTACTATTACTCCCTTCTTCACTCATCTTACATCCACTCAAACTTCAGCGTTCTCCGCTCATTCAACGATTTCTGGCATATCTCTATCATCTTAACTATATCAAGTCCAACTTCACCATCCGAAACATTTCGTTTACTTTTATCCTCTATACAGCTCAAAAAACTCTGTAATTCTGCTCTTATCGTATTATTAGGGATTATTTCTAAGTCATAAGATTTATCATTCTCGACAACCTTAATCGTCTGTGCAGTGCAATTTACCAAAACAGACTTATTCGAGCCTACAACAACAAGCGACCTCGTCTTCGGTGGCGTCAGCCAGCTCAATTCAATGTTTATTATAACCTCTCCGAGCATGTAGTTTATGAAAACTGCTTCAACACCTTTGCTCTTGCTCCTTCGATATGCATTTCCAATGCAGGAAACTTCATCGGGATTTCTCTTAAACAAATAATTAATTATATCAAATGGATGCGGTGCTAAATCGAATATGACATCGCGATCCTCAAACAAAGGCTCGATATTTGCCCATTTTAATTTTACAATATGAATTTCTCCTAACTCATAGTTCTCAATCATCCCTTTTACTTTACTAATTGCATTATTGAACCTGAATATGTGTCCGACTGCAAGCGTTGAACCATTATCCTTTGCAAGGTCAATCAACTCTCTTCCCTGTTCTATCGTCATCGCCAAGGGCTTTTCAACCAAAACGTTCTTTCCGGCATTTAAACAGTCCTTTGCAATTTTATAATGCGTCTCATTTGGTGTGCAGATGCTTACGGCTTTTATTTTATCATCTGCTAAGATATCGTTGTAGTTTTTGGTAGTCGTCATGCGGTACTTCTCAGCGCAAAATTTTAGGTTATCCTCGTTTAAATCCACTGCGGTTACACCAGCACCCAACGCTACATACTCCTCAACGTGTTTCTTACCCCAGTATCCAACGCCAATTACTCCAACCTTCCTTTCAATTTCCATGTTTGATCCCTTCTCTCCTATTATCATATTCCATATTATACGTCATAATTTACATACTGCATATAGCTCGGAACAATAAATAGGTAGTTCTTTACCAACTTCATAAAATGCATCCAATACATCATCATCCCATAACTCCATTACAGAACTTGGTCTAGGTTTCAGGAAAATCCCCCCCCATGTTTCAATATTCAAATCTGCTTTTTGAATATCTTTTTTCAATGTATCTATGGAATAAACTCTTCTATGTGCGAGTTTAATGTCCGCTTCACTAGGTTCTGTAAGTTCGTTGATAAATCCCATTGCTTTACCAATTTTTCGATGAAGTGAAGTTGCATTCGGTACACAAATTAAAATAATTCCTTTCTCGTTCAACCAGTTTTTGGTTCTTTTCAATAACGAAACTGGCTCTATGACATGCTCTAATACATGGGTCATTATTATTGTATCGAATTTTTCCTGTGGTTCGAATTCTTCGAACAATGCGCAATGGAATGTAACATTCCCTTTAACATTCTTTTTTGCCATCTCTATCAAAGATTCTGAACCATCTACTGCAACAATTTCATCAAAATTGCCAACCAGAATTTCGGTCATTAGACCATCAGCGCATCCAAGCTCAAGTATTCTTGGTCCTTTACAAAAAGGTATCAATGTTTTTGCCGTATATTTTAATATTTTACAATCGAATCCCTTTTTTGTACTGAACCATGAAGCTACTTTCTCAATCCTACCAATTTCTTCTTTTCTCTTTATTTGCAATATTATCTACCCCCTATGCCTGCTATCAGCATTTATTCTCATAATAAGTTCGGAAATGTTTTCTATTACAAAACCAGGGTTCAAACTGGCTAAATAATCTCTTGCTCTAATCCCGCTTGAAACCAAAAAACAATCTACACCTACTTCCTTGGCTGCTAAAAAATCTGTTTCTGTATCACCCACAACAATCGAATCTCCTGTATTAAACCCTCTGTCAGACTTTATTAACTCAGCTTTAATCTTCCATTTATTATTCATGTCTTCATTATGAACTAATACGTTGTCAAAGAAGGGTTTAAATCCAAACTTATCTATTTCCATTTCTGTTTTTTTAAGAGAATCTCTTAAACTGACAATCACCAAGCGATTATCTTTCTTTAATGTTTTGATAGTGTCAAGCGTGTATGAGAAAGGACGATCATATTCTAAATATCTTGATGATTCTATTACATTTTGTCGTAAATCGCTATATTCTTTACTACTAATGCCTATGCAAGTTCTATGCACTATTTCCTCTTCTGTGCACCGTTCCTTCTTTAGTTGCCAATAGGTCTCTTTATTCAATTTAATATCGCAATTAAATTTATCTAATAAATCACAGTATATTCTATAAAATCTTTCTGAAACATCGATTAGAGTGCCATCCAAATCAAAATATATGTTCATTTGCTTTCACCCCGTTTGTTTCGATACCATTCTATCTCTTTTAATAAACCCTCCTCTAAATCAGTATCAGGAGAAAATGACAAAACTTTTTTCGCCTTTGATATATCAAAAGTAAAGTTTGTTGACTTATGCTCAGGATGTGTAAAAACCAGTTTTAAATCTTTTTCAGACAATCGAATTATCTCTTCAGCAACCTCTTTTTTTGTATACGTTTTTCCAGAAGCGATATTAAATACCCCTTCGCAATCCTTTTCAATTGCCAGAAAGATCGCTTTCACTGCATCATCCACATACAAATAATCTCGAACATCCTGTCCCTCTCCAAAAATTAGAAGATTTTCATTTTTTATTACAGATCTAATAAAATTTGGTAAAGCTCGTTCATATATCTCACCTGGACCGTATATACTCGTGAATCTCAAGATAATTACTTTTGCACCTGTCTTTGTTGAATAAATATTCAAATATTTTTCTGCACTTAATTTGCTTGCTCCATAAAAAGTTAAAGGTTCTGTTGGATGTTTTTCACTAATCGGTAGTTGTACCGGCAAGCCATATACTTCCAATGTACTCCCAAAAATTATTTTTTTTGTTATTTTTCCAATAGAATCAATTAGATGCATCGTCCCTAAAACATTAGTTTCAATGCTTTGCCTGATATCATCCTCACTCCCATGTTTGGGTACATATGCAGCCAGATGTATTAAACAATCAATGCTGTCTATCTTTTCTATTGTTTTTTCTGTTTTGGGATTGTTTAAGTCATATTCGATGTAATAGACATTAGATAATCTTTTATATTCTAATCGTTTTAAATTTCTTCCAATAACAAAAATATTAACATCTTCCTGATCTAATTTCTCCACTAATCTAGATCCTAGAAAACCTGTTGCACCTGTAACGCATATATTTAATTTATTCATTTTCCCATCTTTTCATTTCTTCTTCATATCTTTTTATTTCCTTTAAATTTGTTAATATTGGAAGAAAATCAACACCCCGTATCCAACAAAGACCTGGGGTAAGAGGATTTATTCTCTTCTTAATTGTTGGTATCTTTTCATCGTATGCTAATTTTACAAATATGTAAGGCATATTTAATCCTGCTTTTGTGAAGAAATATATCGTAGTAAAGAACCTACCTATGTTAATTTCAGTGGGATTTGGGATATTATCCATATCGTATGTCATATCAACGCTAAAAATACCATTGGGATTCTTATCTATCGCAAAAATAGCGTGCTGTGCAGTATTATCCACTTCAGAATCGGAAACAGTAACACCAGTCCCTGTAATTCCTGTGACTCCAGAAGGCGATCTATTTCCCAATTCCCAATAGAGCCTATTTCTACCTTGTGCGACAACCAATTCGCCATCTTTCCAAATTGAAGACCAGGTAACCGTCTGCGGTGTCAAACACTCTGCAGCACTATAATTTCCCCATCCCTCTCTATAATCTATCCAGGATTTCGCGAGATCGAGACTATCTGTAGGCAGTGAACCTTTGCCAAATGCACCTGAAATCTCTCGCAACCATATTTTTGGACCAAATGTTTCCATACTTCTTTTAAGATTATCTTCATTTCTTATTAACATTGTTTCTGGAACTTGTAAACCCGCATTTTTCCAGCATTCATATGAAGATATTTTATTCATACAAATCTCCACTGTCTTATGTTTTGGTAAAAAGGTAATAGCATCAAGTTTATTCCTATTCTTAGAAATATTGAAAATTTCGACATCTGGCTGAGCATGGATAAATTCTGCACTCGTTTTATCTATCAAACCCTGTAAAACCTCTATTGATTTGGGATGACTGGCAAAAGGTGTGATGTATGTTTCATCTGCCTCTGACCTAAATATCTCATATTGACTCACTTCTGTTCCAATGGTCCAAAAATTTTCTGGAGCATCCCTAAGAGCTCTTATAAAATTAGCCGCTGGTGAGCCGCCGCTACCCACTACCATTATTCTTTTCATCCAATTACCTCCCTCACCTTCTCGCACACAAACTCCACTTCATCTTTTGTTATCTCTGGAAACATCGGCAAAGATACAACTTCCATGCTAAACCGCTCAGAAACAGGATAATCCCCTTCTTTATATCCAAACAACTGTTTGTATATCGGTTGTAAATGTATAGGTATTGGATAATGAACTCCTGTTTCAATATCATTTTCTTTTATATGTTGAATGACCTCACCCCTTCTTTTAGAACGTATTGCGAATATATGATACACGCTATTTCCATTTTCTCTCAATAATACTTCTTTTGGCAAGTTCTTTTGGTATATCCTTGCAGCATATCTTCTCATCTCGTTCCACTCATCCAAATGTCTCAACTGCACACGACCTATTGCGGCATTCACGGTATTTAATCTTGCGGTGTATCCGATCATACCATGCTCGTATTTACTGATTCTACCACAATCTCTCAATATCCTTACTTTCTCAGCTATTTCTTCGTTATCCGTTGTTACCATCCCTCCATCCCCTCCAACGGTCATATTCTTGACCGAGTAAAAAGAGAAGCAGCCGACATCACCAATGCTTCCTGCTTTTTTGCCTTTATATTCTGCCCCGTGTGCCTGGCAGGCGTCTTCAATTACAAATAATCCTTCTTCTTTAAATTCCACGATTTTGTCCATATCACAGGGATTTCCATAAAGATGAACTGGAATGATTCCTTTAATATCTTTTGGAATATCTTCAATCCGATTTGGGTCTATGTTTCCCATGTCGTTTTCAATATCTGAAAAGACAGGTGTCCCACCGGCATGTATCACCGAATTTGCCGTAGCGATGAATGACATTGGTGTTGTTAGTATTTTGTCGCCTTTTTTAATGCCTGATGCGGTCAAAGACGAAGCCAATGCAAATGTTCCTGAGTTAACAGCTACTGCGTATTTCGTTCCCACATATCTTGTAAACTCCTCCTCAAACTTATACACGCTCTCACCCATCACAAAGAATTCATTTTGCAGTGCATCAACCGCAGCTTCTTTCATCTCTTCCATGAATAGTGGCTTGGACAATGGCACTCTCATTGTTTCTCTCTCCTTTCGCTATTATTTAAGGGTTCCTGTACATCTTTATAAAGCTTTGTTGAATTGGTATTTGTTTCCTTAGCGAAAGACAAAATTGATCCAATTGCACCTGCTCCTAATTGTAGATATGCCATGAATCTACCCACCAGGAATGCAGACATCGCAACCTCCAAGGGAACACCAAAAGGCACGAGTAAAACTGCAAAACTAACGTCTTTTGCACCCAGACCGCCGGGAATAAATGAAAAAGTCCCGATGATTTCTGATGCGGCTGTTATTGTTAGAACATACGGTATAAAAACACTCACTCCAAATGCCAATAGAAGCACATACATGAAAAGACCATAAACAATCCATGAAATTATTGTTAATACGACCGTTTGATAAACGATATTTCTTTTCGTGTTGAATTGAGCTATCGATTCTGTAAATGTTCTTAATACTCCTGAGATGCGAATGACAAATTTATTGATGAAATTATTCTGAACTTTAGGATTGCAAGAATGTTCAAATACCAATGCAAGTTTCTCTATGAAATGTGGCTTCAATAACAAGAAATATCCTATCAAGATAATCAAGACAGTTATAGTAATCTGCAAAATGTATCCATTTCTAAATGTCAAAAAAGTTAAACATCCAATGGACATGGCTACAAGAAAGGTAACATCCGCAATTCTTTCAATTGCTACAGGTGCAAGTGTTTTTCCAACGGGAATACCCCCCCTGTCTTTGGCAACGTAAGCTCTTGTAACTTCTCCAAATCCAATCGGCATTATTTGATTTACCGCCATCCCAATTAGATATACTCCCGAAGCATCCCTCGTTTTTGCTATCCTAAATAGATTGTTCCATCTACATAATTTAATAATAATAGCTAAGAGACTTAACAAAAATGCACCACCTAAAAAATACAGATTGACCTTTAAAAATTCCATAGACATCTTTTCTATGCCAATCTTCCAAATCATAGCTACGATAATAATGCATCCAAAGAGTGGAAAAATGATATTTTTAATTTTAATATTAAATTTTTCCTTCGATGTATTCTTCCCCCAATCCTTCACACCAACTTCCTCCAGTAATCCAGCAGATCCCTCATCGTATCTTCAAACGCTATCGCCGGCTTCCAACCAGTTCTCTGTCTGAACTTAGAGCAATCACACAGCAGTATTTCAACATCCGAAGGTCGCATTCTATCAGGGTCCTGTTTAATCTCAATATTCACATCTGCCATGCTTAGAACCAAATCCAGCACAGACCGTATCTTTGTCGCAACTCCTGTGCAAATATTATACACCTCACCGAACTCGCATTTCTGCACACTCAGCCAGTAAGCATTCACAATATCTCTGACATCCGTGAAATCCCTCTGTGCGTTCAGATTGCCCACATGTATCACAGGCGGTTTCAACCCCGTCTCGATTTCTGCAACCTGTTTGGCGAAGTTAGATGTGACAAAAGGCTCGCCTCTTCTCGGTCCGGTATGATTGAACGCTCTTGTTCGGACGATTTTCAAGCCGTAGCTTTGATGATACTGATAGCCCAATAAGTCTGTTGCAACTTTGCTAACCGCATAAGGACTCAGTGGTCTCAGTGGATTGTTTTCTTTTATCGGTAGTTCGTCCGGGAAAACCTTGCCATACTCCTCCGATGACCCGGCGACCTGGATTCGGGGATCTGAATTTGAATTCCTGACTGCTTCGAACAAATTCAGTGTCCCGAGGATATTCGTTACCACAGTTTCAGAAGGCGCCTTCCATGAGGTTGGAACAAAAGACTGAGCAGCCAGATGAAAGATATAATCGGGCTCAATTTCGTCAATCGTCTTTTGCATCGAATGTGCATCCTTTATATCGGTCTCAATTAACCCTATTTTATCTTGGATATGTTTAATGTTGTCCAACCTGCTTCGCCATCTTATCGTGCCATATACATCCATACCACGTTCCAATAAAGATTCTGCCAGATGCGACCCCACAAAACCCGATATTCCAGTTATCAGTACTCTTTCTCTTTCCATGTTATTCTTCCTCGTATGATTTTTTTATCTTTTCTATATATCAACTGTTGTTGTAAAGTGTGCCCCTACCACAGCGCAGGGAGGGACACTTCATCTTTTGCGATTTTTATATTTTCTTTTAGCAGTTAGGGATATATAAAAGGAACCCTGAGAAAATTAAGGAAACATGGATTTTACGAATATTCTCTTCCACGCTATATCATTATGGCATCTTCCTTGTAATTGCTCAATATCCTGTGGTATAAATTCTAAGCACGAAACTCTAAATAAGCCCCTACTTGGCTTGCGGGTTCGTGGGGCGTAGCCCCACCTAAAGAAAGGTTTTTCAAAGCGTGTGATATATTTGCTTCTTTGATATTCTTTGGGTAATAATCGGTGAAACAATCTATACCGATTACTTTGTATCCCTGTTCTAACAATTTATCAACTAAATGGCTTCCTATGAAACCTGCACACCCTGTTACAAGTGTTTTCATATTCGTCTTTTCTCCTGTAAATCTCCTCTAATCAACACCCTTTCCATAACCCCTCCTTACTCCTTAAGGACCTCCTTTATCCTCTCCACGAACTTTTTGACAATGCTTATCTTCTTGAAGACTTCAAGAACATCTTCTTCTGTTAGATCGTAGTATTCGTGAGACAACAAATTCCTGTAAAATTCTAAATCTCTAAAGTATCTTTCAATGTCGCTTATTATCTTTCCTATTCTTTCTATGTCATACATCTTCATTCATTCACCTAACTTAATATATGAATGCAGTGCCTTTTAATCATCGGTTGAATATCCAAATAAGATTTGAGCGTATCCACTTTAACCCTTTGCAACGCTATCTCATCTCTTTTATACAATAACTTCCCTTCTTTAAAAACCCTAAATCTTATCGTTGGCGGAAGATCCCAGAATATAGAAATATCTATATTTTTAGATGAATTACTCAATATCTCCTCTTTTACATGCTTTGGTATATTCCTTTTTGTAAGTACACAAATATCTATATCAGAAATTGGCTTTGCATTGCCTTTTGCATAAGAACCAAATAAGTATATCGCTTCAACTTCATCATTGCTCCGTAGTTCGTTCATTATTAACTTTATCCACTCTTTGATGTCCCTCATTAACATCTTTTTCATGCTAATCCCTCCAAATATCTCATAACTTCATCCTTTAAATCTTCCCTTTCCAGAGCAGAATCTATAATCGCTTTTACATACCCCGGCTTATCTCCTGCATCATATCTCTTCCCTTTAAACTTATATGCGTAAGCATCCCCTTTCTTTGGTAAAGCTTTCTTTTTTAAAGAAAGGTTTCTAATAGCATCTGTAAGTTGTATCTCATTCCCTTTTCCCACGGGTGTCTCCTTAATGCAAGGAAATATCTCTGGCGTGAGAATATACCTTCCAACAGTTCCTATGTTTGAAGGTGCTTCCTCTAAAGAAGGCTTTTCAATAATGTCTTCAATACGATAAACTGATTTATCTAAATCTATTTCAGTGCCTTTTATTATTCCATATTTGCTTACATTTTTATTTTTAACTTCTTCCACTGCTATCACAGCGCTACAACTCTCATACTTC
>Ga0114922_10001185_pt1 | contig 24914 bp, 18 predicted proteins | sample AartaG_FD_100975 | JGI IMG/M metagenome (GOLD analysis project Ga0114922, IMG submission 100975) | Deep subsurface microbial communities from Aarhus Bay to uncover new lineages of life (NeLLi) - Aarhus_00045 metaG | ecosystem: Environmental > Aquatic > Marine > Oceanic > Sediment | place... | reverse complement strand
GAAACTACGCCGCTGTGGATTCTCAACTCGGCCTAAGGAGCGTCGCCCCACTGCTCGAACAGAATGGTTTTGCCATCGTTGAACACGACTTTGGCTGGTTCGACCCCAACCGCGATGACATCGTAAAACCGTACGAGTATCTGCGCAATATGGATGTGCCACTGTTCGTTACGGCTGATACGCTGCTGCACCTTTATCATATCCAGTTTGATGAAACGTTAAAGGGCATAGAAGAGCGCGAGTTTTGCGAAGATATCAACGACCTGACAGCGGCGCTGCTGGACGATGCCCTGAGCTTGTACGAACAATATACAGGCGACCTGAAAGAAGCCGCAAAGCGCAACGTCGCTTACTTGGCTGTAGCGAAAAAGCTCATCGACCCAAATGCTCAGGTGCCGGAATTGGTAGCTGAACCTCTCGCAGGTGAATTAGCCAAAATCGACGCTCACGCCGGATTCGACAATAGCGACATCTTCATATATAAGGAAGACTACTCGCAGTATGTGCCGAGGGGCCATTACACTCGAAGCGACCAGCTCAAACGCTATTTCAGGACGCTTATGTGGTATGGACGGATGGCGTTCCTCTTAAAAGGCGCCGAGAATTGGGGGCCGATGGGCGAAGCACTCATCAGCATTGAGGATGCGAAAATCCAGACCATCCAGGCCGTACTGCTGGCAGAGTCAATCGAGAAGGTCCAGGTGGGCCAGCGCAGCGGACGTGAAGTTTGGGACAGAATGTACGCCGTTACAGCCTTTTACGTAGGCTTGGCGGACGACCTTACACCTTATGAGTATCTCGGCGCCGTGGATAAGCTCTTCGGCAGCAGCTTCGATGTCACGATCCTGGAAAATGAGGACGATTTCTTTGCGCTGAAGACTGAGCTGGCTTTGCTGCGGTCGCCGAAGATTTACGGCGGCACCGGCGATATATGGGTGCTCCCGCCCTTTACACCTGAGTCGCTTAATGAGGTACTCGACAAGACCAAGGGCATGCGCCTTATGGGCCAGCGCTTCATCCCGGATTCGTATATGTTTCAGCACCTCGTGTCTCCCGAAGTGGCCTACTATACCGGCAATGCAGTTCCCAAACCCTTCACATGCGGTTTCTCTGGCGTCGGTTGGGAACGCTGTTATCCGCGCGGGCTGGATGTTATGGCCATCCTGGGCTCGGACCGCGCCAGAGCAATTTTGGTCGAAGAAGGCGACACAGACTACATCGACTATTGGCTGCGCTTCAACGAGCTAAAGACCGAGTTCAATGCCTTTGGCCTGTCTGATTGGAACCGCAACCTCTACTGGGGCTGGCTGTATTCGCTCAGGGCGCTCATAGATGACTTCGGCGAAGGATACCCCAGCTTTATGCGTACACACCCCTGGCAAAAGAAAGAGCTAAACGCCGCCCTCGCCTCGTGGACCGAGCTTCGCCACGACACTATCCTTTACGCCAAACAGAGCTACACACCCCCAAAGTCCAGCATTCCTCCAGCGGTAACCGGTTACGTCGAGCCTGTACCTGAATTTTATGGCAGACTGCTGGCGCTCACTCAGATGACAAGGCTGGGCCTCAGCGACCTCGATGCACTCTCAACTCAGGCGACGGAACGGCTGGTAAATCTCGAGACCATACTCAATAGAATAATCGAAATCGCCAATAAAGAGCTGACCAATCAAACCCTCTCTGAGGACGACTATCAGTATATCAGGGGCTTTGCCAAAAAACTCGAAGGAGCTGTCATCGGCGTTGAAGAGAAAGGTCTCAAGACTACACTCATAGCCGATGTTCACACCTATTCCTTTGAAGGTCTGGTCGTCGAGGAAGCCGTGGGGAACGTGGACCTGATCATTGTAGCCTGCCCGTCTCCGGACGGCTCGATTTTCCTGGCCGCAGGCCCCGTACTGTCCTACTACGAGTTCAAGCACCCAATGAGCGACCGCCTTACCGAAGAGGCCTGGCAAGAGCTGCTCGACTCACCCAACAGACCCGAACGGCCTAAATGGTATCTCCCTCTGATGGGTAATACGCCGGAAGATTCCGAATAGAACCGCCCTCACCCGAACCATCGTGTGTCATTCCGAGCGCAGTCGAGGAATCTATTGAAAAAGTCATTGCGACTAGGCCGAAGGCCGATGCGGCAATCTCAATACCTGTTAGCCCCGCCACCTGTGGGCGGGGTTGTCTTTGTAGTTAGCCCCGCAATTTATTGCGGGGTCATTCCGACCGAAGGCACGACTTTGTCGTGCCGAAGTGGAGGAATCTGTTGAATGTGCTTCGCCGAAGGCGAATCAAATAGAGCGTAGGGTGCGATATTTCGCACCACTTTGACTTCGACATTGGACATTCAGATTCGATATTCGATATTCTTTTTTCCCTGGCCTTTCCCATTCTTTTGTGTTATTTTCTGTGCATATAAGCGTTATGCGGAAATCTTGAAGTGTTCAGCAAAATTAGAGATACGAAATTATTGGCGGGAATTCCAGCTTTGGAGCTTGTTGTTTGTGGCAGAATGGGGAATATGGATTTGCTAAAGCTAATATGGAATAACTTTCCGATCTTGATCTCACTGATAGGTGGCTTCACTGGATGTTTTGCCTTGGCAATCTCATGGAAATCTTTCAGGAAAGAGCGTTCGCAACTTGAAGTAGATGTAAAACTACATCGTAACCGCGACACACCGGATCAACCTTTAAAGTGGTGCTTTGAAGTAATACTAAGAAACAGAGGAAGGAGACCTTGCTACATCGATCGTATTGGGCTTGAATTACCAGCGAAGTCAATAAAGTATGGTGATGTGGAGATGACTCCTGTAGGTCCTGTTATATATAGTCTCTATAAGGGCCAAAAAAAAGGGCCTGTCAAGCTCGAGGAAAGTCAAATGAAATCTGTTGCAATTAAGGATTTCCCTGAGGCATTACTTATGGCTGCAGCGAGCTTTGGTAATGGGATAGGTACTATTCTGGTCGTTGATTCCCTTGGCCGAGACATCCACCATTCTTTTAGATTACCGCCCAAAGAGTTTATCAAGCTTCCTCAAAAAGAGGAACACCAACCTAATTAATAAAGGAATTTCGAACAATACGCTTCAGTAGGTCCTAGGAAATCCATCGACGGGTGGTATCCACTTTATTGTACTATCAGTAGTAGTCGTCTTCAATACTTATAGTTTCCAATGCAATGGGCTCAGTGTCCAATAAATTCCACTTCAACACTGATAAATCTTTTGGATTAATCTCTATTTCAGCAATTATGTATCCCGTGACCTCGTGCTCACCCTTATATTCCTTTGAATCAAATGAAATGAATTTCTCGTCTTCGCTATCATACATACCACAATCGTCATCAACATATGTCCCAGTGATATGATAATTCGCCTTAACAAAATATGCTACTGTATAACAATTCCCACTTATGCCAACAAGTTTAATGTCATTTTCAACTTCCAACTCTAATTCATCAATTTCTAAGCTGCTTTCCCAAACATCATCGGCATATACCCAAAGTCCTTTACAACTATCTTTAATTTCATCTTCTTTTTGATGCCATATTTCGATAGCCTTTTCTGATAAATCACTTGGGAGTAGATTCTTGAATATAAAAAGATGATCCAGCAGACTTGTGATGTCATCGAAAACTTGACACGAGCTTTCTTTGGCATAATCCTTCATTCCATTATCTTTGGAGACTACAAGAAGTTCATTATCGATATTGATAGCAACAGATATTATTAGAGCATCCATAAACTCCTTTGGTTTTTTAGGCGTAAATGGAGGCCTACACTCACAATATCGTTTCACGATGTCATTTATTTCTATGTTTTTTATATCACCTCCAATGATAGCTTTTTGTTGTAGAAAAGATTTGAACGATTTTTTAAGTTCTTTCTCAAGAAAACCTTGGTGAAGGTTTGTCATAGATTTATAGAGCCATATTTTTCTAATGTTAGAAATATGCTTTGTCTCGATTTCCTTGCTGTAATCTTTTATTTTCTTTTCAATTTCAATCCTTTGCACTTTTGGGACAATAATACGAACATCATATTCTCTGCAAAATTTTATGAGTTTCACGATTTGAATTGAATTAAAGTCAAATTTTTGAGAATAGTACCAATTTGTATCTATGAATATGTTCATATTCTTATTTCTAAAATAAGAAACTAAGTACAGCCATTCTATTTCTCCCAAATAACAAATCCAAGATGTCCTCGCTCGCTCGTTAATGAGTAATTTACACAAATGAAGCGGGATTTTCAATAAAAAATAATAATTCGTATCTCGTATCTCCCTTCGACATTTTCAGGGATGACCAAAAAAAGTGCATTTTGGGCCGTTTTCTTTTGACTTTTGTTTGATATTATGTTATAATACGACTATGTTAGCCATCAGGCTAACATAAACCGCCAGCAGGCGTTAAAATAGGTAAAATATCCACGTTTTTTCAACCAAAAGCGAGGGTACCTTCGAGTAAAAATCAAATTTTTCAAAATTTTTTTAACTGCCTTACTGACATCGAGTTAAGAAAATCCCGAATCTCGATTCGAGGACTTTTTTCGTATCAAAAGCGCTGGTAGCTCTAATTATAGAGGCGCTACTTTTTTGCCTTCATTAAAAAGTCAATATCCAATAGTAAATCAGAAAGGATCGCCCTGATATCCGGATACCCTGATAATCACTGCCTGGTAACCCGATACCCCGATAACCGGTACTCAATACGATCTACGAAAGATTACGTACGAAATTATAAGAGTTTTATGCAAAACAAACCCAATTTTAAAGATACCCAAATGAACGTAAATATCTATTATACAAAGGTATATAACAATGAAACCGCCTTCTGGCGGAGAAAAAACAAACCCAATTCAAACCCAATTTCCGAAAAGCCCAAATGAATTTAAACTCATTTATAACAAAGGATTACAGAAAAAAAGATGATTTCGTAGTCCGAATAAACAAACCCAATTCCCGAAAAACCCAAAATGAACGTAAACGCTTTTTTACAAAAGGATTATGAGAATGAAACCACCTTCAGGCCCCGAAAAAACAAAGCCAAAACAAACCCAATTTCTTCAAAGGCCAAAATCGCTTGCCGGAAAAACCGGCCACACCCAAAAATATCCTAAAAGCAATTCGTCCTTGATTTCACCTCTAAAAGCAATAGAATTGTCTTCTATGGATAATAACAAGCTGACACGACGCGAATTTCTGCATTACACAGCCGGTAGCGCGCTGGTGTTGACAGGATTTCCCAGCCTGTCCGCCGGAAATTCAGAATCGAAATTACCCCCAGTACGAGATATAACCAAAGGCCCAAAATTCCACTGGTTCAGCTACTACGACAAGCTACAGTTTGACCCGTCCTGCCGCTACGCACTCGGAATGGAGGTCAACTTCGAGCACCGCAGCCCCAAGCCAGATGACATTATCAGTATTGGTATGGTGGATTTGGTAGCCGGCGACCGCTGGATAGAGCTGGGCCAATCTCGCTCATGGTGCTGGCAGCAAGGCTGTATGCTCCAGTGGCTGCCCAGCTCGAAAAGCCAAATCATCTGGAACGACCGGCAGGACGACCGGTTCGTCTGTCACATACTCAACGTCTTCACAGGCAAAAAAAGAACGCTTCCATACCCAATTTACACTATCAGCCCGGACGGCCGAACCGCAGTGGCACCGGACTTTCGCCGTGTTCAGGATATGCGGCCCGGCTACGGTTATGCAGGCCTGCCCGACCCACATACCGATGACCTCGCCCCTAAAGATTCAGGTATTTTCCGGCTCAATCTTGAAACCGGCAGGCAGGATTTGATAATCTCCATTGCGGACATCGCCAAATTCGGCAAAATCCCCGGCAATCCCAAAGACCCCAAGCATTACTTCAACCATTTATTGTTCAATACCGATGGCTCTCGATTCATCTTCCTGCATCGCTGGCGGGCAAAGTCTCTCCGGAGCTTCGGCACACGAATGCTAACCGCAAAAACCGACGGCTCGGACATCCACATCGTGGACAGCTACGGCAAAACCTCGCACTTTATCTGGCGCGACCCGCGCCACATCCTCGCCTGGGCCTGGCATCCCTCACACAAAAACGCCTTTTACCTCTATGAAGACGGCACGGACAAGGCCCGCCCTGATTTAGCCGTTAGCCCTGAGCGGAGTCGAATGGGCAGCCGAAGGGTCGAAGTAGTCGGCAAAGACATTATGACCAAAAACGGCCATTGCACATACCTGCCCGGCAACAAGTGGATACTCAACGACACCTACCCGGACAAAGAGCGAAAGCAAAATGTCTATCTCTACCACGTAGCGGCCGGCAGAAAAGTTCCGCTCGGCCATTTCTACTTGCCGCCGCAATATACAGGCGAATGGCGCTGTGATACGCATCCGCGTTTCAGTCCTGACGGCCGCAGCGTTGTCATCGATTCACCACACGAAGGCAATGGCCGACAGATGTACCTTATCGACATCAGTGCAATCGTCGGTTGAGCTTATTCGAGCTTTTCAATATAGATACTACTGATTATTTTCTTCTCTCGTCGGAACCGCTGTGGACGTATCATTCTTACGACGCTCAATCATAGCACGGATACCTGCTAATGGTAGTGAAGCGCTGGCAAGGTAGTTGGGCAACCTGCGTTTTTCATCTAACACCCACTCACATGCGCCGCCCTTTTGGAAGTCGGTTACGAGATCAATCACTGTCTGGTCCGCAAGCTCAGGATCCACTATATCTAGCACGTAAACAAACCAACCTGTGGGTGTGGCCCAGTAAGCGCCGTTTTGATACGTGTCACGACCGGCAACGCACATCTCCCAATAAACGCCACCCGGCAGATGCCGTATCTGGCCTTTTTGTACTATCTGCGAGTAGTTGTCCTTAAAGTACCTGGCGATGGCCATAGACTGGCTCTTATCAGCAACTCCAAGATAAACCGCGAACGCCGAACCCCAAATGTGATGCTCTCTACAGCGAATAGTAGCTGCTCTAAAAAGACCAGCTTGCGGATCCCAGAAGACTTTCCGGATGTTTTTGGCTACGGCGTCAGCCTCGGACTTCCAGTCGGCAGCGTCGTCTTTGCGGCCGGCTACGTTCAATAAATCACAGAGCCTGCGGCTGGCCTCGACATACAAAAGAGAGCAAAACAGGACATCGCCCTGCATACGGATCGTGTCCGTGAAACCGTAGGGACAACGATCCCATTCATCGTCCTTAATATGGACAAGCTTTGTCTCGGGGTTGAGCGGTACACAACGCATTGCCTTGACAAGGGCATCGATAATCGCTTCAAGGAACTTTGAGTCCTTTGTCTTCTGATAAGTATGCCAGACAGCGGCAACGGTAAACTGCGACCCGTCGGCTACGGGATTAGCGCCCAGCGTCCCGAAGCCGGGCTTGTATATAGGATGACCGTCGAATTTCACACAGTCCACCCCGGCGCCGTCCGCCCTCATACTGCTGATAAATATCTTGCTCGCTTTGAGCAACTCCCTGTCGGAATACGACTCAATAGACCCTTCCAGCGTATAAACAAAGTCTCGCAGCCAGAAAGCCTCATAGCCAATGCCCACCTGGGGTGGAAACGCAGCCGTACCGTCCTTCATAGTCCGCTTACTGGCGCGGATTAGACGGTGGGATTCATTCTCAAGCCACGTAACTGCCTCTGACAAGGCCGCAGAACCAGCGACAGCATCTGTAATTCCTGCAGCCACTATCAGGGCAGTAATTTGAAAGAACAAAACAAAGTTCTTAAACATCCAGGGACACCCAAATTAGCATTACGGCCGCGATTGCAATAACATTGCGTTTAATAAAATTCCTACTTTTTGTTTCAGACCAGCCTTGTCTTGCCGGGAACAGCGACCGGCCTCATCGGCAAATCACCGAACTCATACTTCGGCGGACTCAGGTCCAGTTTCGAGGCCTTCATTGCCCAGTCAAACTTAAGCGCCCGGCCGGTATAAGCGCTCATTCGGCCCATAATCGATGTCATCGTACTTTCAGCGATACGTCTGCCTTCGTTCAGCCGTTTACCCTGGCGAATCGCCGCAATTTGGTCGGCGTGTTGCTTTATTTCTGGGTCCAACTGGTCCCACGCGTATTCGGTTTGGTTCCGACCTTCAATCACAACCCTGCCGAAGTCCGTATATGCCCGGCCTTTCGTACCAACCAGCCGCTGGTCATTACGGCCAGTAACACCGTCAATCTGGGCACCCATATACTCAACCCGCACTCCGTTCGGATACTCATACTCGACAGCGAAATGGTCGAAGACGTTGCCGTACTCCGGGGCCGTTCGTACTTCTCGACCGCCCATACCAACGCACTGGACAGGTGGTCCACCAAAAGCCCAGTTCATTACGTCCAAATTGTGCACGTGCATCTCAACGATAAAGTCGCCGCTAAGCCATGTTAAAAACAGCCATCGCCGCAACTGCCATTCCATATCCGACCAGTTCGGCTGCCGTTGTTTTGTATTTGACGACCAGGTCAACATTCCTCCGCCAAGCCTTACACACTGACCACCCACAAGCTCACCTATGGCACCGTCATGGATAGCCTTAATACCTTCCACCAAATGTGAAATCCGCCGCATCTGCGTACCGGCCACTATCGTCAGATTCTTCCTGTCCGCCAGCTCCGATGACGCAATCACCGAGCGGACACCAACCGGGTCCACCGCCACCGGCTTTTCCATAAATACATGCTTGCCTGCTTCTACCGCCGCCTTCAGATGTCCCGGACGAAAGTGCGGCGGCTCAGTCAATATCACCATATCAACTTCATCACACCCAACCACCTTCTTGTGTGCATCCCAGCCCACAAAGCACTTATCCTCAGTTACCTTTACCTTATCGGACAGCTTCCTTTTAAGAGTTCTGCGGCACCTGTCCAGGCGGCCCTTAAAAAGGTCACCCATCGCCACAAGCTCAGTGTTCTCCGAAGATCTCAGGCACTTTGTTGCATCATTCGTACCACGCCCGCCGCATCCTATCAGACCGATGCGCACCTTGTCGGAACCCGCCGCAAAGATTCGGCTTGTTCCCGACGCCAAAGTTACCGTCCCCAAAGCCGCTGAGGTCTTGATAAAATCTCTGCGCGACAAGCCCGGCATTTCTTGTATCGCTTTGGTTTCCATAAGTTGTCCTTTCAGTTAACCGTTATTAGTCGAAAATTTGTTAAATTAAATAAGTCTTATTTTACCCGGAACAGCGACCGGCCTCACCGGCAAATCGCCGAACTCATATTTTGGCGGCGTAAGGTCCAGTTTCGAATCTGCCATTCCATATCCGACCAGCCCGGCTCTCTTTTCTGCACCCACAGCAAGCCCATAGCCCAGCAGCATTGCGCAGCCCTGATTTCGCTGATTTCTCCATTATGAATCCGCCTCATAATCTCTATATAATGTGCCTGATGACGGCGCTGCGTACCCGCCACGACGGACAGCCCTTTGCGCTTAGCCAATTCCGCCGAGGCTATCACCGAACGAACACCGACAGGGTCAGCCGCCACGGATTTTTCCATAAACACATGTTTGCCCGCTTCCACGGCAGCCTTGAAATTCCTCGCTCTGAATTGTGGCGGACAGGCCAGGATAACTATATCGACGCCGCTTTCGATGACCTTTTTGTAAGCGTCGAAGCCGACGAACTGCCGTCTCCTCGGCACATTCATTTTATCCGACAGTGACGGAAAGGCCTCGCGGTCGTACCTCGGCTCGGCACCTTTGTGCAGCATTTCGAGGCTCGCTTTGACCCGGTCGCCGAACACATCGCCCACCGCCCAGAGCTTGACGCCCCTTTTGGTACAGGTCAGGGTCTGCGAGGTCGCGCTCATCCCGCGACCACCACACCCGATAAGACCGATACGAAGCTCATCAGAGCCGGCCGCAAAGATACGATTTGTACCTGATGCTAAAGCAGCGCCCGCCACCGCCGATGTCTTGATAAAATCCCTGCGAGTTAGCTCGCGATTTTTTCTGCTTCTCTTATTTCTCGTAAATATCTCCTTTTGATTACCGGACCTTGCCCTACGCCTGTTAATCGAAGACCCCTTCCAACAGGGGCAAGCGTATGTATCCTTATTAAAGCAACCCTGGGTGGCACCCTCAAACCCTGGCCTGAGCTCGCCGAAGGCTTGTTTGGGAGTGCTGAAAATAACCTCTGTGCTCATAAGGATACTTGCAATCAAACACGCAGTCAAGTGCAATTTCGAGACCTATTGGGATGTCCAGCAAACATCGTATCCCCTTGATTTTGACTAAAGTCACAGGAATGTATAGACGAAAACGACTTCGTGTGCACTGTCTACGTTGGTTTGCCCATACCTTCGCAGAGTGAGCTTATGGAAAAGACACAATAGTAATGCTTCGGCAGATGAAATAACCGATGGCGGCCTGACTTTACTTTGGCCGGGAGATAATCAATGTCAGAGCACAAAAGGAATAAGCCAGGATTAGCCAAAAGAATCTCATCGGTTTTCAAAGGAGCGCCGATTCAGCAAAACGATAGTGCCCAGCAGCCTTATGGCGCACCTGAACAGCAACGCGCCGCCCATAACGAGCCAGAACCACAGCCGCAGGTACCCCAGACCTCTAAAACGCAAATTAAAAGAACATCTCACCGTAACTTCTTAAGTACCTTGTTTAACAAGAAAAAGGCCAATGCAATGGCCAAAATAGAAGAAAGGCTAAAGGCCGAATCCCAGGCAAGGGCCAAAGCAGAGCAAATGCTAAGGGCAGAAATTGAGGCCAGGGCCTCGGCGGAACAAAAAGTGAAAGCCGAAGCAGAAAAGATGCTACTCACGCAGTATCGCAGGTATAGTGTCTTGGCAGAGAGGGCCGAGGCTCAGGCTAAAGAGGCCATAGCGGCAGCCGAGGCAAAAGCAGAAGAAAAAGTCCGGTCGTATGCCGCGGCACTAAACCAGGCAGAGGAAAAGTTAGCCAAAGCTGAAGAAATGGCAAAGACTGAGGCTCTAACCAGAGCAAAGGCAGCAGAAGAGGGCCTGAAGGCTGAAATCGAAGAACGACAAAGAGTCGAGGCCCAGGCTAAAGAGGCGATAGCGGCAGCCGAGGCAGAAGCAGAAGAAAAAATCCGGTCGTATGCCGAGGCACTAAACCAGGCAGAGGAAAAGTTAACCAAAGCTAAAGAAAAGACAAAGTCTGAGGCTCTAACCAGAGCAAAGGCAGAAGAGAGCCTGCTCGCCTCGGCGAAGGCCGAAGCCGAAGTCGGGAAGGCCAAAAGCAAAGAACCAAAAAGCCTCAACGCTCAGCCTCCACAGAAAATAAAGACTTTCAAGCTATTTCACCGGCACCTTTTTCATCTAAAAACCGCGAAGAGGAAATTTGCCCTCTTTTTGGCATTAGCAATCCTCTCAGCTATTGCTTTAACATTTGGAGTGAGCGTAGTAAACGACGCGCCGGTGGCTGAGCCTGGTAGTGCAATGACACAGGAGGAGAAACCGGTGCCGATTACCTTAATGGCAAGTGATCCCGATGGAGAGCAGATTACCTACAATATCGTAAAAGGTCCGTCCCACGGGAGCTTGAGTGGGACAGCGCCCAGTATGACTTACACGCCGGCATTGAACTACAACGGCCCAGACAATTTCACATTCAGCGTCAACGACGGCAAGGCTGATAGTGACCAGGAGATGATTTCGATTACAGTGCTGGCCGTAAACGATGCTCCTATAGCAAATCCTCAGTCTGAAACGGCAAAAGTAAACAAATCCGTATCCGCTACCTTGACAGGCAGTGATGTGGATGGCGAACCCTTAATGTTCATTATCTGCAAAAAACCTGAGCACGGCATACTCACCTTCGACTCGAACTTCAATACCAACGGAAGGCTCATCTACACGCCCGAACCTTACTTCACGGGTCCGGACATTTTCACTTTCAAGTTGAATGACGGCGAAGTGGACAGTGCCCCGGCAACGGTATCCATCAATGTCGCTCCGAATCTCCTCCCCGTGGCAGAACCTCATTCGGTGACTACAATGGAGGATACGCCTGTAACGATTAGCTTGACGGGCAGTGACCCGGATTCAGACCCGTTGGCCTACAGTACGGTAACGGGTCCATCCCACGGGAGCTTGAATGGAACAGCGCCAAACCTGACCTATACGCCCAATGCGAATTTCTACGGGTCAGACAGCTTCACCTTCAAGGTCAACGACGGCATAGCGGACAGCGCTCTTGCAACCGTGTCAATCACGGTGTCCCCGGTCAACGACCCGCCAGTGGCCAATGATGACACTACGGTAACCCGGGAGGACACGCCGGTAGTAACGATTGATGTGCCGGCGAACGACACTGACATAGACAATGACACCCTTACGGTAACCGCTGTCAGCCAGGGCACCAATGGTTCGGTCACCATCAACCCCGACAGCACGCTGAGCTATAGCCCCCACGCGAACTTCTACGGCAGCGATACATTCACATATACTATTAGCGACAACAAAGGCCTAACTGATGCCGCTAATGTGAATGTTACGGTCAACATGGTCAACGATGCCCCGAGGTTCACTTCAGCACCTGTAACCATAACTACAGCCGGTGCGTTATATACATACGATGTTAACGCCGCAGACCCGGATGTGGCAGATACCTTAGCTTACTCCTTAACCACCAAACCTGATGATATGACCATCAATTCCGCTACCGGGTTGATACAGTGGAAACCGACCCAAGTAGGGGATAATAAGGTAGTGGTCAAGGTCTCCGATAGCAATAGCACTCCAGCCTTGGATACCCAATCATTTACCATTAAAGTAAATCCACCTCCGCCCAAGATAGCAAAATTGACCGTAATGGATGGCTATAATCAAAGAAACAGAAAAACATTATCAGCAGAAGGCAAAACCAACCTTGTCCAATCCAGCGACAACAACCGGTGGTCAACCGTTTACTGTTCATACGTGTCCTATGATTTTTCAGACATATCTATCCCGGCGGATGCTGTAATAAAATCAGTCGTTGTTCGTGTCGAGCACTTCGAGGAAGAAGGATTTGCCCAGGGAAAATTAAAATGGTCTATCGGCACAGGCTGGCCGACTAAGCCGGTGGTTTGGGCAACATTAAATGTTCCTGTGCATGAAGAAGAATCCCATGAAGCTATAGACTCGTGGGATGTTACAGGCGTTGTCGATACTCGCGAAAAGATAAATTCCCTTCAGTTACAAGTTAAGAATGGTGACAAAATTGCTAAAAGAAAAACGTTTATAGATTATATCTATGTGCTCGTTGAGTGGGACTAATACTACTCTGCGATAATACCCTGCAGCACAAAAGTTTACATTCATTCTTTCTAAAATTGACCCATTCCCTTCGATTACACTCAGGGTAGGCTGCGCTTCCCACACCAAATGACGGCAGGAGCCTATTTGGCAAGGGACAGGCAGGACAGGCTTTGATTGGGTTTGAATTGGGTTTGTTTTTTCCGGAGCCTGAGGCGGTTTCATTTTTATATACCTTTGTGTAATAGATACTTACGTTCATTTGGGCATCTTTTAAATTGGGTTTGTTTTGCATAAAATGAGCTGATTTGTAGAGGGTTCTCGACAGATGTAGAGGGCCGAGGACAGTTGACAGACGAAAGTTGGCGAGTATTGCGTATTGCGTATCTCATATCTCGTGAAGCGTATCTCGTTAAGCGTATCTCGTATTGCGTGGTAGGTTGTGAGTGGTTCATTTGTTAATATGGTAAATATGGGTAATATGTTTAAATTGTTAAGCTATAATCTGGATCCCCGACTACGACATTCGGGGACAAGCTTGGCTGGGCCTTCTGGCAGTTATCTTTCGCCTGCTGGCGGTTTATGTTAGCCTGTCGACTAACATAGTTGTATTATACCATATTATCATTGAAAATCAAGTAAAATCAAAGAAATTGTCCATTAGAGGGCTCTGTTTAGAATTCAAGGCGGGATTCTGAAATTTTTCTTGCTTTTGATGATAAGGCCGGACATAATTTTATCAGTATAGGCGGGAATAACAAACTTGATCCAACGAGAAAGACTGCAGAAGGCTCAGAGATGGACGAAAAAGAATTCCTTGAAATAATTGAACAGGCCGCCAGATATGGTTGGACAGAGCTTAATCTGTCTGGAAAGGGGATAGAATCACTTCCGCCAGAGATCGGTAAGCTGACGAAGCTAACGAGGCTATATATGGGGGGCAACAGAATCACATCACTTCCGCCGCAGGTGGGACAGTTGACCAACCTAGCGATGCTCAAGCTGGAGGGAAATGGAATTACCTCATTGCCGGCGGAGCTATGTGAGTTGACTAAACTAAAGAGGCTCGATCTGCGCAATAATGGACTTAGGTCACTAACGGCAGAGGTCAGCCAGTTGGCAAACCTAACGAGGCTTAATCTTGAGGGGAATGGAATTAACTCACTGCCGCCGGAGCTATGCGAAATGGCCAAACTAACGAGGCTCGATTTGCGCAGCAACGGACTTACGTCACTGCCTACAGAGATTGCTAATCTGGAAAATCTGACCACCCTCGATCTGTCTGAGAATCAACTTACCTCCCTGCCAGGCGAGATAGGAGATTTGAAAAATCTAACCAAACTCGCCCTTAGCTTCAACGAACTTAGGTCGCTTCCGGCTCAAGTGGGTAATTTGAAAAATATGACCAGGCTCTTTCTGCAGCGAAACAAACTTACCTTGCTGCCGGCTGAAATAGGAAATTTGGAAAATCTGACCACACTCTCTCTGAGAGGAAATCAACTGATGAGTGTCCCGAAGGAGTTGGGGCAGTTGACAAATCTGGAGGAGTTCAATCTGGCCAGAAATCAACTGACGAGTGTCCCGAAGGAATTAGGGCGGTTAAGAAATCTCAAGGCGCTCAATCTGGCCGGAAATCAACTCACGAGTGTCCCGAAGGAGTTGGGGCAGTTGACAAATCTGAAGGAGCTAGATCTGAGATACAATAAGCTTAGCTCGCTGCCGAAGGAAATAGTCGATTGGGGGATGGAAATAAGGTGGGAAAAGTGGGAGACGGGTTCTACGATAATAAAATCGGGTGCGCCTGAGATATATTTACGAGGAAATCCCCTTGAGAGTCCACCGATTGAAATTGTAAAGCAGGGCACAAAGGCAGTAAAGAATTATTTTGAATCTTTTGTTGAATTGAAGGCAGGTTCGAGGATTTATGAGGCGAAGATGATGGTTGTGGGGGAAGGAGAGGTTGGAAAGACCTGTTTGATGAAACGGCTGATAGAGCCTGATAAGGCGATAGATAAAAATGAGCTTACTACTGAAGGTATTGAGATTAATCAATGGATGATACAAACACCTAAGACAAGGAATTTCAGGGTAAACTTCTGGGATTTTGGCGGCCAGGAGATTTATCATGCAACACACCAGTTCTTCCTTACAAAACGTTCGCTGTATCTTTTTGTATGGGCTGCTCGGACAGATGAAGATTTGACCAGCTTCGATTACTGGCTGAACGTTGTTAGGCTGCTTAGTGACAATTCGCCTGTTATCGTGGTCTTGAACAAGATCGATAATCGCATAAAGAGTATAGATGAGCAGTCACTTCAAAGCAAATTCTCTAACATAAAGCTTTTCGAGAAAGTAAGCGCTTTAAAAGGGACTGGCATAAAAGTTTTAGTAGAGAATATTAAAAAGCAGGTAGATCAGCTACCTCATATAGGGGACGTGTTGCCGACTGTATGGGTTATTATTAGAAGACAATTGGAAAGCCTAGCGAAGAATTATATCTCATATGATGAGTATAAGGTGATATGCAAGGAGTTCGGCCAAGATGAGGAGAGGGCGGAATTCTTGAGCCGGTACTATCATGACTTGGGTGTATTTTTGCACTTTCTGGATAATCCGGTCTTGAGGGAAATAGTATTTCTTAAGCCCGACTGGGCGACTAACGCGGTGTATAAGGTAGTTGATACCAGAGAAATTCAGGAGAGTTATGGCAAATTCCATTTTGAACAGTTAAAAGGTATCTGGGCCGATTATCCTGAGGACAAATACGCTCATCTGCTGGAATTGATGAAGAAATTTGAACTTTGCTTTGAGATTCCAAAGACACAAACTTATATTGTGCCGGAATTGCTAAGGCCCGGCAAACCGGAATTAGAATGGGATTATACGGATAACCTAATGTTTGAGTACCGATACGAATTTATGCCGGCCGGTATTATAACCAGGTTTATAGTCAGGACTCACGATATCTGCAAAGAGGAGATTTACTGGAAGAACGGAGTAATATTAAAGCGAGAAAAGACCGAGGCCCTTATCGTCAGCGAGAGACTAAATCGAAAGATAAGAATCTGGATCAGTGGTAAGAATAGAAAGGAACTACTGGCAATAATCAGAAGGGAAATCGATTATATTCATAAGTCGCTTAATTACCCCGATGTGAAGGAGATGATTCCGTGTATATGCAGTGAATGTGCAAGGGCTGAGCAGCCATATTTTTATGATTACAAAACGCTGTGCAGATTTCGGGCAAAAGGAAAAATAGCGTGTGAAAAGAGCACGGAGGACGTTTCCATTGAGAAATTATTGGGAGAATATGAACGGCCGGAAGATAAAGAAGAAATGGAACGCCGCCGGAGAGAAGAAGATATCCATGTAGAAGTGAAACCACACATAGAGTTCAAACCCACAATCGAACAAAAGCATGTCATCGAGCAACGGCCCCCTGTTGAAAGTCCCAAAAAGCGTAAATGGTATAGGACCTGGAAGGTCATCTGGGCGATAATTGCAGGGATTTTTTTAATCTTAGGAGGTATATGGACGGCTATTCAAATTTACGAACATTTTCATAATTCGGAAAGCAAACCCAAGACCGAACAGAAACAAAACGAGAATAAAGCTGTTGAGGATGAAATTAACGAAATAAATCCGCCGTAAAATGGGACTTTTTTTAAAACATAGAAATGGTGGGGCAAGCCCTTTCAAATGATTCCGTCAGACGGGGCTGGATTTCCGCTGCCCCTTCGACTACGCTCAGGGTGAAGGGGATTAGCCCTTCGGCTTCGCTCAGGATGACCCTTCGACTCCGCTCAGGATGAAGGGAATTAGTCAATAGTCATACGGTTTTTTGCCCTGCTTTATTCGGCAGTTCGTCTGCATCTGACGCAGGGTGTCGGTTAAAACTTCCGCCAGTTTTTTGTCGCCCATATTCTTTGCCTGCTCAGCCGTTATCGCTTTGCCATAGCAGACTAAAATAAAGCCGGGCGAAAACAGCTTTTTATGCCTCGGCCAACACTCAAAGGCGCCGTCAATCACCACCGGCACAACCGCCGCCCCTCCTCGCCGGCATAAAAGACCAAGGCCTGGCTTCAACGGCGCAATCTTACCATCGTACGTACGGGTCCCTTCCGGAAAAAGACAGACTCCCTCACCTTTTTTGAGTTTGCCGAGGACCTTCCTCATCGCGGATATGTCCGCTTCGCCCAGCTTTACCGGTATCGCATTCACCGAGGCAATCAGCGGGCCGAAGAACCAATTGGAAAAAAGCGAATCACGTGCAACAAAGCTCGAAGATCTCTTCAAAGGCCCCACGCAAAATATCGGGTCAAGATAGCTTTGGTGGTTACTGACAAGTACAAAGGCACCTTTGTCAGGGACATTTTCTCTGCCGTAAGTACGCACTCTAAAAAACAAAATGCAAAAAACTTTGCAAATCCAGCGCGCAAGCCAGAACCATCCCGCTCTCAACTCTTCTTTAAGCATTTTTCTTTCACACAGCTCAAAAGCTTTTCAACAACCTCTTCGATACTTAAATCGGTCGTATCAACAACAATGGCATCTTTGGCTGGTCTTAATGGCCCGGCCGTTCTGTTCTCGTCGCTTTTATCCCTTTCTTCGATGGCCTTTTGTATTTGCTCAAGGCTTTCATCGCTGCCTTTGGCCCGCAGCTCAGCTTGTCTTCTTCTGGCCCTCTCGATAGAATCAGCTATCAGATAAAATTTTATATCAGCATCGCTGAAGGCCACTGTGCCCTGGTCTCTTCCTTCGGTCACTATTTTCCCCCGGCCTGCCGCGAACCGCCTTTGCATTTGAACTAATTTCTCCCTCGCTTTCGGCGAAGAGGCAATATACCGGGCATTAGCAGTTATCTGCGGCTGGCGTATCTGCTCGGTAACGTCAATTCCGTTGATACAGACTACCATTTTGCCATTCCTGAGAGAGAATTGAAATTCGCTCGTTTCCATAACTCCGAGCAGCTTGTCTTGGTCGCTCATATCGACCTCGGCCTGCATCGCAGCCAACGTTACAGCCCGATACATCGCACCGGTATCGAGAAAGCTCGCGCCCAGCTTCCGGGCTAACATCCGAGCCGCGGTACTCTTACCGCTGGCCGCAGGGCCATCAATTGTAATAACCATTTCCGCCATCTCATTGAGGTTTCCATTCGGCGTTCTCTTTATACTCCATTAACTCCACAACCGCACCGTCCTGGGTTTTATAAAAACCAACGACAGCAAATCCAACGTCGAAAGGCTCTATAAGCACCTCCATACCCTTACCGGCTTGCGCCAGATGGGGAACCGAAAAGGCTATGTGCGGCTGGGTGCGGACAGGACCCTCAACAGGTGAGTCCGGCTCAAATCTTAGCCACTCGATTCTGAATGGGTGTTCGTTAGGATTGGTTACCCATACACGCGTCGCTGCAACGAAATCTTCGCCCTGATGCTTCTGCTCCGTAACCAGACCAACATGGTCAAATTTCAGCATACTATTTCTCCCAATTTCCTGGTTCGACTGATTTATACTACAAGCTGCAAACATTACGACGCCGCATACTAATATAAATATAAGTCTATTCATTTCTCAACCTTTCCAGACACTGTTCTGCTTTTTGATTTTTTTCAGCTTTGACAACTATAATACTTGTGTCATCAGTCTGTTCAGCAAGTCCTACAAACCGCCTTCTGTATCCGAGTATATTTTTCATCATCTGCTTTGCCGAATCTGTGGTAAACTTCTTTGTGGCCTCAAGCATTCCTTCCTTCCCCCATAATTCGCCATCAAAGTTTGCTGCGTCAATCAGCCCATCGGTATAAAACAGCAGACTGTCACCATCTTTAAACTCAACGGTTTCAATCTCATATTCCTCGTGGTCATCGACTCCGAGCACGAGTCCGCCCTTTTCCAGGTCCATAATTTGCCCGTCTCTTATCAGCACAGTCGGCTCATGCCCGCAATTGCAATAAGTTATAGTTTTATCTTTAACGTCAATGATTGCATAAAACAACGTGACAAACTCACTATTCCTGCACTCGTGGCACGCCATCTCGTTGAGCCTACTGATAATTTCTTTGACCACATCTGCCTTGCATTCAGGCTGGGCACAAACATGCAAAACACCTTGGCAAGGCATCAACGCGTTGGCGTAAGCTCGCAAAGCACCCTGGAATGAACTCATCATAAGCGCTGCCGGTATTCCTTTGCCCATCACATCGGCAACCGCCACAACAATACATCTGTCACTGACTTGAAGAAAATCATAGAGATCGCCGCCGACATCAAAGCAGGGAATATAAGCAGCCGCTATATCCAGGCCCTGTATCAGCGGAGCCTTATCCGGAATCATCCTTCGCTGAATGACTCCTGCCAGCCGTATCTGCTCAGCCATTCGTTCGCCTTCAATCGCCTCTGCATACAGCTTGGCGTTGGTTATCGCCACCGCACACTGTGAAGCAACCGCCCTGGCAAGGTTAATATCATCTTCGTAAAAGCGCTTAGACCTGGGACTGTAAAGCCGAAGTACGCCAATCCCCTGGCCTTTGAACTGCATCGCAACGGTAAGCTGGCTGACAAGGCCCTCCTTGATTGTCGCCTCTTTATATTTGACCCTGCCATCGAGACGCATATCATCCAGCACCACCGCCTGGCCTGCAAACGCAGCTTTAACCACGGAATCATTTTTCGATACCACCCCTTTGCTGCGGTATTCTTCACTGAGTCCGTACGTGCTTCGCATTTTCAAATCGCCGGCCTCTTCATCCAGCAGCCGAATCGAGCAGGCCTTGACCCCGACAATCTTCACCGCCGCCTCTGCTAATTTATCCAGCACCTCCTGAAGCGAAAACTCACCCGCCACCAGCGTGGAAAGCTGATAAATCTGCTCATCTCTTTCTATTTGTTTCTTTGTCTTTTTCGGCATAATCAACCAATATTACAAACCAACCGGATTATACTCAACTTACCGCCCCCGGTGAACCTTAATATATTCTGCTGCTGCCACTTGCATTAAAAACTGAGTGGGTCTATTATACGTGTCCTGACTCTAATAGGTTCGAATACGCAATACGATATACGCAATACGGCATACGAAAAATGATTGCCAAACACATAATTTTCACCGGCCGGGTCCAGGGCGTGGGCTTTCGCTTCACCGCCCGCAGGGCGGCAAGTCGCCGTCAATTGACCGGCTATGTCTGCAACCGTTGGGATGGAACCGTTGAGATGCTCGCCCAGGGACGTCCTGAGGACATTGATGATTGCATCCAGGACTTAAAAGAATATTTTGCCGGCTATCTTAAAGAAACGAGAATCGAGGAAATACCCCCCGACCCAAAATACTCAGACTTCCAAATCACCTTTTAACAAACCTGCCCCAAAATTCCTCCGCTATACATCTTTGTGATATATGATATACGCAATACGAAATACGAAATCATTCTGCGAGATGCCGGATGAGCCCGAGTTTTCGAGGCACAACCAGGTCTGCCGTTCTGGCCGGCTGGTCTTCTTTAATCTTGTAATTAACGTCCATTATCTCGACAAACTCCGCCGTGTACTCCTTTAACACGCCGCAGTGTTCGAATATCTTATCGCCCTTGACCATCTCAAGCACAACTTTATGGCCGATATATCTTTCCAACAGTGGCTCGTAAGAGGAACCCATCGAACCCATCAGCTCCTGCTTCATCTGTGAAACATATTTATCCTGTGAAGTCAGCATCTTACCCGCCGGTGTGACCTTTTTAGCCTGGCTGATTAACAGATTAACAATCTCAACCACTGAGTCCCTGACTGTTCGCAAAACGTTCAGCATTCTCCTCTTGAGTCTGCGCCAAGACCCGGGATGATACGTCTTTTCCAATTCCTTCTCTCTCGCCTTCTTATTCTCATCGCTGAGCTCATCATGAAATCTAATCACAGTCCCAATCTTCGGATACTCATATTTATACAGAATATAACTGGCCTCATCGTGCCCTTGTTCGTCTTTGTGTTTGGCCGGATAGACGAATTCCAGCCCTGTATTTTCCACTCTCAATTTGCCCCATATAGTTTTACGCGATGTGTCCTCCAGAGTTACCATATTCGCAGTAAAATCCCGCAGACACTTATCTCTGCTTCTTTTTCTTACAAATGCGGCAACGCCCGCAGCAAAGATAATAAAAAGGATGGTTATAGCTGTCGCACTGTCACCAAACATAATATTTAGGCCCACAATTTATTGAGGGCTTCTCTCCTTTCGATTTTATTGGGATATTCGTGATTCAAATCTTCGCCAATATAACGGTGTAATTTTTGCCGTAGAACTCAGCGCATTTTGGGCAGGTCGTATAGAAAAAGTACATCTTCTCCATCTCCTTTGCTTTCGATTTAACATACTCTTTCATTTCTTTCGCCCACTGCCCGGCGTTTTTGTATGGCCCTTCAAAAACCTTGGTCAAAAAAGTCCCTGATATTCTTTCCATCTTCGCCCCCGGCACCTCTTTAGCCACTGCGATATAGATATCAGCTCCCCAGAGAGATTTCTCATCCGAAAGCATAAGGGGCAAAGGCACAAGAGCATCGGCCTGCTGAATCATTTCCATATTTTTTACCAGCACTTTCGTGAAATTCAGCGGGATGTGAAAAAAACTTCTGACATGGTCCTTAACAAACAATTTATTCTCAAAAGTTATCTCTTTTTCATCCCACGGCTCAGGATTAAATCGCGGGCAGCAGCCCGTCTCCGATTGTTCATAAAGCTCATCCATAACTGTCACCTCACTTTCTATTCTCTTTCTATAATAACAGGATTTTTACAAAAGTTCAGCCCTTTATGCCGGATAACCCACTGTCTGGGCGAAGAGCACACGTTGTTCAGGCCGCAGTTTAAACTCCCTGGCTGTGTTCTTCTTATCGCAATTGTGGAAATGGGCGGCCAAGCCTTGTGAGGCCGCGAACAAATAGACGTTCCCGGCAATCAGACCCGTGGCCACGTAATAATAGGACTTCTGTACCTCCGGATCTCTCAGTCCCGACTCCTGAAACGGTGCTTTTTTGTATTTAGCGATATCCACGACGTAGAAGATATTTACCGGGGCCCTGGCCGTGGTACGCCTGCCCGACCTCCTGCGAAAGTCCCCGACGACAACGGGTCTCAGACGGTGACCAAGGGCCTCATAATGATAGACTCCTTCGGGCAAGGCAACATAAAGGTCGATTTCCTGCGAGTTACTGGCCGATGCGGCTGTTCTTCCCGTCCCTCCGGCAAACGGCCCCTTCCGGCGATTCACTCCGAACGCCGCCCACAGGAGATTAGACAGCACCTGCTCAGGAAGTTTCTCCGAACTGATGTTGCGGATAGTCTTTCTTTCCTTAAGAGCCGCTAAAACGGACTTGCCACCCTCCGTCTGTGGTTTCGCAAGCTTAATCGGTTGCAGCCCCTGTGCGAAACCGGGCGTTTTGCTTGTCACGGCGGAGCGTGCCGCAGCCGGGCCGGCCAGTACCGACAAAGCCGGCAAAGTCTTTAAAAATGTTCTGCGATTCATCTTATTCTCTTTTTCTGTGATTTTTCCTTTTCGGTGTTGTAAAAAACATGCACCGCACAATCGACCGCCCTGAGTTTCATCACCCGGGCCGTTACATTATGAGCCCTCTGCCCCAAAAGAGCAAAGACTATCTGGGCCAAGCTGTTTTAGTATTCCATTAGCAAAGTCTTTGCTCATATCCCCAGCGCTACTATTTATTCTATAACGACCGCCGTGCCCTTGGCGGAAGCCATCAAGAGCGATTTGTTCTTGGACCCGACGTTATCGTAGTCCAGAGCAAAACCAACAATGGCGTTCGCGCCCAATCTCCTCGCTTCTTCTTTTGCTTCAGCGATAACGTCATCCTGCATTGACTTCATAACTTCCTGATACGAGGCTGAGCGTCCGCCGAAGATATCGCGAAAATTTGTAAAGAAGTCACGGATAATATTGACCGCGCGAACGTTCCGCACAATCACAATACCTTTATATTCCTTGATTTTAATCCCGTCTAAAATCGGCGTCGTAAAGATTTGAACATCGTTCATTGGTCTTAATTCTCCCTTCATTTTCAAAAATAACCCAGCCGGCCTATCAGCCACAAACAATACCGCAAACCACAATACTTAATACGAGTTTCAATCATTTTGCCGACTCCAGGTTATCCTTGACCAAAGATTTGTCTAATTTTCCGTGGTCGCTGGCCACATCGACCAGAACATTGTCAGTAAACAATACACATTCACTTGGCTTACCTTTGATGGTTAGCGCCTTTGGCCGCACGCTCGAAAACAGGTTGCCGACTACTGTGACATCGGATGTACCGTTGAGAACCATACCGGCCGCCACCAGGTCATTCGTTCCGCGTTTTAACTTGCCGTCACCGATGTAGCTGTTGGAAAAGTTGTTGCCTGTAACCGTAATGCGCCCGCTGTCCGGCCCGATACTCAGAGCTTCGGGTCCGGAAATAGTAAACGTGTTGGCGCTGACAGTACAGCCGTGGGCATCGCGAAGGTCTATCCCGCCGGAGCTGTTGTGCGCAATCACATTAGCACTAAGCGCAATACCGTAGCAGTCCCTGTCTAACACAATGGCTGTCCCCGCGCATTCTTCTATCATATTGCCTGAGACGACCGAGCCGTAGGTATTCTCAATCACAACACCGTCACCCAAATGGTCGTCGAGATTGTTGCCTGTCATACAGAGGTTGAAGCCGTCAATGAACCTGACCGCATCGTGGTTTTCCTCAAACTGGTTCGCCGAGACAACAACATCATGGCAGCCTATCACGTTGAGCCCCGTCTTTTTGTTATAAGTCATCAGTGAATCGCATATCCGCGGGTCCTCATAGCAGTAGTACAGCCGAATACCGTCGCCGCCGTGATAGCTGACGGTAACACCATCAATGAAGATTTCGTTTATCCGCCTTGCCTCGATGCCGTGGCCGCTCTTTTCGTTGCCGGTAATGCGGAAGTTATCTAACCGAATCCTCCACAACTCAGCCTTTCGGCTATCACCTTCACTTGGATGCTGAAGTATCAGGGCACTTTTGCCCTCGGTATTAACGTTCTTAATATGCGTGGCCGTGCCGGCACCTTCAATAAGCACGTCGGGCTTAGTTATCTTCAATGGATTACTAATCTCAAACGTACCAGGCGGCAAACGAACAACACCACCCTCATCCGGCAACGCATCTATTGCAGCCTGGATAGTCGCATAACGACCGGCATCGATAACGGGCCGCGCACCCGGAAGCCGCTGAGAAGCCGGATTATTCCGCCGGCCCTGACCACCTGCGGCTAAAAAGAAGCTCACAATCACCACGGCTGCAATTATCATAACTGCTGTCCTGTATGTCCGTTTCATTTTATCTCTCCTGAATAAATCCAAAATTGGAAATTACAAACCCTGCCCCCCTTCATCAATAATCAATAGTCAATTATAAACTGCACTTTCCAAAAAAATGATATTTGAGTTTTGTTAAATTGGTTCTTTGAAAACCCTATTTCTTAATAAAAAAGCTCATCCTTACCGATGTATTTAGTAGATAAACACAACACATTCGGAAAGGAGAGCCTATGTTTACCAAATGGATTTTTCCAGAAAACTGGACGGTCTTGGTCGTAGCTTTTTGCAGCGTATTGCACCAACGCTCGGCCTGGCGGTTGAGCATAATCATCGCTG